>OGFF01004026.1_pt1 | contig 10131 bp, 4 predicted proteins | sample 1570751 | NCBI WGS metagenome assembly OGFF01 (sample SAMEA2581951, study PRJEB24529) | metagenome | biome: Human gut stool | place: China | collected 2011 | reverse complement strand
ATTCGCTGGCGACGTTCCGGCGAGGTTCGTTTCCGCAGACCGCTTCGACTTCGGCACGGGCGACGCGGCCGCCGACCGGGCGATGGTCTGGCGGCGCGACTCCTCGGTTCCGCTCCCCGAACAGCTCACCGCCTCCTGGCGTTCATAGCCTCCGGAACTCACCTCTGCGAGCGTCTTTTCGGCCTGCGCCGGAATCCGTCCCACCCTGCTGCTCCCGGCGCAGGCGACAGCCTGCTCCGAACGGCCGGAACCGGTTCCGGCAACGCCTCCGGTTCCGCCCGGCACTCGTCTTCGCCACACCGTTTTCCGCCCGGCCGTCGCCGAAAAAACAGTCATCCGACAGTTTCGTTTCATAACCATTCCATAAATCAAGGACAACGAAAAAGAGATAAAAGGGAAATACTTAATCTTTCAAGCGAAACATGAGCAATATTTAAAATTTTTTATTTGCAAAAAAAATCATCCGATTTTGTTTTTTAATAAAATAAGTTTAATTTTGAAATGTATTCGAAACACAATCGAAACACAAACAAGTTATATTTGAAAAGTTTTTCAGACAGAAGCGACACGGTAAACAGATGGTTACCATATATATAATGGGAGACGGGAAGGCCGGCAGGGCGACAAACGGGGACTTCGGGACGGAGTTCCCGACCGGAAATTTCCGGGCCTCTACGGCTCTCGGATAACCGGTAATTACAAAATCGCATACAAATAAAAAAATATAAAACAAGGACTAAAAATGAAAAATGTAATAAAGTATTTGTTGCTGGGACTCATCGTCGTCTCGCAATTTTTCGCCTGCGGCGGCAGCGATGACAACAAGACGCCCGCAGACAATTTCGACGTACAATTCACGGTTCCGGGATCGGTAGACGTCACCGAAGGCGGCGAGTGCACGTTCGCCGTAACCGGTGGGGGGGGGAAATCGCCCCTAACCACTGACACATTCATTCTTGAGTCGGACGCAGGCATCTCCTATGTCTGCCCCATCATCAACACCTCTTCCGAAAGTTTCACCGTACGCCTGGCCGACGGGTGTGAAACGGGTTACTACAAAGTCTTCGTCAAAAGAGACGCGCGCAAAAAATCGTTCGGAAGAATCTACATCAACATCGTCGAAGACATAGATTTCAAACCGGATGCAGGCACCACGGTCTACGGGATCGTGTCGTCGGCCGGCGTCGGCGTGAAAAACGTCGTAGTGTCCGACGGCGCGGAAGTGACCGTCACGAACGAGGAGGGCATCTACCAGCTCAAATCGGCCAAGAAATGGGGATATGTCTTCATCTCCGTTCCGAGCGGCTACGAAGTCCCGTGCGACGGCGTGCTCCCGCAGTTCCACCGCGCGCTCAAAAACAGCCCCAGTGTCGTCGAAAGAGCCGATTTCAAACTCGAAAAGGTCGACGGCCAGGACTCCTACAAAATCTTCATGCTCGGCGACATGCACCTCGCCAACCGCACGAACGACCTCCGGCAGTTCGCCGAATTCACCTCCGACCTCACGGACTACATGACCCGCCACAAGGGCGAGAAGATGTATGCGCTCACCCTCGGGGACATGACCTGGGACCTCTATTGGTATTCGAACAGCTACTATTTCCCCCAATACCTGAACACCATCAACAGCCAGGTCAAGGATCTGCCGATCTTCCACACCATGGGCAACCATGACAACGACTTCAAGACCACGTCGGACTACGATGCGGCGGTCAAGTACGTGGATCAGATCTGCCCGACCTACTACTCGTTCAACATCGGCAAGATCCATTATGTCGTCATGGACGATATCGATTGCAGCGGCTACGACGGAACCGATTCCCCCAATTATGTCAAGAGCCTCTCCGGCGAGCAGCTGGACTGGCTGGCGAAAGACCTGTCGTACGTGGCCAAGACGACCCCCGTCGTCGTTGCCATGCATGCGCAGGTGTTCTATCCGACCACATCGGGATTCAAGATCGACCATGATCCGGTCAACACCCTGCGGCTTTTCGACATCCTCGACGGATATACCGTCCGCTTCGTGACGGGGCATACCCACAAACTTTTCAACGTGACGCCCGACGCTCCGATCGTGGACGGGCATAACTTCTGGGAGTATAACTCCGGCTCGGTATGCGCTTCGTGGTGGTGGTCCGGCAACCTCACGTCCGGAGTTCATGTCGGGACCGACGGAACCCCGGGCGGCTACGGCATCTGGGACATTTCCGGGACCGATTTAAAATGGCTGTACAAATCGACGGGCTGGCCCGAAGAGTACCAGTTCCGCAGCTACGACCTCAACAACGTGCATTTTTCGATGGACGACGTGCCGCTGATGCCCGCGGACGTACCCGCTTCGGTGAAGAAAGTCTATCAGCAATACGTCGACGCCTATCCGCAGAACAGCAACAACGAGGTGCTGATCAACATCTGGAACTGGAATTCGGACTGGACGCTGAACGTCACCGACGAAAACCACAAGACGCTGCCCTACACCGAAGTCTGGGCCTACGACCCGCTCCATATCGCGGCGCTTTCGGTCAAGCGGTTCAACAATGCGGGACTCAAGTCGACGCCGTCGTTCGTCACCTCGAAGTTTACGCACTTCTTCAAGGTGAAGGCGGACAATCCGGACACCGACCTGGTGATCACCGTCAAGGACGAATTCGAAAACGAGTGGACCGAAAACATGCAGCGGCCGAAAGCATTCTCCACGGATGCCTACCGACGCAAGTGATTTTCGCTACATACCCAACCACAATCATCATTTACTAACCAACAAACACAGATCTTATGAGAGTATTTAGACCATTGGTTCTATCTCTGCTTCTGGTATTGGGAGGGGGACTAACAGCCCTTTCAGCCCAAAACAGAGAGGTATCGGGAAAAGTCCTCGATGCCCAGCAACAGCCGATCGTGGGAGTAGCCGTTCTGGTCGATGGTACGACCAAAGGCGTCACAACCTCTGAAAACGGCACCTTCAAAATCCAGGTTCCGTCGGGAGAAGCCGTTCTCCAGGTCACCTGCCTGGGTTACCTGCCCCAGAAAGTGACAGTTCCCTCAAGCCGGAACAGCATCACGATCTACCTGCAGGAGGATGCCATCATGCTCGATGAAACCGTCGTAATCGGCTACGGCACGCAGAAAAAGGTCAACCTGACCGGTGCCGTTGCGACCGTAGGGAGCAAGGAGCTCGAAAACCGCGTCACCCATTCGCTGGGCAGCATGTTGCAGGGTTCCGTAGCGGGTCTCAACATCACCACCTCCTCGGGTAAACCCGGCAGCACGCCGGCGATCAACATCCGCGGCGTCAACTCGATCAACTCGGCCGACCCGCTCGTGCTGATCGACGGCGTGGTGGGCGACCTGAACCGCGTCAACCCCAACGACGTGGAGTCGATCTCGGTCATCAAGGACGCTTCTGCAGCAGCCGTCTACGGCGCCCGTGCAGCCTTCGGCGTCATCCTGGTCACCACCAAGAACGGCTCGGCCCAGGACGGCAAGGCTACGGTGCGTTACAGCGGCCGTTTCGGCTGGGAGGAGGCCACGACCTCGACCGACTACGAAAACCGCGGTTACTGGTCGGTCTATACGATCAACAAGTTCTGGCAGGCCGACTCCGGAACGAACTATGTCAAATACAACGATCACGACATGCAGCAGCTGCTGGCGCGCGTGAACGACAGGACCGAGCATCCCGACCGTCCGTGGGTCGTCGAGGAGATCCGCAACGGCCGCAAACAGTGGGTCTACTACGGCAACTACGACTGGTGGGACATGCTCTTCCAGCAGCGTCGGCCCGTGCAGCAGCACAACATTTCGCTCAGCGGCGGCACGAAGGACATCAAATACCTCGTTTCGGGCGCCTATGACCGCCAGGAAGGTATCCAGCGTGCACATCCCGACGTATATAACAAGTACAACCTGCGTGCGAAACTCGATTTTCGGATCAACCGGTGGGCGACGCTCTCGAACAACACGTCGTTCTTCTCGTCGAATTACAAGTCTCTGGGAGACGGCAGCGTAGACAACACCATCGCTTACCGCCACGCACTGGCCAACTTCCCCATGAAGAACCCCGACGGATCGTGGCTTTACAGCACGCCGTATCTCGATTACAAGATCGCCAACGGACGCCACATCCTGCTCAACGAGGGCACGCACCGCAACGTCGACCGCTCGAACGACTTCTCGAACACGACACGCCTGGTCATCACGCCGTTCAAGACGTTGAGCATCACGGGTGACTTCACCTACCGTCTCTACCAGAACCGCAATACGAGCCGCAGTTCCGCAATGAACTACCGCGAATACCCCGACGGGCCGCTGCTCGCCTACGACACGGGAGCGGGCATGAACCAGCTCGACGAAGTGGTTCAGACGCGCAACTACTATTCGGCCAACGTCTACGCCAACTACGACGAAACGTTCGGCGAGGCGCACCACGTGTCGGCAACTGCCGGATTCAACTACGAAACGTGGTCCAGCAAGAACGTCTCGGTGGCAGGCATCAACCTCTCCTCCATAAACCTCGACGACCTGAATCTGGCAACGGGCTCTCCCACGGAGGGCGCTTACGGCGGCGGCCAGAACGAATACGCCCTGGCAGGCTTCTTCGCCCGTATCAACTACGACTATAAAGGGCGCTACCTCTTCGAGGTGAGCGGACGCTACGACGGATCGTCGCGTTTCGCCCCGGGAAACCGCTGGGGCTTGTTCCCCTCGGCATCGGCCGGATGGCGCATCTCCGAGGAGCCTTTCTTCGGCAACGCCAAAGACCTGGTGGACAACCTCAAGCTGCGCGCTTCGTTCGGCAGCCTGGGCAACCAGAACGTGTCGTCCTACTACACCTACATGCGCCTGATCACGAACCACGATTTCGACAACTACACCTTCGACGGCAGCATAAAGGGCAAATACTCCTCGCTGGGCGCCCCCGTAGCCTCCGACCTGACGTGGGAAACCGCCCAGCAGTGGGACCTGGGTCTGGATCTCACCATGCTGAACAACCGGCTCAACTTCACCGGCGACGTCTACATCCGCGACACGAAGGACATGCTGACCGACGGAATGGCGCTGCCCGGCGTATACGGGGCCGATTCGCCCAGCATGAACTCCGCCGAACTGCGCACGAAGGGCTATGAACTCTCCGTCAGCTGGCGCGACCAGTTCAAACTGGCCGGCAAACCGTTCGAATACAGTGTCGGTTTCAACATCAGCGACTACAAGAGCGTCATCACCAAATACGACAACAACCCGAACAAGTCATTGACCAACCTGACAAAGGGAGATTATTACGTCGGCATGGAGATCGGCGAAATCTGGGGCTTCAAGACCGACGGATTCTTCAAGACCACCGAAGAGGCGCAGGCCTATGCCAAAGAGGTCGACCTGAGCTACAGCTCGGGCCGTCTGACCGGCGGCTGGCAGGCAGGCGACCTGAAGTTCCTCGACCTGGACGGCAACCACATCTGGGGAGTCGGCAGCGACACCGTGGACGATCCCGGCGACCGGACGATTCTGGGCAACTCGCTCCCGACGTTCTCCTACGGCATCAACGCCTCGATCCGCTGGATGGGCTTCGACGCTTCGGTCTTCTTCCAGGGAACGGGCAACCACTACTGGTACCCCCACGCACAGATGATGCCTTTCTGGGGCTGCTATTCCTATCCCTACCTTTCCTACCTCCCGACGGATTTCCTCGGCAAGGTATGGGCGGAGGACAATACCGACGCCTATTTCCCGCGTGCAAGAGCCTATTCTTCATCGGGAGGCTATCTGAGCAAGGTCAACGACCGTTACCTGCAGAATATCCGCTACCTGCGCCTGAAGAACCTGACCGTCGGCTACACGATCCCCGCGACCCTCACCAAGAAGGCCGGCATCGACCAGATCCGCATCTATTTCTCGGGCGAGAACCTCTGCTACTGGTCGCCGCTCAAAAAGAACTCCAAGTACGTCGATCCCGAAGCCGCCATCAACCGCAGTTCCGACGTGAGCAACAACGCCTACTATCCGTGGGCCAAGACGTTCATGTTCGGCATCGACATCACCTTCTAATTTCAAAATCCGAATATCATGAAGCGATTAATCATATTGGCAGCAACGCTGATTGCAGGATTATCGGCCTGCGACTCCCTGCTGGACAAAGAACCGTTGGATCGGGTGACGCAGTTCGACTATTTCAAGACGAAAAGCGACCTGGAACTCTTCTCCAACCCCTTTTACGACAACCTGCTGGACAAGACGCCCTACGATGAGCAGAACGACCTGCTCGTTCAGATGACCCTCTCCGATATCCTCTACGGAGGCGACAAACGCACCGTTCCCAACACCGGCGGCGGCTGGTCGTGGGGCAACCTGCGCCGCATAAACACCTTGCTGGAATATGTCGACCAATGCGAAGACAAGGACGCTGTGCTCGAATATACCGCCTTGTCCCGGTTCTTCCGCGCCGCCTTCTATTTCGACAAGGTGAAACGTTTCGGCGACGTGCCCTGGTACGACACACAGCTCGGATCGGCGGATCCCGACCTCTACAAGGCGCGCGATTCGCGGGAGCTGGTCATGACCAAGATGATCGAGGATGTCGACTTCGCCATCAACAGCGGCGGTCTGACCGAGGAGGTGACGCCCTACCGCGTCAACAAATGGGCGGCACTGGCGCTGAAAGCGCGGTTCTGCCTCTTCGAGGGAACCTACCGCAAATACCACGGCATCAACCTCGAGGGACACGACTACACCTATTATCTGGAAGAAGCCGCCAAGGCCGCCAAAACGATCATCGACGAAGGCCCCTACAAGATCTATTCCACCAAAAATCCGGACAAGGACTACATGATGCTTTTCGCACAGGAGAATGCCAGCACCGAAGAGTATATCCTCGCCATCCGGAACAGCTACGAGGCCCAGGTCTACCACAATGCGACGGCCTACACGCTGTTGCCGACACAGGGACGCCCGGGCTACACCCGCAAATTCATCAACATGTACCTGATGAAGAACGGCACGGCGTTCACCGACCGGACCGACGGGTGGCAAACGCTGCCTTTCACCGAGGAGGTGAAGGACCGCGACCCGCGCCTGGCGCAGTCGATCCGTACCCCGGGTTACAAACGTATCGGCGCAAAGCGGGTGCAGGGACCCGATCTCGGCGTCACGATCACCGGCTACCAACCCATCAAATTCGTTCAGGACACGACTGCCTCGGGAGGACAGATCGACCGCAACGACCGTTCGACCTGCGACATGCCGGTTTTCCGCTATGCCGAAGTGCTGCTCAACTACGCCGAGGCCAAGGCCGAACTGGGAACGCTCACACAGGATGACCTGACCATCTCCGTCAACGAAATCCGGAACCGGGTAGAGATGCCGGCCCTCAACATGGCAGAAGCCAACAAGAATCCCGACTGGTATCTTTCGTCCGAAGAGTACGGCTATCCCAACGTGACCGGCGCCAACAAGGGCGTCATTCTGGAAATCCGCCGTGAACGGGCTGTCGAACTGATCCAGGAGGGTCTCCGTCTCCAGGATCTGTATCGCTGGAAAGCCGGCTACTGCATCGACCAGACCATTTCCGGCATGTATTTCCCGGGACCCGGCGAATACGACCTTTCGGGCAAAGGAAAGACCGATCTGATTCTCTATACGGCAGGAAGCACCAAACCCAAAGACGAAGAAGGTGTTTCGGTATACGAACTCGGTTCGGACATCATTCTCTCGGAGGGGAACAAAGGCTATGTCTACTATCACAAAACCGTAGAGAATCTGCGCACTCCGTTCAACGAGGAGCGCGACTACCTCTACCCGATTCCCAGCGGCGAGCGTTCGCTTAACCCGAACCTCACACAGAATCCGGGATGGAGCGACGGACTTAATTTTTAAGTTGGAAATAACCTAAAAAACAAGATTATGAGATTTGTAAAATATATGACAGCCCCGATCCTCATGGCGGCCCTGTGTTCCTTCTGGGGCTGCGACAAGGATGAGGACCATCTTTCCGAAGCTGTTCTGGCAAGTGCCAATACCCTGAATTTCGAAGCGGAAAGAGCGGCGGAAAAGATCATCACCATCTATGCCGACGCCGACTGGGTGACGGAAGTCCCCGACTGGGTGACGGTCACGCCCAACTCGGGAACCGGCGTCATGGACGTGACGATTTCGGTGACCGACAACATGCGCGACGGTGCGGAGGACAATCCCCGCAAAGCGGCCCTCGTCTTCAAGGGACGGACTCTTGCAAGCCGCGCCGAGGTGCTCATCATGCAGAACGGAGACAAATACCGCGATGTGAAGGAGTACACGGCAGGTGAACTCGCCGCCCTGGCGGACGAAACGGTCATTTCCGTACCGTCGGCGATCGTCGTGGCCGTGACGACCAAAGGCTTCGTCATCAGCGACGACAAAAACACGGACAATATCTTCGTCTCGAACAGTACGGCGGTTGCCGTCGGCGACAAGATTTCGTTCCTGGGAACCAAGTCGTCCGATTCGCAGAAACTCGCTACGGTAATCGACTGCGACGAGGTGACGGTTCTGTCCGGCGGAGCGGTCAACTACCCCGAACCGGAGGACATCAGTGCGAAAATCGACGATTACACCTCCTCCAAACGGGGATACGTCACCGTCAAGGGCATCTTCAACGGCAGCAGCCTCTCCGTTTCGGAGGACGCCAAGTATTCGGTCAGCGTCGTGGACGCACCGGCAAGCCTGGGCCTTTCCGCCCTGACCGGCCATATCGTAACCGTCACCGGCTACTACGCCGGGTTGGCCGAGCCTGTACAGCGCATCATGGCCACCGATGTCGAGGACAACGGTCTGAACGAGATCGTCTATTTCATGGAGAACTTCGAATGGCTCGAACCGTATTCCGCAGCAGGCAGCGCAGGCCGGAGCGTTGAAACAGACGACCTCAGCGCAAACGCTCCGGCGCTCACCTCCGTAACTGTCGATGGAGTGACGGCATTCGACGCTGTCGAAAAACTCGGTTACAAGTTTATCTACGACAAGAACGACAACAAGCGCATCTACCTCCAGCAGAACTACCTCAAGTTCGGCAAGACCGGCAATCACGCAGGTATCATTCTTCCTCCGATAGACGGGGTTCCCGAAGCAAAGGACAACGTGACACTCTCGTTCGACTGGAGCGGAATGCGGCAGGGATCCGGCAAGATCGACCCCGTCAATCTGATCGTCATCTTCGAGAACGGCAGCGACAAAGTGCAGATCGATATACCCGAACTGGGATGGGAAGAGGGTCACAAGCTCGAATGGGTTCGCGCCGAAGTCAGCCTGAAGGGCATTACGGTCAACAAGGATACGAAGATCACCATTACGCAGACGCAGTGGGATGTTTCGACGGCCAACCGCTGGTTCCTCGACAACATCAAAATATCCGAGCCGATAAAACTCTGATAACAGGAACCCTGTAAAACGGAATCAGCCGTTGACCCGTGGGTCAACGGCTGATTTTTTTCAGCGGCGCCGCAAAAAAGCCGACGTTTCCGCTCTGTTCTGCCGGCTATCGGCCCGCCCGCCGCAGGAAACACTCGATCGTGTTCTCCATCAGGCAGCAGATCGTCATGGGTCCGACGCCGCCCGGCACGGGCGTGATCACCGAGGCCTTGGGTTCGATGGCCGCGAAATCGACGTCGCCGCACAGTTTACCCGTCTCCGGGTCGCGGTTCACCCCCACGTCGATCACCACGGCGCCCGGCGACACCATCTCCGCCGTGACGAACTTCGGCCGACCGATGGCCACCACCAGAATCTCCGCCCCGCGCGTCACTTCGGCGAGGTTGCGCGTACGACTGTGGGCCATCGTCACCGTAGCGTTCGCGTCCAAGAGCAGTTTAGACACGGGAAGCCCCACGATATTGCTGCGGCCGATCACCACGGCGCGCTTGCCGGCGATCTCCACGCCTGCGGCCCGCAGCATCTTGAGAATGCCTTTCGGGGTGCAGGGAAGCGTGCAGGGCTGTTTCTGCCACAGCGCCGCAACGTTCAGGGGATGGAAGCCGTCGACATCCTTCTGTTTGTCGATGGCGGCGATCACCTTGTCCTCGTCGATATGTTTCGGCAGGGGCAGCTGCACCAGAATACCGTCCACCTCCGCGTCGGCATTCAATTCGGCGATAATGCCGAGCAGCT
>OGFF01004022.1_pt1 | contig 10137 bp, 6 predicted proteins | sample 1570751 | NCBI WGS metagenome assembly OGFF01 (sample SAMEA2581951, study PRJEB24529) | metagenome | biome: Human gut stool | place: China | collected 2011 | reverse complement strand
AGTATAGTATACTCAAATGCGCGTCTAATGTCAACACACTGTCATTATATAAGATGCATAAATTCTGCTAAAATGCATCAAAATCCATCTGTGTAGCGATCTGCGCATAGCCTTTGTACTAATCATTGCTGCTTTCTGCGTACATATCGTTCACCATTCCGATTGTGAGTAAGTCAAGATCCCGGATGGAGATGCCGAGCTGTACGCAGCGAAGCAGAAACAATGGTGTGGTCATCGGGCGGTCAGTTGCGTAAAGTTTTTTTAGACTCCACATCCGTCTGGACATTCAGCCCCCACAGCTCGATAATCTTCGGAAGCACCTGGTAGATGGAGAAGGTGCTGAATTCATCAAGCCACTCCTCAGGGCTGTCCGGGATGGAAGGATCCGCATGTTTCGCCATGATGTAGGCGATGTTCTCGAACATCTCAAGAGAGAACATATCGAGGTGGGATGAACCTTCATCACCATTTCCGACTGCCTTTCCGAGCGCATCGAGATCCTTATAGATATCTCGATGGAACTTAATACGATAAATACGCGGAATGGCGGCAGATGCCTTGAATGGCACCTGCTTTCCGTCAATCTCAATCATCTTTGTCATACCCATACGATACTGTTCTTTTCGGTAAGCTCAGTCGCCGCACTATTCCTATGCCTTTTACGCGGGAAGATGTGGATAAGGCTATCTATTATGACTGCTTGTGTTTTAAGGATTTCACATCACCTACTGCCAAATGGTATTCCACCGAAACAAACGAATATAACAATGACCGGCATAAAGCATATGACAAAATGACAGATGTGATTTGTTCAGCAGATAGGCATCTATTTCGCTATGTCTATCACAATGCAGATATCACTTTTGAATGGATGCTCCGACGAAAATTCTATGAAATACGACAACAATTCGGAAATCGTGGTATTTGCTCAGAAACCGCTCAGGAATGGTACAAGGAAGTCTACAAAATCCATCCGCTTTCTGACCTCATTGACAATTTCGATTTGTACTGTTATCTTGGCGTTGAAGATACCGCCTTCTTAGATATGGCTGAAAAGGACGATGCTAGAATATATGCTGTAGATGATTATTCGGAGTTTGATTTTGACACAAAGTGGCCAATACTTTACCCGGATTGATATGAACTAACGTAAAGAGAATCTGGTACTGACTTGGGTTACACTTTGTTCAGAACTTACGCATCCGTTTTATAACTCAGTTCTGAAGATTTTTTACACTCAGTTCTGAGCTCTCGTTTCTCTAGAACTGAGCATAAAAAACAGGGTGCCACCATTATCGGTGGACACCCTGTTTTTATTTTAAAGTCTATTGACTCACACAAATCTACCTATACTTTTAAATTACGCCTCTAAGCAGGTACAGTCTCTCTAAAAAAGACCCACCTATACTTTTAAAAGTTGTCTCATAGCAGGTATACTTTCGTCAGTCACAGTTCTCTACAGAAACGGCTAAAATCTACCTAGATTTTTAAATACCTGTCCCTATGCCATAGCGCCATTCAATAGACAAAAATTCACTCTATCAGCATAACCCAAGTTTTTATCCGCATCCCCTCAGTGGTTTTCCCGACGGGCGCTAACGCTGCGAATATCCTCCGCTGAAGACCCGGCAGCAGCCCGTCATAGGAATTTTCTCCGCTTAGTTGTTGTCCATGCCGGACGCATCAAAGAACTCCCGGAGCCCTTGTACGCAAGGGCTCCGGGAGTTGCTGCTTCAGTGCAATGATACCGTGAATGCCGCTTTTCAGAGGCGGCGTTCAGTCCTCCTGACTTTTTTCCATCATGATCTCCAGAATGGTCCGGTCGGTCTCCACCATGCCCGGGGTGCTGACCCGGCCCATATTGCGGATGGCCTGCTCGGGGGTCGCGCCGCAGATGCCGTCCGTGGACTGGAGGACCACATCGCTCATCGCCAGATAGGCGCACATCATGGCGGCGTTGGTGGCGGTAGCCAGCTTCAGCGCGCAGCCGATCTTGCCGCCGTCGCAGATCATGCCGGTGAGGTTGCCGCTCATATTGATGATGGCCTTGCCGATCTGCTCATCCGTGCCGCCCATGAGCCACACCATAGCGGCCGCGGCAGCCGTGGCGGCGGAAACGCCGCAGCCGCAGGTGGCGGACAGCTTCCCGGTAAAGGACTTGATGTAGACGTTCAGCACGTGGGAGAAAGCCAGCGCCTTTTCCAGCATCTCGTTGGAGGCCCCCAGATGATGGGCCATCTCCACCACGGGGATAACGGCGGTGATGCCGTGGTTGCCGCTGCCGGCGCTGCTCATAACGGCGTAGGGACAGCCGCTCATGCGGCCCTCGGCACTGCTGGCTACCCGCATCATAGTGCGGCTGAACAGGTTATCCCCCATAGCGCCCTCCGTGACCTGCTTTTGCAGCGCGGCGGCGATGCCGATGCCAAGCCGGTGCTCCAGACCGAAGTCCGCCAGCTTTTCGTTCATCTCCATGCCGTCCAGCATAGGGGCCAGCTCCGCCTCGCTGCACCGGTCCACCACGGCCCGGATCTCCGCCACCGTCATGGGCATCAGGCGGGCGTGGATGTCGTCCTGCGTACCGGCGCTGTATGCCTTTTCCAACAGAACTTCATCATTCCGCTGGGTGAGGATGATATTGGAGTGGGTGCCCCGGATCTCGCTGATGCCGGTACCGGCCTCCGTGGTGACCTCCGCCCGGACATAGAGCTGCGCCTCGTCATGCTTGATGGCAACGGTGACACGGCGCGCCTCCGCCAGAGCGATGGCGTCAGCGGTGACGGTCTCATCAATGTCCGCCAGCAGCTGCAAGCCCTTCTCCGGGTTGCTCAGGCGGGCGCCCAGCGCGGCGGCATAGTTCAGGCCCACCCGGGGGAAACCGGGAATTCCCACGCTCATGCCGTTTTTGTAGATGCCGGGGTTTACCTCCACCTTCACGGAGACGATGTTGCCCCCCACGGCATGATGGGCGTCTGCGGCGGCCAGAGCCACGCACACCGGCTCCGTGCAGCCAAGGGCCGGGACTACCTCCTGGCGCAGCAGTGTCAGCAGTTCTTCTTTGGTGATCATGGGAACGCTCCTCCTTCTTGTTTTTCAGATGCCATATATCAGATCGTCACAATAGAAAGCAGATTCCGTGCCAACTTCTTTTTTGACAAATTCTGCGATTTCTCTTGTAAAACCGCCCGGCCCATGATTAAATGGTTGAAGAAACTGGTCAAAGGAAGTGATTTTGTGGTGACCAAAAAGAAGATCTCCGTCATCGCCTTAGATCCCCGGGCAGGCAAGTCCTACGGCGAGGACATCGCCGGGCTGTTTTCCGATGTGGCGGATATTTCCGTCTTTTCCATGCTGGACGGCAGCGCCGCCGGTGTTCTGGAGCGGGCGGATCTGTTTGTAGCCTCCACGGATGCCTACGGTTCCCCGGAGGAACTGGCCAAGCACATCCCGCTGGACAGCCAGACCATGGCGATCGAGGTATCCTTCCGGTGGAGCGAGCTGCGGAAGCTGAAGGAGCTGCCCGCAGGCAGCAAGGTGCTGTTTGTCAACATGACCGAGACCATGGCCCGGGAGGCCATTGCCCAGCTGGAGCAGTTCGGCATCACCCACATCCACTGGATCCCCTTCTACCCCGGCGCGTCGCTGGAGGAGGACGTCCATATCGCCGTGACCCCGGACGAGATGCGCTATGTCCCGCCGAAGATGGAAACGGTCATTGATATCGGCCAGCGGGTCTGCACCTCCGGCATGATGATCGAGATCGCCCTGCGGCTGGGACTGGAGTCCCTGCTGGAGGGGCCTGCTTTTCAGGAGTACGCCCGCAGCGTCGCCACCAGCAACTACAGCTTTGACCAGATGTTTGCCCGGTCCGTCCGTCTGGAAAGTCTATTCCATATTTTATTGGAGAGTCTGGAGGACGGCGTCATCGGCATCAACGAAAAGGGTGAGATCTTCGCCTGCAGCCGTCAGGCGGAGGATATGACCTGCGTCAGCGCGGCGCTGATCCAGGGAAAGCGGTGCGAGGAGGTCTTTCCCTACATTCCCTTCGCCGCGTGTCTCCGCGCCCGGCAGACGCTGCCCGCCAAGGTCATCAAGGTCAACAGCGTCAACCTCAGCGTGGAGGTGGTACCGGTCATCCGGCAGAACGCCTGCATCGGCGCCTTCGCCCTCCTTCAGCGGTTCAACGATGTGGAGGTCCGGCAGAACGAGCTGCGGGGCCAGCTGCTCCACAAGGGCTATTACGCCAAATACAGCTTTGACGATGTGATCGGACAGTCGGCGGCCATCCGCAGGACCAAGGAGACCCTGACCCGGATGGCCAACAGTGAAAGTCCCATTCTTCTGATCGGCGAGACCGGCACCGGCAAGGAGCTGTTCGCCCACGCCGTTCACCGGGCCTCCCGCCGGGCGGCCGGGCCGTTTCTGGCCATCAACGTGGCGGCGTTTCCGGAAAATCTGCTGGAAAGCGAGCTGTTCGGCTACGAGGAGGGGGCCTTCACCGGAGCCAAAAAGGGCGGCCGCCCCGGCCTCTTTGAGCTGGCCCACAGGGGCACACTGTTTCTGGACGAGGTGGAGGGCATGAGCCCCGCTCTTCAGATCAAGCTGCTGCGGACCTTGCAGGAGCGGGAGGTCATGCGGGTCGGCGGCAACCGCATCATCCATGTGGACGTCCGCATCGTGGCCGCCACCAACGAGGCGCTGGAACGGAAGGTGCGGGAGGGCACCTTCCGCCGGGACCTCTATTACCGGTTGAACACCCTGCCGGTGGTCATCCCGCCCCTGACGGAGCGGGGGGACGATATGTTCCTACTGATGGATCAGTTCCGCCGGGAGCTGAACGGCGACTTCCGCCTGACGGAGCCGGTGCAGGACTTTTTCCGCCGTCACACATGGCCCGGCAATATCCGGGAGCTGCGGAACGTGGTGGAATACTTCATCTATACCGACCACCGGGACATCACCATGGAGGACCTCCCCCCCACCCTGCTGCTCTCCGGGGACGCCCTCTCCCGTCCGGCGTCCGCCCCGGCAGCGCAGCAGGACGCGCCGGCCCCCTCCATGTCGGATTCCTTCCGGTTCGTGCTCGCCCAGCTGTATGCGGCCTCCGAGGCCAGGACACCCATGGGCCGGGACAAGCTGCTGCAAAAGGCCCGGGAGTCCCATGTCCCCCTCTCTCAGCAGGAGGTCCGGACCATCCTCTCCGAAATGGCGGAGCAGGGGCTGGCCCGCGTCAGCCGGGGCCGGGGCGGCAGCCAGCTGACGCCCAAGGGCCGGGAGCTGTGGGAAATCGGTCAAAGATAAAAAGCTATAACCATTTATACCAATTCAGCCAATAAAAACCGATTGTGCGTAGCCCTGTTTTCCGGGGCAGCCGCAGTGTCCGGGAGGGATTTTGGCGATTTGCCAAAATCCCTCCCGGATATTTCATACGCTTTTCCGGTTTCCAATGGGTTTCCTCTCGCGGTCACGCCGCCCCGGTGGTTTGGCACGGTTCTTGCTTAGTAATCAGTCAAAGCACACAGACGTGCCACCGAACACGCAAAGAAAGGATGTGGGAGTCATGCAATATGATTTCGACCAAGTGGTAGACCGCTCCAAAAACCTCTCCGCCAAGTATGACGAACGGGTCAAGAAGTTCGGCACCGACGATGTGATCCCCCTGTGGATCGCGGATATGGACTTCCGGACCGCCCAGCCCGTCATCGACGCGCTGAAGGCCCGGGCCGAGGAGGGCATCTGGGGCTACACCGCCCGGCCCGCCAGCTATTTCGAGGCCGTGAAGAACTGGCAGAAGCGCCGCAACGGCTGGGACACCGACACGGCCCTCATGAGCTTCAGTCCCGGCGTGGTCCAGACCCTCAGCGTCATGATCCGGCTCTATACCCCCCAGAACGGCAATGTTCTGATCCAGACCCCCGTGTACGGCGAGTTCTACGACATGACCGAGCTGGCCGGCCGGCACGTCATTGAAAATCAGCTGGTAGAGCAGGACGGCGCATGGACGGTGGACTGGGCCGACTTCGAGGAAAAGCTCCGGAGCGCGGACATTTTCCTGCTGTGCAATCCCCACAATCCTCTGGGCATCGTCTGGACGGAGGAGGAGCTGCGCCGGATGATGGAGCTGTGTCTGAAGCACCATGTTCTGGTGGTCAGCGACGAGATCCATTCCGACCTCATCTTCCACGGCAAGCGCCACATCCCCACCGCCTCCCTCTCCCCTGAGATCGCCGCCAATGTGGTCACCGGCATTTCCGCCACCAAGACCTTCAATCTGGCGGGCCTTCAGGCCAGCACCGCGGTGTTCCCCAACGCCCACATGAAGGCCATGTTCGACAAGTTCTGGACCGACATGGATATCCACCGCAACAACGCCTTCTCCGTCACCGCCATGGAGGTGGCCTTCAATGAAGGCGAGGAATGGCTGGAGCAGCTCTTGCCCTACATTTCCGCCAACTTCGACTTCGTGGTGGACTACTGCAAACAGCACATCCCCAAGATCAGGACCTACGCCCCCGATGCCACCTACCTCATGTGGCTGGACTGCCGGGATCTGGGCCTGAGCAACGAAGCGCTTCATGACTTCATGATCCGGAAGGCAAAGCTGGGCCTCAATGACGGCTGCGCCTTCGGCCGGAGCCTGAACGGGTATATGCGGCTCAATGTTGCCTGTCCCCGCAGCGTTCTGGAACAGGCCATGCGTCAGCTGGAAGCTGCCGTCAACAGCCTGTAAGGCTGGCGGTTTCACGATAAGGCAGCCTCAGAAACGCCGGACGAGCTTCAAGTCCCGAAAAAGCGCCACGCATACCGAAAAGCGTTGGGTTATAGTAAAATCGCCGGTTCATTGAACCGGCGATTCAGCGTGTCAAAAAAGTCTTTTTGCCCCGCTGAGCAAGTTTTCAGAACTTTCTAAGAGTTCTGAAAACTTAGAATTTCAATGGCGTAGGGAAACAGGCGAAACACCGCCGGTGGCGGATCAAGTGAGCCTGTTTCGAGGAAGGCTCCCAATCAGCGGTTGTGCAGTATCCGCTGATTGGCTTGAGCCGACGGTGTATCCCTTCTTGGGTTATCTCCGCGCTAAGAGCCGCCTTGCGGCGGTTGCGCTCCGAAACGCGTCTGCGGGTGCAGTCCCGCGCACACCCTTCACCCGCAAGGGGTATGCATCATCCGTAAAGCGGCGGAGCCGCTAACGGCTGACCTACCTTACCGTCGCGGAAAATTTATCACTTTATCGACAGCCTCAGCCGGCGGCCTTTTGGCCGCCGGCTCTTTTTTCGGCCAAACCGCCCCGGCGCGTCTTGGCGGGTGGAATCCCGCATAGACTGTCCCGAAAGGGGCGATGGGATGCTGGAAGCACTGAATACCCTCCTGTGGGGACCGGGGACGCTGGCGCTGATCTTAGGGACCGGGGCGTGGCTGACCCTGCGGACAGGGGGCTTTCCCCAGCGAAATTTAGGGCGGGCACTGGCCCTGTCTTTAGGGCGGGAGGCCCGGCGGAAAGGCCGGGGCGGCGTGTCCCCCTTCGGCTCCCTGATGACTGCGCTGGCCTCCACGGTGGGCACCGGCAACATCGTGGGCGTGGCGGCAGCGCTGGTATCCGGCGGGCCGGGGGCGCTGGTGTGGATGGAGCTGGCGGCGTTTCTGGGACTGGCAGCCAAGTTCGCTGAGTGCATGCTGGCGGTGAAATACCGCCATGTCCGCCGGGACGGCACCCGTTGGGGCGGACCCATGGCGGTGATGGAGACGCGGCTGGGTCCGGCTGGGGCGGTTTTTGGCCGCTTTTACGCTTTGTTCGCCCTGCTGATGGCCTTTGCTATGGGGGCGATGGCCCAGTCCGGGGCCTTGGCGGACACCTTCTCCGCCGCCTTCACCCTGCCCCGCTGGCGGGTAGGACTGGTGACGGCGGCGCTGGCTCTGACGATCTTATTGGGCGGCATCCGCCGCATCGCGGATATTTCCACGGTGCTGGTGCCGGTGATGGCGCTGCTATACTTGGGCGGCGGACTGGCGGTGATCCTGGGAAACCTCCGCCGCCTGCCGGAGGCAGTGACCCTGATGCTCCGGTGCGCAGTGGCACCGGAGGCCACTCTGGGCGGGGCTTTGGGGATCGTCACCCGCCGGGAGGCCCTCCGCTGGGGCGTTGCCCGGAGCGTTTTTTCCAACGAGGCGGGGTTGGGCTCCGCCGCCATCACCGCCGCCTGCGCTGACACGGAGGATCCTGTAAAGCAGGGGCTCATCAGCATGACCGGCGTGTTTTTCGACACCATGGTGATCTGCACCGTTACCGGTCTCGCCATCTGCTGCTCCGGCACGCTGGGAACGGCGGACGGAGCCGGACGCCCTCTCACCGGCGCGGCGCTGACCCTTCGGGCCTTTGAAACGGTGCTGGGGCCGCTGGCCCCGTGGCTCATCGGCGTGGCGTTAGGGCTGTTTGCCTTTACCTCCGTGCTGGGCTGTGCGGTTCAGGCAGAGACAACGGCATCATACCTGCTGGGACCGGAGGCGGTACGGCCCTGCCGGGTGCTGTACGGACTGGCGGTTTTTGCCGGGGCGGTGATCCCCATGGCCGCGGTCCTTCAGCTTGCGGATCTCGCCAACGCACTGATGGCCTTTCCGAACCTCGTCTGTCTGTTGCTGCTCTCCGATGAGATCGCCGGGGAAGGCAGGAGAAAGGACCGGTAAAAATGGCAACCATCAGAAAAATAAAGCGGGTAGGAAACCGGTAAGGAAGAATGTCTCCGAAACCGCAAAGGTTCTGAAAATGGCTCCAGTGGTGCAAAAATGCTTTTTTGTGCCGCTGGAGCTGTAAATTTTCTGTGACGGCGTTGCATTTTTGTGATTTCGTGGTATGATAACCGTGGTATAAAATTTTTGAAAAGGACTGATACCATGACAAAAATCGACATCGTCTCCGGCTTCTTAGGCGCCGGTAAGACCACCCTCATCAAAAAGCTGCTGGCGGAGGCCTACAAGGGCGAAAAGCTGGTGCTGATCGAAAACGAATTTGGCGAGATCAACATTGATGGCGGCTTCCTGAAGGAATCCGGCATCCAGATCTCCGAGATGTCCGCCGGCTGCATCTGCTGCTCGCTCGTGGGCGATTTCAACAAGGCGCTGCGCGAGGTCGTGGAGCAGTTCCACCCCGACCGCATCCTCATCGAGCCCTCGGGCGTCGGCAAGCTGAGCGACGTCATCCGCGCCGTGCAGGGCGTACAGTCCGACGAGCTGGTACTCAACGGCTTCACGACCGTCGTGGACGCGAACAAGTGCAGGATGTACATGAAGAACTTCGGCGAGTTCTTCAACAACCAGGTCGAGAACGCGAGCGCCATCATCCTCTCGCGCACCGAGGGCATCCGCCCCGAGAAGCTCGACGCCGCCGTGGCGCTGCTGCGCGAGAAGAACCCGACCGCCACGATCGTGACCACGCCCTGGACGGAGCTCGACGGCAAGCAGATCCTCGAGACAATGGAGCGGCGCGACACGCTGTCCGCCGAGCTCGAGCACCTCAAGGCCGAGGCCGCCGAGGACGACGACGAGGACGAGCACGAGCACGAGCACCATCACCATCACGACGACGATGAAGATGAGCACGCATGCTGCTGCGGCCACCACCATCACCATGACGACGATGAGGATGACGATGATGACGACCACGAGCATGAACATCATCATGACCATGACGAGCATGACCACGATCACTGCTGCGGCCACGACCATGACCATGACGAGCATGACCACGACCACTGCTGCGGCCACCATCACCATCACCACCACGCGGACGAGGTGTTCACAAGCTGGGGCACCGAGACGCCGCGCAAATACACCGATGATGAGATCCGCACCGCACTCGACGCGCTCATCAACGAGCACCGCTATGGCGTCGTGCTGCGCGCCAAGGGCATTGTGCCCGCGACCGACGGCGGCTGGATCCACTTTGACTACGTGCCCGGCGAGTCCGATGTCCGCCGCGGCAGCGCACAGGTCACCGGCCGCGTGTGCGTGATCGGGTCGCACCTGGCCGAGGATGCACTGAAGGAGCTGTTCCACATTGGCTGACACAAAACAGCAGGCACCGGATCTGCCGGTATACCTGTTCACCGGCTTTCTGGAGGCCGGCAAGACGAAATTCATCCAGGA
>OGFF01004018.1_pt1 | contig 10145 bp, 8 predicted proteins | sample 1570751 | NCBI WGS metagenome assembly OGFF01 (sample SAMEA2581951, study PRJEB24529) | metagenome | biome: Human gut stool | place: China | collected 2011 | reverse complement strand
CCCACATATGCCGCCAGTGCCACACCGGTATCGAAGATCTCTGTGGTAAATTTCCTCATCCCCTCCGCGCAGTCATCCACATCCAGGATTGCCTTGGTCATGACATTTCCAGCACCCTCTTCTTCCAGTTCAGCACGGCTTCTGTGCACCAGGCTGTGGTACAGGGTCTCTTTCATGTCACGATTCACATTATTAGCAAATCGTCTGACATAAAAACGTTTAATATAACGGGAGATCTGCACGATGGCAATAGATATCACATATGCGGTCACCAGCACCAGCATATCCCGGTATCCGGCCTTCCCACCCAGAATGTCCACCAGGCAACCGGTCATCTGTCCCTCGCACCAGGGGCCGACCAGAAGACCTACGTTATAGATCAGTCCGGAAAACGTCACCGCCAGGAGCACCCGCCACTGGGCTTTGAAATATGTAAGGATATGATCCTTTTTCGGTGCATCAGCTTTCTGTTTCATTCTCTTGGGTTCCTTCTTCCATGCGCTTTGCCACATTGACAAATCCTGCCCGTTGTTCCTGCTTGGAACGTCGGTATAATGTATCTAACGTCTTGCAGAATGCTTCCTTTTCCTCCTCCGGGAGTTCCGCCAACAGCCATTCGTAAAATTTGCTCTCAATGGCAGCCTTGGAGTTTTTCAACTGCTCCGCCTTCTCCGTGGCATACAACAGCTGGCTCCTGCCATCCGCCGGGTTGGGCTTCCGGTAAAGGTATCCCTTGCTCTCCAGACTCGCCGCACGCCTTGCGGCAGCTCCCTTGTCGATCTTCAGCTGTTCCCGCACCGCCGCCTGGGTAATGCCCGGATTGTGCCGTACCAGATGGATAAAATCAAATTCCGCAGTTCCAATCCCATCTTCCTTCATGGTCTGCACCGTGAATTTGCTCACTTCTCTTGCTATTTTCGTCATTTTTCGTTCTGTTGCATCCATGGTTCTACCTCTCTGTGTTGTATTCAGATAGCAGAAAAAGATGTACCTGCATCCAAAATGGATGATAGTACATCTTTTTTGTTCTGTCAATGACTTATTTGACGAGTTAATGTTGTGTTTCTGGTTATTTTAATCTATATATGTTAAAAAAACCGATCTACATTTAGTAGAAATTTTTTCTTATTATTTAACCTCAGCCATAATAAATACCTCTCTTTATCTACACTAGTAGAAATTCTTTCTTATTATTTAACCAAATGGCAGAAAAGCGAATGTTCAGTGATCTACACTAGTAGAAATTCTTTCTTATTATTTAACCACAAGTGTATCATGTGAAAGGGGGATATCTACACTAGTAGAAATTTTTTCTTATTATTTAACCCTTATTTTGTGGTATTACACAATTTGGGGCTTAATATGCTTATGTTTTATGCTCTTTTTTGTTATTATTTCACTAATTTTTTTTACAATAAACCTATCTACAGATATTTGAAGCTAGGTTTGTATTTTCTGTAATTATATTATCCTTTATTCGATCACTATTGTCAATTTCAAACACAGAATATTGTATCCTATGTCCGAATCACTTTATGGGCATTTGTTCCGTTCATCTGCGCTTCGGTCTGATAGGTCAGGTTGTCCTGACCTCCATATAATTTATGAAAATATGTGGAGGCCGGGCAAAAAAACTTCCATCTACAAATACCTTTTTTTCTGCATAAAATCAAACCATGTTTTATTATCCTGCACAAGTTTGTTCCTTGGGAACTGTTCGTTTTCCTTCCAGTTTTCTTTAATCTGTTTTACTTCATAAAGACCTTTCAGAGCAATACAATATGCACCATTTGCATCTGCATCCTGAGGCAAAGTTTTATCTGCTGTTGCGGTATCAAAGAACTCACCCTTATCATTTAATACTGGAGAAATCAGCCTGTCATATTCTCTGTCTTCCGACTCACTTCGGCTGTTCCGCATCTGAACTGTGAGTCGAAAAATATCAATAATTTCGGCTTCAATACCTTTTTCAACAATTTGACCTTTTAAATCTTTTCCGTCGTGGTACTCAATCCCTGCCCTCTGCAACATTTTTTCCATAGCATCGGTAAGTTCTACCTCCATCGATTGACTTGTATATTTTCCATTGACAACTATCCTCTTTAATCTCGTACCGTTAGTATACACTTTCCATTTTGTTGAAGCCAAAATTGTTCCCTTTTTTATGTAATTATTATAGTCAAATGAGAACTCAAACATTTTCTTATCCCTGTCATATCTTATTTCATCAAACTTCCCTACAAAATCCTGTCTGCTCTCTCGATTTGTCAGATTCTTAAATGAAAAAAGATTTACAAATCCTGTTGTTGGATCAATTTTAGAAGTATATCCAGCAGGAACATAAAAAATAAATCCGCACTGTTTCCCGACTTTTTTAAGGCTTTCCGGAATATAAGTTAACTGATAACCTCTTAACACTCCTCCTTCTTCACATACTTCTCTGTCTTTAAATACCAGATAATGCAATTTTTCAATTAACATCGTTTCAAACTTCTGATAAACCTGCCTCTCAACCTTAAATCTTCCTGTTTTAAATCCATAATTCAAGTCTTCCATGGCTACAACCGCATTATATTTCACAACTAATTGCGCAATATAATGAATTACCATGGATAAGTAGCCTTCTTTTAACTCTTTGATTTTTTCTATTTCTTCCCAATTTTTTCTTGCTGCATCCCTGCTCTTCTCCCTATCCTTTAACTTCTGTTGATAATCATACCCATTAACAATGTTAAAGGAACGCTGCTCCCGTATATTCCCATGCACATCTACTACAGAAATATACAGTAGATTTCTTTCCCCTCTGTCAATTCCAATAATATGAATATCTTCTTTTTTAGCAATATATGCCAAAGTCCTTTCATTTACTGCAATATCACTTTTTGCCTTGAAATTAATGGTTATGGGAAGATGCAGAAAATAGTGGTCACAACAATAGCGATAATTTTTTACAATATCTTTTGTCGCAGTGAAGCTTTTAATCTTGCCTTCATCGAGATATCTTTGGGCTTCCGAAGACAATTTTCCCTTTCCTATATGGTTCAAATAATTGTATATTTCTGTATAGTATTCCTCCGGTATGGAAACTCTGATTTCTTTATCACCTACCGTCTGTGTATAACTTCTATTTACCAAAACAGATCCCTTCTTATGTACAACCGGAGTTTTTATACTTGCTTTTCGGAAAAATAATTCTGCCTCTCCATTTAATTTCAAAACAATATCTTTGAGATTCTCTTCACTAAATAAATTTTTGAGATACATCGTATGCAGATTATCTTTTCCTGTGCTATGAACGGAAAAGTCTTTATTATATATCTGAAATAAAAATATTTGCCCCTTCTCATCCAGCTTTTGAATCTCATCAGTACTAATATACGTCCACTTAATTTGATACCCCTGCATTTCTACTTCTCTGTAAAATCCGCTGATATCTTCATAGTCTTTGGTATCTGAAAAGTGAAAATCGTAATTCTTCCAATCAGGGTGTTTATGAATACATTCTTTATAGTAGTCAATCAAATCCCAGCAATATCCCAAATCAAATTTGGGCGATGACTTAATATGTCTCTTTTCGTTATATCCATCTAAAATGTGTTTTGACGGTTTATATGTCTCCTGACCTGACCGTGAAGTAATAAAAACCTTAGGCAACATTTTTGAAGGCCCCGGAAGAAGATTATAAATCATTTTTTTATAATCTCCTTTTTCTTCTTTTTCATGGCCTTTTATAATTTGTTTATCCGGTTTATTCCTTACATTAAAAATTCCCAAATAAAATTTTTGATCCCGCATCAGCAAAATTGCATTATTATCGTACTCTTTGCTTTGACTCCATCCGTTTGCCAATGTAGGAGAACCGAAATGAAGCTTAAATTTTACTGTACTATATGGCTTCTGCGTAACATAGCTTCGAACATGATTATAAAGCGTTGTAATCCCCTCGAAGTCTTCCAAAACATCTTCTAACTCAGAATAAAAATAACTATCTTTTTCTATTATATCGCTTACGATAAAAGTCTGTCCCCACTGATATACATGCAAAAAGGAATCCAATATTGTCTTGATTTCCGTTGTCTTCTCCTTATTTTGCAGCAATTTTATGTCACTATTGCATACCAGCGGATCTATAGAAATTTGTCCTGCCATATCACAAATCTCAGTAATACATTTTTTTGCTGATATTGTTCGATCCATTTCCGATCCGTATAAGGAAATTATTTTATCTATATCAGCAATACTTCTATACTCTTCTTTTTTTGCAGCTGCTTCTGCTTTCTCTTCTTTCTTTTCGCCCTTACCGGGCAGCGCATCCATATATTCTTCTTTTATACATTTTCTTATAGTATCCCAGCTTCCATATAGCGCATTTGATATCTGCTCATATTTATTACTACTAATATATATCTTCCCCAGGTCATAATCATCACATTTTTGCCCTAAATGTACACATCTGCAAATAATTTCTTTCTCCTTCATTGTTTTTATAAATTCGTTTAAGGCATCATATACTTCCTGGTCTGATTCAAATCTAAACGGGATCTCATAATAGGAAGATTTTTTGCATAGTATTTGTTTATGTAGCTTTTTCATCCGAAAATCATTTTTGTTAATTCTATTTTTCTGGCAGAATTGATTCATATGTTCATTTATTTTCCCGCAAATGCCATTGTAATATTCTATTCCTGGCTGTGTTAATACTCTGTCATAGAAGTCTACCAAATATATATGTTTCATCTGCCATTCCTGCAACATATCTTTATATTCTTCTTCCATTCCACAGACTTCCTCCGGGTATTGTTGCTCTATTCGCTGAAACGCCCGCATATTCTGTAAATGAATTTCCGAATTTTCATTTACAATCCGAAAGCTTATGGCCGTAGAAATATTATCTTCAGAAAAATTGTTTCTCCGCTGATTAAAATAATTAGTAAATGCAGTAGCAAAACGCTGAAATAACACCCGTGTCTGCTCTTTCTCTGCCTTCTCCTCCTCAGTATACTCTTTATTATCTTTTATAAAGTTTGGAAGGATATCCGTAATTAATTTAGCATTAAACAGATCCTTAAATCTTTTATCACTGGTAAAATAGCAACAGATTTCTTTTCTTTTTTCGTTTTGTATTTTATCAAGATCTTTTCGTACTGATATGTCCTCCATCGTTTCTTCCATTTTTTGGAATAAGGAATTCCATTGTATTCCTTGAATTTGACCAAGTTTTTCCTCAATAAATGCCCTATAATAGTCATCCATGATTTCCTTTAATTCCTGTTGTTTTTCTGCTCGCAATTCATCATCACGGATGACCCCCATCTCTTCCATATGGATCTTTGTACTCTCTGTAGGAATCAATGCATTTCTTAATGTCTTTGATAAGGATTCTTTTCCAATAAAATCTTCAAGGCCTGTTTTATAATTCATATATTTTCCTCCCCTTGTTGTAAAATCTTATATCTAATTATATCCTCTACTATATTTTTTGTAAAGCTGTGTTATGCTATTTTTTCAAATAAAAACGCTCAGAGAACATTCCCTAAGCGTTTAATCATCATTTTATTTAATTGTGTTTATAGCATATATTTTCTTTTTAACCTGACAGCTTTAATCTACCAAAGTAGAAATTCTTTACGCTTTCAAAATCTCCGACAAATTCCGCTGGATCCCGGCCGCTACATCCGGTTTATTCATGGAATAGACATGGATATGTTTCACACCGTTCGCCAGCAGGTCGATGATCTGATCGGTGGCATAGGCAATGCCCGCCTGCTTCATGGCTTCCGGATTATCCCCGAAGCGGTCCACAATATTCTTAAAGCGCTCCGGCACATTACAGCCGGAGAGTTTTACGGCATTTTTCACCTGTACGCCACGGGTGATAGGCATGATTCCGGGAATGATGGGCACTGTAATCCCTGCCTCCCGCACACGGTACATAAAGTTGAAGAAGATATTGTTGTCGAAGAACATCTGGGTCGTCAGATACTCACATCCGGCATCCACCTTTTCCTTCAGTCCCTGAATTTCCGCATTCTTATTCGCAGAATCGGGATGCATCTCCGGATAGCAGGCACCACCCACGCAGAAATCTCCGTTCTCTTTGATAAAGCGTACCAGATCTGATGCATGGGTAAAATCTGTAAATACCTCCCCATCAAAATCCTTCGGAATATCTCCTCTCAGAGCTAAAATATTCTCGATCCCTGCTGCCTGCATTTCTGTAAGAGCTGCGCCGATACTGCTCCTGTCAGCACAGACACAGGTCAGATGCGCTACGGTAGGCACATTGTACTGCTTCTGAATATCTCCGGCCAAGGCAATGGTATGTCCCTTGGTACTACCGCCGGCACCATAAGTCACGCTCATATAAGCAGGCTGCAATGCCGCGATCCCCAGTGCTGCTGCCTCCACATTTCCGAAATCCGTACTCTTCTTCGGAGGAAATACCTCAAAAGAGAGCGTTGCTGTATCTTTATTCAAAATATCTCTGATCTTCATACAATTCTTCTCGCCTTTCCATCATCTACATACCTTCAGGCTACGTAATTACCCTTTGTTTTCCCGCAAAAAGATCGGCATGAAATCCTGTTTTTCCTCTTCTGCAGTCTCACTTTCCGCAATGACATTCCGGATATTCTGCATCCGCTTATCCAGCGCTGCGCTCTGCTGCGCACAGTCATACAGCTCATCCTTTAAAAACTTCGACTGACTTTCCGGAATGTTTTTCTTATACTGCAGCTTGTGCTCCAGGCTTGCCCAGAAATCCATGGCTATGGTGCGGAACTGCACCTCCACATAGACCAGTTTCTTCGTATTCTGTAAAAAGATCGGCACCTGCACGATCAGATGCAGGCTCCGGTAGCCGCTCTCCTTGGGATTCTTTATATAATCCTTGCGCTCGATCAGAGTAATGTCATCCTGCCGTAAGAAACTCTCCGCCAGTTCGTAAATATCATCCGGGAAGGAACAGATGACCCGGACTCCGGCGATATCCCGGATATTCTCTTCGATGCCTTCCAGCGTCATGGGAATATTTTTCCGACGGATCTTACGCAGAATACTGTCATACGATTTGACTCTGGTCTTGATCCCTTCGATGGGATTGCGGTCGTATTCCAGGGAATACTCCTGATTCAAAACCTTGAATTTCGTCTCCACCTCCATGATGGCGCACTGATAATACGACATCAGTTCGTCCATGGGGCGCTTGTTTTTCTCAATCAGATCGAGGAATTGATCTGATAATAAATGTTGTTTGAAAAATTTACCTCTGATTGTATCCATGATATAACTCACTCTTTTATTGTCTCTATTTTTTGATCAATATTTTTTATGATAATCTATGATGAATCATAGATTATCATAAAAAATGTCTCCTTGCATACGGTATATCCATAGTATATACCATAGACAAGGCGGTATCAATCACTTCATAGTGAATCGATAGACTGCACCGAAAGACACCATATCTCGAGTTGAACATTTGTTCGATTTGTGTTATAATGTTATTGTGTAATCGAAACGAAAGCGGATGCGATTTTCCGATTGTTAGATGCCCTCTAGTAATACAAAGGAGGGGATGCCCATGAATACAATGGAAGTACTTACTCTGTTGTTAGTTGTCTTTGCAGCTCTATCATACATCGACAGACATGGTGACGATAATAACAAAAAGAAATAGCATCCCACCGTCCAAAGTGAATGCTATTTCTTTTCTAACATTTAACTGAGGGCAAATCGGAATTTTCACTTCCGACCACCTTTCTAAGTAGATTATACACTATGAGGGGTTGAGAAATCAATCCCTCTTTTCATTGAATCTAGTCAAACGCGGTCGGCGCATTCGGATTCCGCAGCGCCTCAAAACACATCAATATCTGCTCCCTGGTACATTTCTCCACCGCAAGATTTTGGGGAAGCGTGTCCCTGTCGAAAAAAGCAATGCCGGTCGTTTCGATATTGTCTTCAAATTCACCACTTTCGTATTTGCACTGCACGAAAATTTTCACCACGCCGTATGCATAATTTGTCACATTATGTTTACGCCAGTCCTGAACAGCGATCAGCTTTTCCGCTGTCACAGTAAAGCCCGTTTCCTCTTTTACTTCCTTTACTGTATTTGAAGCTACCGACTGGTCAACGTCACACCAGCCACCGGGCAACGACCAGGTACCGTTGTTTTCATGAACAAGCAGAATTTTCCCATCCACAAATACAGCAGCTCTCGTATCCACTTTCGGAGTCTGGTAACCTGTTTCGTTGCAAAACAGGTCATAAACCTTGGCAACGGGAATATCTGTCTTTACAGCAATCATTTCCGCCGAGATTCTGCGCAGTTCTTCATAACGTTCTTTATCGTATTTGTCTTTTCCGTATTGCAGTCCCGCCTGCGCAATGCTTTGAATACGGATTGCGAAATCTAACCATGCATCGTTCATTATCAATCCCCCTTAAGATGTCCGGTGAGTTTATTATATCATAAGCTCACGAATTCGTGCTATCGCACTTCACATCCCGCTTCGCGGGATAATTCGTTCGCTAATGAGCGCACGAATCGGTTAGTGTATATAATAAAACTTAAGTCCGGCAAACTACAGAGAGCACAGGAGAAAACTTGTCCTATCTGAAATACGAGACTTACAATCTCCCCACAGCAATTGTATCCAATACTTTGGATTATGGAAAATTCGATATTCTGGATACCACTCAGTATATGAAAAATACTTTGGGTGTATGGAAAGCCCTTGATTTTCAGTTTGATGCCATTTCCACTGGTTTTATCGTATCAAAAGAGCAGACGCAGATGATCACGGAGTTCTGCATCGAGAATGCAGCTAAAGGCGTCACTGTATTCACAGATCCCATCATGGGCGATGATGGAAAGCTGTACAATGGCATGTCGGAAGAAACGGTGGAACTGATGCGAAAGCTGATCTCCGTGGCAGATTATATTGTACCCAATTACACGGAAGCCTGTTATCTGACGGGAACCGCCTATGAAGCAGACGGCATCACCAAGGAAGACTATCATAAAATGATTGATGCACTGCGAGCATTGGGCGCAAAGTCCGTAGTGATTACCAGTGCGATTGTAAAGGATTCCGTGAATAAAGCTGTAATGGGGTATGACCATATAGAAAATAAGTATTTTCAAATTGATTTTGATGAGATTCCGGTTCGTTTTCCGGGTACAGGCGATATCTTCTCTGCCATCTTTATGGCAAAAATATTGAGTGGCAAGACTCTGCAGACCGCAACGAAGAAGGCAATGGATGCCGTGCGGACAATGATTATGAAAAATGCTGAGAATGCAGATAAATTCAAGGGAATTCCCTTAGAGACCTGTCTGGAGGTATTGGACGAATGAGCAGACCCAGGATTCAGATTACGTTAATTGACCAAAAAGGAACAAAAGGCTGCCACAGAGGGCACAAGATCGGCGATTCCTATGATTTCGACACAGAACGCGGTAACTTATGCCCCATGGCAATGCATGTGGCGTTCCCTTATGTAGATATTCTCCGGTATGGCGGAGAAATTCCCGGAAATCCGAAGGGAACTGCCATCTTTGCCTGCCCGGATGTGGATACGCTGAATGTGTTTAAAATTGAAAGGATTGATGAAAAATAAGCGGCTCCGGCGAGCCGCTTTTCATTTTCTAGATGGTCGACGCAATGATCTGCATCTTCCCCTGCAATTCCACCTTACCATATCCATCGGGCAGAATCAGATGGTCTCCCTTTTTCAGTCTGGTGCCGTTCAGGGTACCTTCTCCCTCTGCCACACTCATCAGCACAAAGGGCTTATCCTGCCAGGTCTCCACGCGATGCTCCACATCAATACGGTATACGGTGTAGTAAGGGCACCGGATCAGCTGCTGAATGGCATCTTCCTTTTCTTCCGTGTGTACCACGCAGTGTCTGCATGCATCACAGCGGTCCGGCCGGCAGAAATATGCATTTATCCGCAGAGCATAACTTTAGCGGAGAAAACACCATTCTGATAGGCAAATGTACTTGCACCGCCGCTTTTTTCTGCAATATGTTGGATAGACTGGATGCCGACGCCATTTCCCTTTCGTTTGGAGGATTGGAAAACACCGTCCTTCTCCCTGATTTCGCCGTCATAGGCATTCTCAACTTCGATCA
>OGFF01004015.1_pt1 | contig 10155 bp, 9 predicted proteins | sample 1570751 | NCBI WGS metagenome assembly OGFF01 (sample SAMEA2581951, study PRJEB24529) | metagenome | biome: Human gut stool | place: China | collected 2011 | reverse complement strand
CCGGAGTAGAGGGTCAGCCAGCCGGCCTTGTTGCCCATGATCTCGATGCACATCACGCGGCTGTGGCTGCCGGCGGTGGTGTGGATGCGGTCGATGACCTCGGTGGCAATGTCCACAGCGGTGTGGAAGCCAAAAGTCACATCGGTGCCGTAGATATCATTGTCGATGGTCTTGGGCAGACCGATGATGTTCAGGCCCTCCTGCGAGAGCAGGTTGGCGGTTTTATGGGTGCCATTGCCGCCCAGGCAGAGCAGGCAGTCCAGCTTTGCGTCCTTGTAGGTCTTTTTCATGGCCGCGACCTTATCGATCTTGTCATCCTCGACCACGCGCATCAGTTTGAAGGGGGTGCGCTTGGTGCCCAGAATGGTGCCGCCCAGTGTCAGGATGCCGCGGAAGTCATCCTCGCACATCTCCTTGTATTCGCCGTTGATCAGGCCGTGGTAGCCGTTCAGGATGCCCACGATCTCCACATTATCACCCATCCGGGCATACAGTGCCTTTGCCACGCCGCGAATGGTTGCGTTCAGGCCCGGGCAGTCGCCGCCGGAGGTCAGGATGCCAACACGTTTTTTCATCTCACAAATCCCTCGTTTCCTCTTGATCTTTCCCGCCGCAGAGCAGGGGATATCTGGTACTATAAGAGTATTCCCAAAGGGGAAATGTGTCAAGAAAAAATTTTGTAAAAAGAAAAAAGAGACACACCGAAGTATGTCTCTTTTTCGATCGGAGCAGCGGGATTTGAACCCACGGCCTCCTCGTCCCGAACGAGGCGCGCTACCAACTGCGCTATGCCCCGAAAATACCGCAACCCAATGGGTTGCGGTCTGGTTGGGGATGAGAGAATCGAACTCCCACAAGTAGAGTCAGAGTCTACCGCACTACCACTATGCAAATCCCCATCATTCTGTTGTCGCCAGCTTTGAACCTCGCCGCTGACAAGGGATATTATACTATACGGCCCGGGTCTTGTCAACACTTTTTTTGAGATTTTTCGCCTGAGCAGAAAATGCCAAAAACTTTCTCTTTCCGGCAAAGTATGTTAGAATAGAGCCACTAAGATTCAGGAGGATATTTTTATGCTGAAACGTCTGCGCGCAAAGCATCCCGTCGGCTTCTGCGTTTTATCCGAGGTGCTGTTTCTGGGCAGCCTGCTGCTGGCATCCTATCTCATTGTTTTTGCACTGGTGCTCTTTGGGGTGGACCTGGAACGGGTGGACTCCTACTTCCTCAGCGCCGTGCAGGAGGCGGTGGGCATGGTGGTGGCGTTGGTTATTCTGGGCCGCACCGGTAAGATGTACCTGCTCCGCCGCCGGGGCAGCGGCTTTTTCAACGGGTTGCTGGTGGGAATGTATCCGCTGGTGCTCATCGGTTACAGCCTGTATAGCAAACTGATGTTCGGGATGCCCGAGGATGGCCAGCTGCAGCCTGCGTTCAGCATCTTCAGCTTCTTTTTGAGCATGGCACTGGTGGGCGTGGCGGAGGAGTTCATCTTCCGCGGGGTCATTGCCCAGAGCCTGCTGGAGCGCTTTGGCACCGGCAGGGCGGGGGTCTGGAAAGCCTGCCTGCTGTCGGGCCTGCTGTTTGGCGCGGCCCACCTGACCAATCTGCTGTCCAGCGCTCCCTTCGGTGTGCTGATGCAGTGTGTCTTTGCGGCATCGCTGGGCACACTGTTCGCAGCCATCTATTTCCGCACCGGCAACCTGTGGGTCACGGTGTTCCTGCACGGGGCCATGGACATTGCCTCTATGCTGGTGGGCGGTCTGTACGGCACGGAGGACGTGGCCGAGAGCATTTCGGGCTATGATGCCAGCATGATGCTCTCGATCCTGATCTATCTGATCCCGACTCTCTTCCTGCTGCGCAAAAAGAAGATCGGCGAGGTGGCGCTCTACTTTGGCCGGGACTGCGCCCCGGCAGCTGCTCCGGCCCCGGAGGAAAACGGGGAACGGCTCCGGTAAGGCCTCTTGCCTTTTGAAACAAAAAGGATTACAATCAGTCAAGGCAAACCGAGAGACAAATACTTCGATTCGGAGGAGAAGATATTATGGCATGTACAACGCTTCTGGTTGGTAAAAACGCATCCTATGACGGCTCCACCATGATCGCCCGCAACGACGATTCCGGTTCCGGCCATTTCACGGCAAAGAAATTCGTGGTGGTCCAGCCCGAGGAGCATCCGGCGGTCTACCGCTCGGTGCTGTCCCATGTGGAGATCCCGCTGCCCGGTGACCCCATGCGGATGACCGCCATGCCCAACGCCGTGGAGGGCAAGGGAATCTGGGCCGCAGCCGGTGTCAATGCCGCCAATGTCGGCATGACCGCCACCGAGACCATCACCTCCAACCCCCGCGTGCTGGGCGCTGACCCGCTGGTGGTGTACCAGCCTGCCAGGGGGGAGCAGCCCGAGGTGCCCGGCGGCATCGGCGAGGAGGATATCGTCTATCTGGTGCTGCCCTACATCCACACCGCCCGCGAGGGCGTGGAGCGGCTGGGCAAGCTGCTGGAGACCTACGGTACTTATGAAATGAATGGCATTGCATTCCAGGACGTGAACGAGATCTGGTGGCTGGAAACCATCGGCGGCCATCACTGGATGGCACGCCGTGTGCCCGATGACAGTTATGTGGTGATGCCGAACCAGCTGGGCATTGATGCCTTTGATCTGGACGATGCCTTTGGCGCGCAGGAAAACCATCTCTGCTCGGCTGACCTGAGGGAGTTCATTGCAAAGTATCACCTCGACCTGGCACAGGACGGCGTGTTCGATCCTCGTGCCGCCTTTGGCAGCCACACCGATTCCGACCACGTTTACAACACGCCCCGCGCCTGGTACATGCTGCGCACCCTGAACCCCACCACCTGGGTCTGGGATGGCCCCGATGCCGACTATACCCCGGCTTCCGATGACCTGCCCTGGTGCATGGTGCCTGAGAAGAAGATCACCCCCGAGGACGTGAAGTATGTGCTGTCCAGCCATTATCAGGGCACGCCGTACGATCCGTATGCAAGCTACGGTGCCAGAGAGAACCGGGGCGTTTACCGCTCCATCGGCATCAACCGCAACGACTTTGTGGCGCTGATCCAGCTGCGGCCTGATCTGCCCGCCGACCTGCAGGCAGTGGAGTGGGTGGCCTACGCCTCCAATGCCCTGAACGCCATGGTGCCCTTCTATGCCAACGTGGAGACGACCCCGGCCTATCTGGCCGGCACCACCGGTGAGGTGTCCACCGACAGCTTCTACTGGGTCAGCCGGATGATCGCTGCGATGGCGGATGCTTCCTATGGCAAGTCGGTGTTCCATGTCGAGCGCTATGAGCTGGGGGTGCTCTCCGCCTGCCGTGCCCTGCTGAATCAGTATGACGCAAAGCAGCTGGCCGAGACCGACCCCGCCTGCCGCGCCGCCCTGCGCCAAGAGGCCAACGAGGCCCTGGCCGCTGAGGTCAAGGCCCGCGCCGCCGACACGCTGGATAAGGTGCTGTTTGAGCTGAGCAGCAATATGAAGAACGCATATTCCCGTTCAGATATGTGATATTTGAACGATATAATCCATCTGGTAGAAATAAGAATGCCCTGTACCATGCAAAACGGTACAGGGCATTGTTGTTTTGAAAAATAATTTAAGCGGCCAGAGCGGTCTTGATGGCGTTCATCACGGCATCGCTGTTCTCACAGCACACCATGACCACTTCGCCGGTGGGGACAGTGGCCACCTTGGCGGCGGCAGCGATCTGATACTGATCCTCGAGGTAGTGCTCCATCGTCTGCTGCTGGTTCTGGATATAGGCATCCATTGCATCCACGACCTCCTGCGTCTTGCCCTCAGCAGGCTTGACGATGGCAACGCCGTAGCTCTGCACCATCATGGCAGAGAGGGAGGCGGCAAGATCGGTGTAGCTGCCCTCGGGCAGGTCCAGCAGGGGGAGCAGCATGTTCTGGATCTCATCGTTCAGGTCATCCGCCGGATAGCTGGCGCTATAGCCGTACTGGGCGGTGAACTTGCCGTCCTCTGCCGGGGAGAAGATCATATAATAATCATTGTCCTCGGCTTCCCGGGCATCGTGGATGATCTGGGTGTAGTCTTTGGGGGTGGTATCTTTTTTGCTGCCGCAGCCGGTGAACACCAGCAGGGCACAGCCAAGAGCCAGCAGAGCGGCGAGAATGCGTTTTTTCATGGTCGTAGTTCCTTTCGTCTGACAAAGACAGGGTGATCGTGATCAGTCTGCCCGCCTTTGGGGGCGTTTATGCAGCCGCTGAACGGCGGCCTTGTATCAGGAATACGGCCCGGTCGGCCGGAAGATTGCACAGCGGTTGTAACAGTTCTGTGAACGGCTTACAGCTGCAGCGCTTCCAGATCACCATGATTGACCGGAGTAGAAAGGATGATCTGGGTGCTGGTGGTGCCCAGCTTCTGGAACTGCAGGATCAGGTGCTCCAGCTGGGGCATGCTGCCGCAGCTGACCTTGATGAGGAAGGTGTAGGCACCGGTGACATGGTAGCACTGCAGCACCTCCTTGCTGTTCTGCATCAGCTCCACCAGCTCGTCCCGGTGGCTGGGTGTGACGGACAGGCTGATGAGCGCGTCCACATAGACACGGTCTGCCGGGCGGTTCAGCACCACGGTGTAGCCGCTGATGATGCCGTCGGTCTCCAGCTTGTGGATGCGGCTGGAAACAGCCGGGCTGGTCAGTGCCACCTGCTCGGCGATCTCCTTGACGGGCATCCGGGCATTTTTTGCGAGAAGGGAGAGGATCTTGCGGTCTAAATCGTCCATGAGAAAGGTCTCCTTTTATGTTTTTGTTGAATTGTACAAAAATTTTTGAAAGTAAAGTTTTACTGTTGTTGCAATCGCATAAACTGCGGAAAAACTCGCTTTTGTGTTTTCTGTGTTAATTATATAAAGTTTTGATCGAAATGTAAAGTGCTAAATTAAAGCAAATGTCAAAAATTTTGTTTGACAAGAAAAGAAAAAAGCGTATAATACATATCGCGAGGCATGGTAAGCGCCAAAGACTGCGCAAAACACGTTGTTTCTCAAGTGCCTGCATTTGAATTGCGATTCCCAACTTTATATACTTTCCCACCCCTCTATACACAAAAACCCGCTGCCAGGCGGGTTTTTGTGTTTGTTGGGGATTTTTTTATTTGTTCGAGACGATAGGACGGCGGGGAGTTTCCCAAAGCAAGTGTCCGGAGGGTGGGACCCGACTGCCGTCAGGCAGTTGGGCGGGGGATGGAATGCCCCGTATCACTTGCGTGGGAAAGCTCCCCAACGGCCGATTCCCTTTATTAAACCAAGAATCCTTCAAAACAGTGCAGGTCCTCGGTTTTGACGATGCCTTCCAGATAAAGCCCGTCCTCCCGGTACTCCTCCACCTGCACGCTGCCCCGCTCCCGCATGGGGGCGGCCAGGCCCAGCTTATCATAAGGCAGCAGCACCCGGATGGTGTGCACCCGGTCGCTGAGCAGCTCGTCCAGCTTTTTCAGCAGGGCATCCAGACCGTAGCCGGTCTTGGCACTGGTCAACAGGATGTCCGGGTCAAAGTTCAGGGCATTGGGCTTGTCACACTTGTTGTAAACGGTCAGGCGGGGGATGTCGGCACAGTCCAGCCCGTCCAGAACCTCATCGGTAACGGCCAGCTGCTCTTCCCGCTGGTCGTCGCCCGCGTCTGCCACCCGCACGATGACATCAGACCATGCGGCTTCCTCCAGCGTGGATTTAAAGGCCTCCACCAGATTGTGGGGCAGGCGGGAGACAAAGCCGACCGTGTCCACCAGCAGAACGGCCATGCCGCTGGGCAGCACCAGCTTCCGGCTGGTGGGGTCCAGGGTGGCAAACAGCATGTCGGCCTCGGCCACGCTGGGGCCGCACAGGGCATTCATCAGGCTGGATTTGCCCACGTTGGTGTAACCCACAAGGCTGACCACCGGCATCCCGGTCTTGGCCCGGGCCTTGCGGCTCTCGCCTCGGCGCTTTTCCATCTCAGCCAGCTTTTCGGCCAGTGCGTCGATGCGGGCGTGGACATGGCGGCGGTCCAGCTCCAGCTTGGTCTCACCGGCACCACGGCGGCTCAGGCTCTCGCCCATTCCCTGCAGGCGGGGCAGACGGTAGCGCAGAAGCGCCAGCTCGGTCTGCAGCTTGCCCTCGTTGGTCACGGCGCGGCTGCGGAAGATCTCCAGAATCAGCATGGTGCGGTCAATGACCTCCATGCCGCCCAGCGCCGTGGAGATGTTGCGAATCTGGCTGCCGGTCAGCTCGCCGTCAAACACGGCACATTCGGCACCCAGCTCCGCGGCGGCAGCGGCGGCCTCCTCCAGCTTGCCGCTGCCCAGCACAATGCCGGTCTCGGGGGTCTGCCGCTTCTGGGTCACGGATGCCACAGCCTCCATGTGGTTGGCCTCGCAGAGTGCAGCCAGCTCGTTCAGGCTGCGCTCACAGTCCCAAAGCCCCTGATCCAGGGCCAGTAAGATGACCTTTGTGGGGGGCGTTTCTACTAAAATGTCATAAAGTTCGCTCAAAATAAACCTCTCAGTTCTTCGTAATGTTCTCTTGTCAATGCGTAGCACCTGCAGGCAACCGGTGTGCCGTCAAATTTGTGGTAGACAGAATCGTGGTCGTAGACAAAGCCGGCTTTCTGCTGGACCCGGCCGCTGGCAGGATTTTCAAACGCATGGCAGCAGGCCAGCCAGCTACTATCTGTATTTTTGAACCAGTATTCTACAACTGCTTTTAGCGCTTCGGTGGTAAAGCCTTTGTTCCACCAGGCCTTGCCGATGCAGTAGCCGACCTCCCACACGCCGTTCGTGTGGTCGAAGCCGGGCCAGGGGTCACGCTCCGGCTCGGCGGAACTGGATGTGAACACGCCGATGGAGCCAAACACCTGCCCGGTGGATTTTTCCACGATGGCCCACTGGTAGTAATCTCCATTGGGGTAGAGCAGTGCCCATGCGGTCAGCAGTTCCCGGGTCTCGTCCACGTTTTTGTGGGGCTCCCACCGCAGCCAGCGGGTCACGTCCGGGTCGTTGGCCCAGTTGGCGTACATCATGGGGGCATCCTCCGGGGTCAGCGGGCGCAGAAGCAGCCGCTCCGTTTCGATCGTTTGTGTGCCTGCATGGCGCATGATACATCTCTCCTCACATGTAAAAGTTACGCATAGGATAGCACAAAACTGCCCTGCCTGCAAGCGATGCCTCAAAAAAAACGCTTGACAAGAGTCGAAACTTCATTAAACTGAAGGAAGAGAGCAACAAAAAAACTCCCCGGAGCCCGGGGAGTGGAAGGTTATTCTGCGCTGAAGTCGGTTTTGAGGATGGAGACCCAGTTGCTTTTACCATAGAGGAACCGGAGAATGTGGACGACCTGAGCGGGTTCCTCGATTTGATAAAAAGCCATATAGTTTTGAACAATGATAAAGTGAATGCCAAGGCCATACAAAAATGGATCATGGACAACAGGATTCTGATTAGGAAAACGATCGAGCTTCTGTAAACTGGTTCCGACACTTTCTGTCAGAAAATCAGCCGCGGTGGGATTTTTTAAGGTCAGATCAATATAGTCGTAAGCTTCCTGAATGTCTCGTTCAGCGGCATCAGTGACGTGAATATAGTAGCTCATCGGCGATTCCTCCGATTTCGCAGGTCAGCCATTACTTCATCAAGTGGACGCTCGCGTCCGGCGGCAACATCGTCCAGACCTTCCTGGAGCTTGGAATAAAGCTCAAAGCGTCCTGCCAGCTCTTCGTAGGTCTCAATGCTCATCACGGCCAGATCGCCCTTGCCGTTTTTGGTGATGAACACCGGCTCTGCGTAGGTGTGGCAGAAGGTAGAGATATCATTGTAGTTGTTGCGCAGGTCTGCGCTGGAACGAATCTTCGGCATGAAAATACACCTCGCTTTCATAACAAAATTATACCTGAATTTTTTTATATTCGCAAGAGGGAACTGAGGGAAAAGGAGACATTTTATGAAAGACATCCGCGAACTGTTACAGACCCGCCCCCTGCTTTTTGATGGTGCCATGGGTACTTATTATAAGGCGGCTCCCGTGGTGGAGTGCGAGCAGGCCAACCTGACCGACCCGGCGGGGGTGCTGGCTGTCCACCGGGAGTATCTGGCGGCAGGGGCTGATGCCGTCAAGACGAATACCTTCAGCCTGCCCCGGCTGGCGGCGGCACACGCGCCCGGCTGGGAACAACTGGCGCAGGCAGGCTGGCAGCTGGCTGTGCAGGCCGCAGGGGAGACGGGTGCTGCCGTTTTTGCCGACCTCGGCCCGGCTCCGGATACCGAGGCGGTTCCGGCGGGGCAGGTATATACGGCTGTGGCAAAGCAGTTCGCGGCGCTGGGGGCCAGGAATTTCCTGTTCGAGACCCTGAGCTCCGATGCGGGCCTTCTGGATGCCGTGGGGGCCATCAAGGCGGAAGTGTCGGATGCCTTTGTGCTGGTGTCCTTTGCGGTCCTGCCCGATGGCTATACCCGGGAAGGCATGTACTGCAAAGACCTTGCCCGGCGGATGCAGGAAAGCGGCATCGTGGATGCCGTGGGCCTGAACTGCGTGTCGGCACCCGGTGCCATGCGCACACTGGCAAAGCAGCTGGGGGGCACGCTGCCCCTGTCGGTCATGCCCAACGCGGGTTATCCCGTTGTCACCCGGACGCAGGTGAAGTATCAGGGCAGGCCGGAGTACTTTGCAAGGGAGCTGGGCCGTCTGGCCGCCGAGGGTACGGTTCAGATCCTGGGCGGCTGCTGCGGCACCACCCCTGCCCACATTGCCGCCCTGCGGGCGGAGCTGGACCGCCTGCCCGTGGTGGAAAAAATGGCTCCGGCAGAAGAGTTTTCCACCGTGAAGAAACAGACCGTGGAAAACGAGGATGCTTTTCTGCGCAAGCTGAACGCAGGGGAAAAAGTCATTGCCATTGAGCTGGATTCTCCCCGCAATGCGGATCTGACCGGCTATCTGGAAGGGGCGAAAAAGCTGCAGGCGGCGGGCGCTGACCTGCTGACCATTGCCGACTGCCCCATTGCACAGGCCCGGATGGATTCCTCTCTGGTGGCCTGCCGGGTCCACCGGGAGCTGGGGCTGTGCACCCTGCCCCACATGACCTGCCGCGACCGCAACCTGAACGCCACCAAGGCCCTGCTGCTGGGCCTGTACGCCGAGGGCGTGCGGGAGGTGCTGGCCATCACCGGTGATCCCATCCCCACGGCAGAGCGGGACGAGGTGAAGAACGTTTACCAGTTCAACTCCCGCAAGCTGGCCCAGTACATCGTCTCGCTGGCAGGGGAAGGCCGGGAGATGCCCGGCCCCATGACCGTGTTCGGTGCCCTGAATCTGAACGCCCGCAACTTTGATGTGGAGCTGCGCCGGGCAAAGGAGAAGCTGGAAAACGGCATGAGCGGCTTTCTGACCCAGCCGGTGCTCTCGGCACAGGCGGTGGAAAACCTGAAAAAGTCCCGGGAGACGCTGGGGGCCGATGCAAAGATCCTGGCCGGTATCATGCCGGTGGTCAGCCAGCGCAACGCCATCTTCATGGAGAACGAGATCAACGGCATCCATGTGGAGGACTGGATCATTGAAAAGTTTGCCGGGCTCGACCGTGCCCAGGGCGAGGAGCTGGGTCTTGCCATCTCGCTGGAAATGGCAAAGGCCGCCCTGCCGTATGCGGACGGCCTCTACCTGATGACCCCCTTCAACCGGGTGGCCCTGATGGAGCGGCTGATCGGCAGATTGAAGCAGGAAGTTCTCGGAGCATATTGACAAAACGCCCAAAAAACGTTATATTCTTTGTATAAATGCAACGAGAAAGAGTGTGCGCGGCAAACCGCCTTGCAGAGAGCCGGGGGCAGGTGAGAGCCCGGCAGGTAAGCGCCGCGCACTGTCGCTTTTGAGCAGGGGCGGTGAAGCCAGTAGCCGCCCTCGGAGCTGCCCCACGTTACCGGGGCATCAAGGGGCACGGGCTGTGTTTGCAGCCGGTGCAATTTGGGTGGTACCGCGGTATGTAGTTTACAGCCGTCCCATGGAACGTTCCGTGGGGCGGCTTTTTTCGTCCCACTCATCACATTTTTGGGAGGATACAATGAAAGAACTCGCAAAACAGTACGATCCCAGCCAGGTGGAAGACCGCATCTACCAGTTCTGGCTGGACGGCGGCTACTTCCACA
>OGFF01004013.1_pt1 | contig 10157 bp, 10 predicted proteins | sample 1570751 | NCBI WGS metagenome assembly OGFF01 (sample SAMEA2581951, study PRJEB24529) | metagenome | biome: Human gut stool | place: China | collected 2011 | reverse complement strand
CCTGCCCGACTTTATCAAAGAGATACACAAAGAGCAGATAGGGAATGTTGGGAAGCAGCAGCTTTTTCCAGTTGATAGCGTTCATCTTGCAATCCCCCTGTCTTTGTTTTTTACTTTGTCCCGCTGCGCGTTCAGAGCCGCCGCCTTTTCTTTGAGGGAAACAATCAGCTTGCGGATAGAGGGCTTTTGTTCCTGCGTCAGCTTCTTTGCGGAAAACTCCTTAAAGGCTGCGGTCAGTGCGTCCGCGTCCCGTCCCTTGAAAAACACAAGATAACGGGGCGGCGTTTCGGTGCTGTCTTTCTTTAGGGCAAAGTCAATCCCGTATTTTTTCGCCGTACTCTCAAAGGCTTTGATATTGTCCTTTGTGATTTCAATGTTGGAAACGCCCGCGTTCTGCTTCATAAGCTGCTTTAGGGTCTGCTTTCCATGCGGGATTTTCTGTCTGTCATGCTGCTTTTTCATCTGTGCAAGCAGGGCTTTCATAGCCTTTTGGAGCTGCTGTGCCGTCAGCTTCCCGGTCTTGATGTAAAGGGCTATGGTCTTTTCGTTAGTTTCCTCCTGCAATGGGTGTCCTCCTTTCGTGTTCTATGGTGGTATGCCCGCCGCCGGGAAGCGGGGCGGGCATGAAAAAAGAGCGTCCGCTTTCACGCCGCCCTGTTAAATCCGTACCCGCAGCCCGGAAAGGTCTGCCGCCCGAATACCCACAAGATACCAGTTGTCCCCGTACTCCATACGGGTCGGCTTCCATTTGCCCCGCACAAAGACCTCCATGCAGTCGCCGCAATGCAAGCCCCCGTAATAGTCGTTTACGTCAAAGCGAATGTCGTAGCGGTCAGCGGTTTCATCAAAAATCAAAGCTCCTGTTTTCTGTGTCATCATAAAATCCTCCTTTGGGTTGGTTTACAGGCTTTCGCCCTCGTTGCAGGTGTAATCGGGTATGCCCTTGCTTCTTGCCGACTGGATAGTACGCCCGCCGTACATATCGTGAGATACAAGGGACGTGTAATAGTTGCCAATCGTAGACGGGGCATTGAAAAGGGCAGCTTTCATGTACTGCTTGATGTTGCGGATTTTGGTGGTGTTTTCCTGCATACAGTCCAGTACAAAGCGGATATGTTCGCTGTTCAGTTTCATAAATTTTGCTTTTACAAGCTCTGCCGGGTGGTCGTCCCCGGCGATACGGATTGTTCTTCGTTTGGTGCAGACAGTTTCAAGAATAAGGGCAAGGATTTCCTCTATCCTGTCCCGGTCAAGGTATCTATCCTGTATCAGATAGTCGTACTCGATATTGTCCTTGATGATTTCCTCATACACGCTATATGCGTCTGTCGTTTCCTTTCGCTTCCGTTCCGGCGGCTGTGCCGCGTCCTCTAAGGGAGAGGGATTTAGGGAATGGAAAGGAATGGAATGGGTACTTGATATATCTGTATTTAATTTTTCTTTTGTTGGTAAGTTAGTCTTTAATAGTTCTTTATTTAATTGCGTTGGATTTTCCAACGTAGGTTTTTCCAACATAGGCTTTTCCAATGTTGGATTATCCAATGTTGGTTTTTCCAATGTAGGTAAATCCAACTTAGGCGGCTGCTCATAGATAACATACGTTGTACCGCGTAAGCATCCTTTCTCATCACGTTCCCTTGAACGCTGTATATATCCGGCATTTTCCAGTTCCCGTACTGCTTCCCGGATAGCGTCAATCTTTTCCCGGTTGATAAGGGACAGTCCTGCAAGGGTGTAGTCCCAATCTTCGGGAAGTGAGAGCATTTGCGACAACAAGCCCTTTGCCTTTAAGGAAAGCTCCTTGTTGCGTAAATGGTGGTTGCTCATAACGGTATAACCTTTGTTCTTTTCCACGCGGAAAACTGCCATAGCTTCGTCACTCCTTTTCGTTGGATTTGTTACGCAGTAGAAACGCGGTTTTGAGGGAAAAGGTATCAACCCTTGTCTTTCTCATTTCCACGCTCTAAGAGCCGCATAAATCAAGGCTTTGTTTGCCCTTACTGCGTAACACGAGGGCATAAAAAAAGCAGCGTTCCTGTTCTCCTGTGTAGGAGTGAGAAACGCCGCCTTATAGGTGGTGCTTATTTTATTTTTTCTTTTCGACGTGCCGCGTAAGGTGGTGCAGCGGTCTATCCGGCAGTCCGCAGGTGCTTTTTGCATATCAAGGCTCAATTCATTAAAAGTAGTAAATGAGTAGTAAAATCAATCTGCAAACCTGCGAATATGCCTGCAAATCAAGCATTTTTCAAGACAATCAACTAATTTATAAGTAAAACTGATCCAGCGTCACAGCAAAGATGGAGCCGGATCCCTTTAAGTAAAACTCGATCTCCTTCTCGCTGGAGAGGGGATGGATCATATTGGCCGTGGCCCCCACCAGATTGATGGCGTAGAACATGATCACCGCCTGGGGGCAGTTGGGCATAGCCATGGTGATCCGGTCGCCGGGACGGACGCCGGTGGCCTTCAATGCCCGGGCGCAGAGGTCGATTTCCGCCGCCATAGCGCGGTAGGTGGTTTTCCGGCCCATGAACACATAGGCGATGTGGTTGGGATAGGTTTCCGCGCAGCGCTCCACAGCCTCATACATGGTGCAGTCCGGGTAATCCAGATGGGGCGGCACCACGCCGTAAACATTCAGCCACGGCGCTTTCACATGGGATTCCTCTGCGATTTTTGTCTGTTCAGCAGTCAAGGTCGATGGCCTCCTTCAAGGGTCTGTCCAGCAGCTCCGGGTGGCTCATCAGGTGCTGCACGATTTTCAGGGAACGGCCGAAATAGAAGCCGTCCGCCACCCGTTCGTCCAAGGTGATCCCCAGCTCCACCACGTCCCGCACCTGGCGGGTGCCGTCAGCGGCGATCTTCTCCGCCTTGTGCATGGTGCCAATGGCGATCATGATGGAATTGGTGCCGTAATTGTTCAAATGGTGGTACACGCTGGGGCATTGGATACTCCCCAGGTTGGTGAGGAACACGCTGGCGAAGTTGGGGTCGTCCTCCTTCAGCACAGCAGGCACCTTCCCATAGAAATCCAGGGTTTTCAGCCCCCAGAAGAAAAGCATCAGGAACCAGCGGGGCATGATCTTCAGGATATCCATGGCACCGTTGGCACCGCCGCTCTTCTCCGTTCGGGCCTTGTGGACCTTCCCCACCACCTGACGGGTCACAGCGGTCAGGGTCCAGTCCTCCGGGGCTGTGGCCACCACCAGTTTTTCCTCACTGTGGTCCTCAAACCGCTTTTTCGCCACAAAGCCAAGGGTGATCTCGTGGCGCTGGTAATACCGCCGTCCGGAGATGTAGCGGTTCAGATCCGGCCGCAGGTATACGGTTTTGGCAACGGCCATGAGGATACAGTGGAACAGGGTGGTCTTGTATTCGTCCTCTCCCCGGTTCTTTTCCTCGATATAGCGCAGGGCCTCCGTCACGTCAAATTCCATATTGACGTAGACCTCGGCGTCGGTGCGCTTATTCATCAGATGGGGCATGATGGCGTGAAGCCCGTCCAGATCCCGGATCCAGCAGGCATCCGGCCGGTCACCCCATCGTTTTGTTCGTTTTTCCATAATTCGCTCCCTTTTTGCCATGCAAAAGCATAGCAAAATAAGAAATGTGCCTTTCCCGCGCCCCTGCGGGGCAACCGGAATGCTGCGCGAAAACTTCATGCACTGGCATTTGTGCATTTTGTAGCGCACTGCTTATACACGAAATTTCATGCGGTTTCCTGCCATTTGCCGGAAAATCCAAGCAAACGGGATACCGTGCACAGTATAGCACACCGCATCCCGTTTGTCAGCAATTTTATAGGTTCTTACAGATACCGGTCCAGCTTCTGCCAGAGGGCTTCGCCCTTCTGCTTCAGTTCTGTGCGGAAGGCTCGTCGGCCTTCTCTGTGTTCTTCCAAGCGCTCCTGAAATTCCTCCCGGAACTCATCCCGGCGCTCCTGGATGCCTTCCCGGTGCTCATTCCAGCCCTCACGGTACCGCTCTGCCAGGCCATCGCCCAGATCCCGGAGCTTTGCCAGCGCGTCCATCATGCTGCCCTGAGCATTCAAAACACCGTCCATGGGCCTATGGTGATCGTCATACCGGCCCATGCGGTAGTTCTCCATTACAATGCCATAGCGCTCTCTGGCCCGCTTTACCGCGTCGCCCCAGGAGAGATACAGCCGGTCCCCGGCCTGACAGCCCACCTGAGCCATACATTCCGGGCGCTTGCAGATCTCCTGCAATTTTGCGGCCATGGACCCGGCATTTTCATCAATGAGGAAGCCGTCCACCCCATCGGTCACGCCCTCCGCCGCGCAGCTGCCGTCGATCAGCACCGCCGCAAGATCGCAGGCCGCCGCCTCCCGAACCACCAGCCCGTTGGTGTCATAGCTGGAGGGAAACAGGAACAGATCCGCCCGGCAGTACCAGGCCCGCAGCGTCTCCCGCTGGGAGATGGCCCCGGTAAAGATGCACTTGCTGCCCAAGGGCTTTGCGTACTCCTGCACCTCCGCCGCGTCAGCGCCGCTGCCGATGAACACCATGCGGAAATCCTGATCCCCGGCCTGAAGCAGCTTCAGTGCGTCCAGAATGATCCGCAGTCCCTTGTACCACATCATGCGGCCCACAAACAGGAACACCGGCACGCCCTCCGGCAGATCGTAGTCCGTTGTGGCGGCGGTGATCGCCTCCTCGCTGACCCGGCCCCGGGGCATATCCACGCCGTTTTCCATCACTTGATAGTCTCCCTGATAGCCGATGGACCGGAGGTTTTCCCCCGCGCCGTGGCTCACTACCCACACCTCGTCGCAGGCGGAGATATTGGAGGCCAGCACATACAGCGCGCTCTCCTGCAGCAGCCGCCCCCGGAGGAGCTTAGCTACGTCCACATCAAACTTCGTGTGGTATGTAAACACCAGCGGTGCGTCCACCACATCCCGGATGGACCGGGCCAGGATCGTGGACATCACAGGGCAATGGCTGTGGAGCAGGTCCACCTTTTGCTCCTTCAGCTGCCGCAGGGTCTCCGGGGAAAAGGGATAGCCCGCCAGATAGCCGAACAGCCGCCGGGTATCCACGCTGGGATAGCGGGCCACCGGGAAGGGGAACCGGCTGTCGTCGGCGTCCGGATGCTCCGGCGTCACCACGATGGCCCGATCCCCCAGCTTTGTCAGCTCCCGGGCATAGTTGACAACGGTATTGGCCACGCCGTCGATCAGCGGCGGGAAGGAATCATTTAAAAGTGAAATGCTGTATGGTTCCGGCATAGTATGTCCTCCGTTCTATCTATCAGCTTCATTGCGTGTCCCCTTACAGTTTCAGAGCGGAAACCGCCGGGACGCGACACACTTCATCAAAATGACAGCAGTCCCAAATGCTCCAGCAGAATTTTACAGCCAAGCAGCACTAAGATCACACCGCCGGTGATCTCCGCCCGCTGCTTGTACCGGGCGCCGAACCAGCACCCCACCGCCACGCCGGCCACAGAGATGCAGAAGGTTGTCACGCCGATCAGGCTGACAGCCGAGAGGATCGGCGTTTCCAGAAAGGCGAAGGTCACGCCTACCGCCAGTGCGTCGATGCTGGTGGCAATGGCCATGAGAAAAAGCTTTTTATGGTCCAGTCTTCCAGCAGTAGCAGTGCCCTCCGCCTCGTCCTCCTCGCCGGAGAGGGCCTCCCGGATCATGTTGCCGCCGATAAGCAGCAGCAAAATAAAGGCGACCCAGTGGTCATACTGCTGGATATAACCCGAAAATTGCGAACCAAGCACCCACCCCAGAAGGGGCATCAATGCCTGAAAGCCGCCGAAATACAATCCCACCGTCAAGGCATGGCCCCATTTGATCCTCGTCATGGACAGGCCCTGACAAATCGCCACGGCGAAGGCGTCCATCGACAGTCCCACGCCGATGAGGAACAGCTCAAGAAATCCCATACTGATTAAGCCTCCTACAGGATCACCGGAACTTCTCTGCGAATTTTAAGGCTGTCCGGCGTCACATCGCAGTCATAGGCCAGCACCCGAACCCCGTGGGCCGCCGCCTCCCGCAGGGCTTCTCCAAAGGCGGGATGGGTTGCGTCATTGGGTGCGACGCTGTGAATATCTCTTATTTGTACCACAAAGAACAGGACTGCGTCAAGGCCGGTTTCCGCCGCCCGCTGCAGCTCCCGGATGTGCTTGACGCCCCGCTCCGTGGGGGCGTCCGGGAACAGGGCGTTTCCGTTTTCCTCCAGCGTGACGCCCTTCACCTCCACCAGATGATGCCGCCCCTCCGTCTCTACGCAAAAGTCCAGCCGTGACGAGCCGTAAGCATACTCCGGATGGATGGCGGTGACGTCCGGCAGAAAGCCTCCGGCCGCCGCCCACTCCACAAACACCTTATTGGGAGCCTGCGCGTCCATATTGATAAGGCTGCTACCCTTTTCCACCGCAATCAGATCGTATGCGGTTTTTCGGTTGGGATTCGTTCCCTTTTCCAGATAGACCGTGCAGCCCGGCACCAGCAGTTCCCGGCACCGGCCCGTATTCTTCACATGGACGGTCTCCACGCTGCCGTCCAGCTCCACATGGGCGATAAAGCGGTTGGGGCGGTCGATGAATTTCGCCGCCCGGACATTCTGATAGTGCATTGCTGTCTCCTTCGTATCATTCGCCATCCGCAGGCGCGGCTGACAGCAGGGGGCTGTACATCATAATGGCATCGTTTGTGCAGAGGTACTGCTCCTCCAAAAGCGCACCGGACAGGCCATACACCTCCCGCCAAAGCTGGTTGTGCCGGATATAGCCGCCCCAGGATGCCTGATCGATCCGGGCGTCCTTTTCTATGACCCGGAATTGCAGCGCTGGCGGCTCTGTCGAGCGCCACGTCCCCTCCAGATGGGTCTCCCCCACCCGCAGGCACAGCTGATACGGCCGGTCCGTGTCATTGCGGATCATGAGATCCCGGTGGGGATAGGCGCAGGTGGCCCCGCTGCCGAAGGGCTGGGTGCGGTTGGCGTCCGGGAACACGTCATGGGAGTGGCGGTAGCGCTCCGTCACCGTCAGGGGCGTGTGGAGGGTCATCCAGAAAATCAGATTGGACAGCTGGCACAGCCCGCCGCCAATATCCCCGCCGATCTGTCCCAGAAACAGCACCATGCCCTCCTTGTAACCCTTCCGGGCGGTGGGTTTTCCGATGCGTTTCCAGTAGCTGAAGGTCTCGCCGGGATACAGGATCAGCCCGTCCAGCCGCTTTACGGCCAGCCTCAGGTTCGTTACCTTATTCTCCTGCCAGACCATTTCTTCTCCCCGGAGGTGGCGCATAAGCGGCGTGGCGTGGGAGAACTGGACGCAGGGGAGCCGCTCTTCTTTCCGGATCTTTGCCCAACGGTACTTGGGCAAGCACCACAGCAGATAGCGCTTTCCTGTGTAATATGCCTTTCCCAGCCGCAGGCGCAGCCAGCTGCGTCGGATGGGCGGGCGCAGATCCATCTTCGTATCCACAGCGTCTCCCCCTTTCATTTTTCTTAGTATGCCACAGGATCTGCCGTAAATCTACATCAAAACGGTAACATTTCCCAACTTGTCAGCGTTTTTTGTCACCTTTTTGCAAAAGATTGGCCAAATATGACGTCCGGCATCCGGGGGAATCTGCCATTTCCCGGAGCTTATCTGAAAAAGGCGGCAAAAATTCCAATCAACCTCGTCTCAAGTATGAAATCAGCCGTTTTTCGTTCACAAATTGTTTTCTGGACACGCTTTCTACGCCGTGCTAAAATTGCTGGTATCCATAAAATACATACCAATTCAGAAGCGGAATTTCTGCCGGTTTCCGCTCCAAGAGAAAGAAGGAACGATCCATGAATGAGGTCCATTCCCCGAAAAAGCCTCTGATCTTCTACTACATGGTGGCCATGCTGCTGGTGATGCTGTTCAACTTCATCGCCATGCCCTGGCTGTCCCAGTATCAGATTCAGGAGGTGGACTACAACACCTTTGTGTCGATGACGGAAAAGGGCGAGATCGGCCGAGCGGAGATCCAGGAGGCCGACAACCGGATCCTGTTCACCAGCAAGGATGAAAAAACCATCTACAAGACCGCTATGATCTCCACGGACAGCCAGCTTGTCCAGCGTCTGCTGGACGCCGGTGTTTCTACCAGCGGCGAGGAGATCGAGCAGACTTCCCTGCTCATGAATATTCTGAGCTGGGTGGCCCCCATTCTGATCTTCATCGCCCTGGGGCAGTTCATGTCCCGGAAGCTGATGCAGAAAATGGGCGGCGGCAATTCCATGATGTTCAATATGGGCAAATCCAATGCCAAGGTGTATGTGAAGTCCGCCGAGGGGATTCGCTTTGAGGATGTTGCCGGTGAGGACGAGGCCAAGGAGAATCTGACGGAGATCGTCAATTATCTCCATGACCCCAGTAAGTATCAGGAGATCGGCGCCTCCATGCCCAAGGGCGTCCTGCTGGTTGGCCCTCCGGGTACCGGCAAGACCATGCTTGCTAAGGCCGTGGCCGGTGAAGCCAACGTGCCCTTCTTCTCCATGTCCGGCTCCGAATTCGTAGAGATGTTCGTGGGCATGGGTGCTTCCAAGGTCCGTGACCTCTTCAAGCAGGCCAAGGAGAAGGCTCCCTGCATCGTATTTATCGACGAAATCGACGCCATCGGCAAAAAGCGTGACGGTCAGATCGGCGGCAATGACGAACGGGAACAGACTTTGAACCAGCTCCTGACGGAGATGGACGGCTTCGAGGGCAACACCGGCGTCATCATTCTGGCAGCCACCAATCGCCCGGATTCCCTCGACCCTGCCTTGACCCGTCCCGGCCGGTTTGACCGCCGTGTGCCCGTGGAGCTGCCCGATTTGAAGGGCCGCGAAGAGATCTTGAAGGTACACGCCAAAAAGGTGAAGATCGCCCCGGGTGTGGACTTCAACACCGTGGCACGCATGGCCTCCGGTGCCTCCGGCGCAGAGCTGGCCAACATTGTGAACGAAGCCGCCCTGCGTGCCGTGCGGGCGGGTCGCAAGAGCGTGACGCAGGCCGACCTTGAGGAGAGCATCGAGGTGGTCATTGCCGGCTACCAGAAGAAGAACTCCATCCTGACCGACCACGAAAAGTGCATCGTAGCCTACCACGAGATCGGCCATGCCCTTGTGGCAGCCAAGCAGTCCAACTCTGCACCGGTGCAGAAGATCACCATCATTCCCCGCACCTCCGGTGCACTGGGCTACACCATGCAGGTGGACGAGGGCAACCACTACCTGATGAACCAGACGGAGCTGGAAAACAAGATCGCCACCTTTACCGGAGGCCGTGCCGCCGAGGAGCTGGTGTTCCACTCTGTTACCACCGGAGCCTCCAACGACATCGAGCAGGCCACCAAGCTGGCCCGGGCCATGATCACCCGGTACGGCATGAGCCAGGACTTTGACATGGTGGCCCTGGAAACGGTGAACAACCAGTACCTGGGTGGGGACACCTCCCTGGCCTGCTCTGCCCAGACCCAGCGGGAGATCGACCAGAAGGTGGTGGAGCTGGTAAAGGCTCAGCACGCCAAGGCCCTGCAGATCCTTACCGAGAACCGGGACAAGCTGGACCAGCTGGCCAAGTTCCTCTATGAAAAGGAGACCATCACCGGGGAGGAGTTCATGGACATGCTCCGCTCCGACGGCAAAGTGTAAACGCGGCAGAGTGGAAACAGCCTGTCTTGACAAAGTCCCACCGGGGGCGTATGATAAACACTGCAAGCAGGGGAGCCCGGGCTGTCGGGCTGAGAGGGAGCAAGCGCGCTCCGACCCTTTTCAACCTGATGCGGGTCATGCCGCCGGAGGGACGTTTGCCGGTCATATTTTCAATTTGACGGGGGCGGTCCTTTGGGGCCGCCCCCGTTTTCGGTGTATTCGCTTTTTTCAGGGGGGATGTGGAAAAAACCAGGCGTCCCGGTGAAGAACCGGGAGCGGACCGAGGGGGAGCGCCCTGGGTCCGGGCCCAACAGCCAGCGATGGGAAGCCGTGTTCCGGCGTGAGAGGAGACCAGCAAGTCTCGACCGAACCGAAAAAGCCACGTGCTTTTTCGGCCCTGTTCACCGGCGAAAAGCCGAGAGAGAGGGAAACGCTGCGGGCCTTTTGCGCGGTTTTTCCCCGTTTGAAAAAGGAGTTTTACACCATGAATCAGTCCAATGTGAA
>OGFF01004008.1_pt1 | contig 10173 bp, 6 predicted proteins | sample 1570751 | NCBI WGS metagenome assembly OGFF01 (sample SAMEA2581951, study PRJEB24529) | metagenome | biome: Human gut stool | place: China | collected 2011 | reverse complement strand
GGCATCATGATGCGCGGCCCGAAGCAGATCTGCTGCGCCGTGCGCAAGCCGGACGGCACCATTGAGACCAAGATCGAGGATACCCCCAAACACGGCATCTGGGCAAAGATCCCCATTGTGCGGGGCGCTATCTCGATGATCGAGAGCCTCATTACCGGCTACCGGTACATGAACGAATATGAGTATACCGGCTACAGCGTCCAGTGGGAGCGGTCCATGCGCTACACAGAAAACTCTGGCGCGGATAAGAAAACACAGGCAGCAGAGACAAGTGCTGCGGCTGACAGTGCAGGGACAGACGGAGCCGGTGAGACTGCTTCGGCAGAAAGCTCCGGCGCTTCCGGGGCGGGAAGCGGAACCCCAGATGAGACGGCGTCCGCGGAAACTTCTGCACCGGCAGAAGCGTCAAAAACGGTCGGCGATAGCAGCTTTGTGAAGTTCGCCATGTTCGGCGACAACGTGATCAAGTATACAAAGGACGGCGCTTCCTATATCGATGCCTCCGGCAAAACGATCTGGACCCAGAGCTATGAGATGAAAACACCGATCATCAACATCAACGGGGACTACGCGGTGATCGCGGACCAGCAGGGAAACGAGATGTACATCTGCAGCAAAGAGGGATGTACCGGAACGGCGAAGACACAGCTTCCGATCACGAAAGCAGCGGTATCTGCCCGCGGCGTTGCGGCGGCAGTTGTTGAGGACAGCACGGCGAGCTACATATTCTACTTCAAGAAGGACGGCGAGTCGCTGGGGATCAACATCAAGATGCTCTTATCCGGAGATGGATATCCGGTGGACATCGCGCTTTCTCCAGACGGAAAACAGATCGTCATGTCCGTTATGTACATGAAAAATGGCGCTCTGAAGAACAAGGTGGCGTTCTACGATTTCTCTGAGATCGGAAAAAATGTCAACAACCGTTTTATCGCCGCTTTTGAAGAAGAATTTGATGACAAGATGGTGGGACGCATCCGCTACTTAAATGATCAGACGGTCTGCGCCTTTTCCGATAAAGGGCTGACCTTTATCTCTGTAAAAAATGTGATCCCGGACACAAATGTCACGTTTGTTCCGGTGGATGAAGAGATCCAGAGTATCTGCTACTCAGACAAATATGCGGCTGTCGTTGTCGACAGTACCTCCGGAAGTCCGTACCGGCTTGATGTATACAACACGGATGGAAAGAAGGTTACAAGCATTGATTTTGACTACGCCTACACAGGCGTCCTCATTGACGGGGACAGGCTTATCCTGTATAATGAGGAATCGTGCAGGGAATACAACCTGGACGGACACGAGAGGTTTAACGGACAGTTTGACTTTCCTGTATCGCTCGTAAGAGCAGGCAAAAATCGTACCAATTCTCTGATTACCGCAGGCAGCGAGGTAATGAAAGAGATTAAATTAAGGTAAATAAATGTAATAGTGAAAACATGTTACAACACTGATAACTGTGAAGAAAATGAACAGTTACCACACCTATGGATTATCAGGAGGAATGAAACAATGAACACAATCGACAATCTGGCGATCAATTCCATCAGAATTTTATCCGCAGATGCGATCCAGAAGGCAAATTCCGGCCATCCGGGACTTCCCCTCGGCAGTGCGCCGATGGCTTATGAGCTCTGGGCACACCACATGAACCACAATCCGGCAAACCCGGAGTGGGCAAACCGTGACCGCTTTATCTTATCCGGCGGACATGGCTCCATGCTGTTGTATTCCCTGCTTCACCTGTTCGGATACGGCCTTACAAAGGAAGACCTCATGAATTTCCGTCAGGTCGGCTCCCTGACTCCGGGACATCCGGAATACGGCCACACCGTAGGCGTTGAGGCTACAACAGGACCGTTAGGCGCAGGTATGGGCATGGCTGTTGGTATGGCAATGGCTGAGAAGCATCTGGCATCCGTATTCAACAAGGAAAGCTACCCGGTTGTCGATCACTTCACATATGTACTCGGCGGCGACGGCTGCATGATGGAGGGAATTTCCTCTGAGGCATTCTCCCTTGCAGGAACACTTGGACTTGGTAAACTTATCGTTCTCTACGATTCCAACCGCATCTCCATCGAGGGAAGCACAGACATCGCATTCCGCGAGAACGTGGAAGAGCGCATGAAAGCATTCGGCTTCCAGACAATTACCGTTGAAGACGGAACAGATATCGACGCTATCGGCGCAGCAATTGAGGTTGCAAAGGCTGATACTGAGCATCCGTCCTTCATCACCATCAAGACTGAGATCGGCTTCGGCTGCCCGGCTAAACAGGGCAAGGCAAGCGCCCACGGCGAGCCGTTAGGTGTTGACAACATCAAAGCAATGAGAGAGACTCTCGGCTGGCAGTATGAGGAGCCGTTCTTTGTACCGGAAGAGGTCTATGAGCATTATTCCCGTCTCGCGGAGGAGAAGGCAGACGTTGAGGCAGCATGGAACGCTATGTTTGCCGCATACTGCGACGAGTACCCAGAGATGGAGAAGCTTTGGGAGCAGTACCACACAGCTCCGGACGCAAAGGCACTGATCGAGAACGAGGCACTCTGGCTCACAAAAGACAAGGCAGAGGCAACACGTTCCCTTTCCGGCAAGATGATCAACATCTTAAAGGACATCATGCCGAACATGATCGGCGGTTCTGCTGACCTTGCTCCGTCCAACAAGACAGCCATGAAGGATGCGGGCGACTTCTCCGCAGAGAACCCGGCAGGCAGAAACCTCCACTTCGGCGTAAGAGAGCTTGCAATGACAGCGATCGGCAACGGTATCATGCTTCACGGCGGTCTCCGCGCTTATGTTGCGACATTCTTCGTGTTCAGTGATTATGTAAAACCGATGGCGAGACTTTCTGCACTGATGGGAGTTCCGCTGACATTTGTTCTGACTCACGACAGCATCGGCGTTGGCGAAGACGGACCGACCCACGAGCCGATCGAGCAGCTCGCTATGTTCCGCGCAATGCCGAACTTCCATGTATTCCGTCCGTGTGACGCGACAGAGACATCCGCAGCATGGCTGTCTGCAGTAACATCTGAGAAGACACCGACAGCGCTTGTCCTTTCCAGACAGAACCTCAATCCGATCCCGGGAAGCAGCAAGGACGCGTTAAAGGGCGGCTATGTGATCGATGACTGCGAGGGAACACCGGACGCAATCCTGATCGCAAGCGGTTCGGAGGTTGATCTTGCGGTTAAGGCGAAAGCAGAACTTACAGCTGAAGGCAAGAAGATCCGCGTCGTATCCATGCCGTGTATGGATATCTTCGAGGAGCAGAGCGCAGAGTACAAGGAGTCCGTACTTCCGAAGGAAGTCAGAAGAAGAATTGTCGTTGAGGCACTTTCCGACTTCGGCTGGGGCAAGTATGTCGGCCTCGACGGAGCTTATGTGACCATGAAGAGCTTCGGAGCAAGCGGTCCGGCAGCAAAACTGTTCGAGAAGTTCGGATTTACTGTTGAGAACGTTGTAAATACTGTAAAGACGCTGTTCTAATCAGATAGATGGAAAATGCGGCAGCCCGATGTGAAATGGGCGGCTGTGAAAAATAGGGGCTGGCGCCTGGACTATGGGGCGGCAGCTCCGCAAGGTCGTGTGCTGTCCGGACAGATGGCTGAAAGCCGTTGTTGGACGGATAGCGGAAAATCAGGGAAAAGGGGAGCACACATGAGTTTAAAGTGTATTGAAATCGATATCGGCGGAACAAGCGTGAAGCTCGGTATCTTTGAGGAAGACGGAACTCTCGTAAAGAAGTGGGAGATTCCGACAAGAAAAGAGGAGAACGGAAAGTATATCCTGGGCGATATTGCGGCTTCGATCCGCAGAATGGCAAAGGAAAGCGGTCTGGAGCTCTCTGATTTTTCCGGAGCGGGAATGGGATTCCCTGGACCGGTTCTTCCGAACGGACACTGCGAAGTGTGTGTAAACCTCGGCTGGAAGGCCGGAAATCCACAGCAGGAGCTCAGCAGACTGCTGGATGGTATGGTCGTAAAAAGCGGAAATGACGCGAACGTCGCGGCTCTCGGTGAGATGTGGCAGGGAGGCGGAAAAGGCTACAAAAACCTTGTCATGGTAACTCTGGGAACCGGCGTCGGCGGCGGCATTATCCTGAATGAAAAGATCTGGACCGGCGAACAGGGGGTCGGCGGTGAGATCGGCCATATCCATGTGATGGAAGGTGAGAAAGAGGCGTGCAATTGTGGCGGACACGGCTGCTTAGAGCAGGTGGCTTCCGCGACAGGAATCGCCAGAACCGCAAGAAGAATGCTGGCGGCAGATAACCGCCCGTCCACTCTCAGAAGCTTAAAGAACATCAGCGCGAATAACGTGCTGGATGCAGCGAAGGCGGGAGATGCGCTTGCACTGGAATCCCTCAATAAGTCCTGCTATTACCTTGGCTGGGCTCTTGCGACGATCTCCATGGTTCTGGATCCACAGGCATTCCTGATCGGCGGCGGTGTATCCAAGGCCGGAACATTCCTGACTGATATTATTAAGAGGTACCACGATGAGTTATCTCCGATGGCAACAAAGAAGGCGGACATCGTTCTTGCGAAGCTTGGAAATGATGCCGGAATCTACGGTGCCGCGAAGCTGATCATCGGATAAAGAAGAGAGAGTCCGGTGACGGACTCCCTTTTTGCTGTGAACGCACATAGCGCATGTATGGGTGAAAAAGAAAAGTGTCCGCCATAAGCGGACACACATTACCTCTAAAAAAGAGGAGACCCCGGTCGCGACAACCGGGGCAATTATGAAAAATCTATGTGCAATTTGTCTAGTTGGTTAAGTCAAACGACTTTTTGTTTATGCAATAAGTATAAAAAACAAATGTGAACAAATTGTGAACGAACTATGAAGTTATTGTAACACATTCTTATTTGTACGTCTGAGAAAAACGCAATAGAAGGAGAAGATCAATGGCAGTTGAAGAACTGAAAAAAACACTTGTCCTGGGACACAGAAATCCTGACACGGATTCCATCTGCTCAGCCATCTGCTATGCTGGTTTCAAGCATCAGCTTACCGGCGAGAATTATGAGCCGTGCCGTGCCGGAAATGTAAACCCGGAGACACAGTATGTGTTAGATTATTTTAAATTAAAGGCCCCGCGCCTCGTGGAGAACGTCAAGACGCAGGTCAAGGACATCGAGATCCGCAAGACAAAAGGCGTGTCCCGTGGAATTTCCTTAAAGAATGCATGGGGACTCATGCAGGAGAACAACGTCGTCACACTTCCGTGTGTGACGGAGGAAGGTCTCCTGGAGGGCGTTATCACGATCGGCGATATCACCAAGTCCTACATGAACTTATATGACAGCAGCATTATCTCAAAAGCGTGCACGAAGTACGCGAACATCCTTGATACTCTGGAAGGAAGTATGGTAGTCGGCGATTCTGAGGCATATTTTGACCGCGGAAAAGTCCTGATCGCGGCCGCAAACCCGGACCTGATGGAGAACTATATCGAAAAACATGACCTGGTCATCCTCGGAAACCGTTATGAGTCCCAGCTTTGTGCCATCGAGATGGAAGCAGGCTGCATTATCGTCTGCGAGGGCGCAGGTGTATCCCTTACGATCCGCAAACTGGCACAGGAGCGCGGCTGTGCAGTCATTACGACACCGTATGACACCTACACAACAGCCCGTCTGATCAACCAGTCCATGCCGATCAGCTACTTTATGACGAAGGAAAACATCATCGAATTCTCTGAGGAAGATTACCTCGACGATATCCGCGAGATCATGGCGAGCAAGAGACACCGCGATTTCCCGATTCTTGATTCTGACGGAAAGTACATCGGCATGATCTCCAGACGTAACCTCTTAGGCGCAAAGGGAAAGAGTATCATCCTTGTGGACCACAACGAGAAGAGCCAGGCCGTAGAGGGCATGGAGAGCGCCGATATCCGCGAGATCATCGACCACCATCGTCTCGGAACTGTTGAGACCATGTCCCCGGTATTCTTCAGAAACCAGCCCCTCGGCTGCACCGCGACCATCATCTACCAGATGTACCAGGAGAACCACATAGAGATCGACAAGACAACGGCAGGACTCTTATGCAGTGCGATCATCTCCGATACCCTGTTATTCCGTTCCCCGACCTGCACGCCGATCGATAAGGCAGCCGGACTCGCCCTTGCGCAGATCGCTGGTCTCGATATCGAGAAGTATGCCATCGACATGTTCTCCGCAGGAAGCAACCTGAAGGGAAAATCCGACGGCGATATTTTCTACCAGGATTTTAAGAGATTCACAGTAGGAAATTCCGTATTCGGAATCGGCCAGATCACCTCCTTAAATGCAGTGGAGCTCAAGGATCTGAGAACAAGAATGTCCGCATACACGGAGAAAGAGAGAGAGCAGCATGAGATCGACATGATGTTCTTCATGCTCACAAACATTCTGACAGAGTCCACAGATCTGATCTGCACCGGACAGGGAGCGGAGCAGCTTATTGCCAATGCGTTCCATGTAAAGGATGAGGATATGGAGAACGTCAGCGGACAGACCGGAATCGTGAAGCTTCCGGGCGTTGTTTCCAGAAAGAAACAGCTTGCGCCGCAGATCATGATGGCATTACAGTAGCAAATTTTTTGCAGCAGCCCGGTTGTCTGACACGGTCGGATCGGGAGAAGTCATGACCGGGCTGCCGTATTTATAAGTTGGGAGCAGCAGTTGTTACGCATTTGAAAGGAAGTGCGGATAGCAGACACTGCAGGTGTGAGAGGCCGGAAAGGTCGCGATTGAAGAAAGGCAGGATCTGTAAAGATGGGAAAACGACAGTTTAAACCAGGAAATATGCTCTATCCGGTTCCGGCGGTGCTTGTGACAGCGGCCGACCGGGAAGGAAATTCGAATATTTTTACGGTGGCATGGGCGGGAACCATCTGCACAAACCCGCCGATGCTGTCGATCAGCGTTCGGCCGGAACGCCACTCTTACCATATGATCAGAGAAACCGGAGAGTTCGTGGTCAATTTGACGACCGAGTCCATGGCGTGGGCGACCGATTACTGCGGCGTGCGCTCCGGGCGCGACGTGGATAAGTGGAAAGAGACCGGGCTGACCCCGGAGAAGGCGAACGTGGTGGATGTACCGGTGATCAAAGAGAGCCCGGTGAACATCGAGTGCCGCGTTGTGAAGGTGGAAGAGCTGGGAAGCCATCATATGTTTATCGCCGATGTCGTGGCGGTGGATGTGGACGAAGCGTACATGGATGAGAAGGACACCTTCCATCTTTCCATGGCGAAGCCGTTAGCCTATTCCCATGGAAGATATTATGGGATGGGCGAGGAGCTGGGAAGCTTCGGGTACAGCGTGAGAAAGCAGGAAAAGGGTGCGAAGGCTGGCAGGAAAACTTCAAAATCAGCGGAAAAGGGTGCGAAGGCTGGCAGGAAAACTTCAAAATCAGCGGAAAAAGCCGGAGGTGCCGGGAAAGTTCGAAAGTCTGCAGACGTGAACGGCGGAAAGAAAGCAACTACCCGGCCGGAACAAACCAGAAAGGCGAATAGTCAGAAATCCGACGGTCCGCGGAATGATAAGAAGAGACAGAAGTAGTCTGCAGAGTGACTGCAGTCATACGGAACAGTTAACCAGAGATAATTACAGCGACAGACAAAAGAGCGAGGCATAAGTTATGAAGAAAAAAAATATTCTGATGATCGGAATGCCGGCGTCCGGAAAGAGCACCATCGGCGTGCTTCTTGCGAAGCGTCTTGGATATTCCTTCGTGGATGTGGATCTTGTGATCCAGGAGAAGACCGGAAAGCTTTTGAAGGAGATCATCGCGGAAGAGGGCGATGACGGTTTCCTGCGTGTCGAGGAGCAGGCAAACCTGGAGCTGGATGTAGAGAAGTCCGTGATCGCGCCGGGCGGTAGTGTGATCTATGAGGCGAAGGCCATGGAACACTACAAAGAGACCGCGACGATCGTGTACCTGAAGCTTCGCTATGAGGATCTGGAATCACGTCTCGGGAACCTTGTGGACCGCGGTGTTGTCTTAAAGGACGGCATGACACTCCGGGATCTCTACAATGAGAGACTTCCGTACTACGAGAAATATGCGGACATCACACTGGATGAGACCGGAAAAGAGTTCGGTGAGCTGGTGGATGAGCTGAGAGCGTATTTTGAGAATTTAGAGAAATAAAATATCCCCGCCGCGCGAGAGAGAGGGGAACGCGGCGGGGAACCCGGGCACGGGGACAGGATTGGAAAGACCCCGGTGCCGGTATTACAAAATTAAGTGAAATAGCATATCAAATATCTTTTCCGATACTCTTCATATATTCTTTGAAATCATCCCCAAATTTCAACTTCATACACTCGAGAACAAGCTTCACGCAGCGATCGTCACCGAGTCTGGCGTTGTTGAAGGTCAGGTCATAGTTGACCGGATTTGTCCAGTAGTTGCCGCCGGTGTAATACTTATAATAGTCCGCGCGGTACTTGTCCGTTTTCGTGATCAGATGGTGCGCTTCCTCGACAGTAATGTCATCCATGCGTTCCATGACACGGCGCAGGGTATAGCTTCTCGGTGCCTCCACATAGATGCTGACCACGTTGTCATAGTCCTTAAGGATATAATCAGCACATTTGCCGACGATGACACAGGACTCCGACGAGGCAAGCTTCTCAATAATGATCTTCTGGTACTCGAAGAGCCGGTCATCTGAAGTAAATCTCGATAACTCACCGGTCGGTGAATGGCGTTTCGGCAGTGCCTGAAGCTGCTTCGTGATCAGACTGCCGTTTAAGGTCTCGTCGGCCTCTTTAAAGTAATGTTCCGGATAACCGCTGTACTGGGAAGCGAGCGTCAGGATACGATTGTCGTAGCTGTGGATATTCAGTTCATCCGCCAGCTTGGCGGCGATTGCACGTCCGCCGGAGCCGAATCCTCTGGCAACTGTGATAACAAAGTTTTTCATACAAGATCTCCCGTCCTTTCCGTAAATCTAACGCAGATAAAAGCAGAATAAATGTTTGATAAGACCGGTTGAAATCTATTTTGTAAAGTTAAGAGTGATCGTACCGTCCTCGTTGTATACAACAGCATCCTTATCCATGGTGATTGCATCGATGGCGGCAAGATACTCTTCTTTTGACTTGAAATATGGTTTTGCTTCCGCGATGACTTTCTTTCCGAGAGCGGCATCGTCCGCAAGAAGCTTTGCGGCGGTGAGCACAAGGCATTCTGCCGGATAGAGACAGCCGAGCTTCTTATCCTGAACATAGTAATCTTTGCCATGACCTGTTCCGATGGAACCGTTTGCGTGCGGGTGAAGGACCGGCATGATAGCGGACACATCGCCCATATCGGTGCTGCCGGTTCCCCAGCCGCCCTCAACGACGCTGTCAGGGCCTGCAACAGTCTCCATAGCCTCTTTCATGACAGCGGCCATATTTTTATCGTTATTTAACGGGAAGTAGCCCGGATGGTCATCAAGCTCCACATTGCAGCCGATCGCAGCGGCGGAAGCGGCGAGAGCCTGATTTACTTTTGTATTGTATTTGCGGATCGCGTCGAAGGAAGCGCCGCGCACATAGGATTCCACCTTCGCTGTCTCCGGGATCGCATTGACGGCGAGACCGGCCTCTGTGATGATCGGGTGGAAGCGGATATGGTCATTGTCTGTGAATGTCTCACGAAGGGCATTGACGGAGTTTAAAGCGCAGGTTGCGGCGTAGAGGGCATTTCTGCCGTTCTCCGGCGAGCCGCCTGCGTGGGCGGAAATCCCTTTGAATGTGATATTTTTTGTGACACAGCCGTTGCATCCGTCGCTGATGGAGAGCGCTTTTCCTTCCGGGAGCTTGCCGGAATGGATCATCATCGCCATATCGACACCGTCAAAGTATCCGCGATGGATGAATTCAACTTTTCCACCGAAATATTTGATGATGCCCTGTTTTCTTAAGCTTTCGCGGTATCCAAGCTCAATAAGCTCCTCAGCCGGAACGGAGATGAAACGGATGGATCCGCAGAGACCGTCGAGAGCGCCTGGCTCCTTTAAGGCAGCGGCAGTTCCGAGAAGAACGGCACACTGGGCATGATGGCCGCAGGCGTGGACGTAATGGGTCTCCGGATCACAGCACGGGTGGTTTGCAACGATCAGGGAGTCCAGCTCGCCGAGGATCGCGATCTTCGGACCCGGCTTTCCGGTGTCGA
>OGFF01004006.1_pt1 | contig 10177 bp, 9 predicted proteins | sample 1570751 | NCBI WGS metagenome assembly OGFF01 (sample SAMEA2581951, study PRJEB24529) | metagenome | biome: Human gut stool | place: China | collected 2011 | reverse complement strand
CCGCAAAGCGGCAAGCATGGCAGTCTGCAAGATTAATATCGACAGCGATCTCCGCCTTGCAATGACCGGCACCATCCGAAAATATTTCGATGAGTACCCCTCTCACTTCGATCCCCGTCAGTATCTCAAGCCCGCCCGCGCTGCCATCAAAGAGATGGTTCGCCATAAGATCGTTGACGTTCTCGGCTGCAACGGCAAGGCATAACAAAACACATATTCAGGCAGCAATCACGCGGCTATGGGTGTGATGCCCGAACAGTGCTTACTTAACGTACGATATATGCAGCGGCAGTGCATTGTGCCGATTAAACGGCTTTCTGTGCTGCTCGCTGCATATTGCTGCATTATAAGGCGGAATTTGTCGCCGCGGAGCAAAATACAAACACAGGAGAGCAGAGTTTGGAAGAACAGCTTTATAACAGCATTATCCTTATCGATGAGGATGAAAATGAGATAGAGTTTGATATTATGGACATTATCGAACACAACGGCGAAAACTACTATGTTTTGCTTCCGGTTGATGATGACAGCGATGAACTCGAATACGTAATTTTGCGTGAAACAGGCGGAGTCCGATTGACATTCTGTACATGAGGGCTTATAATCATACCCATACCGGTATGGAGGGACGCGCAATGAAGCAATGCATGGATTCGGACAATCTGCATCGCAGGCTCAAAAAGATCATCGGTCAGGTCCAGGCCATCGACCGTATGATCGACGAGGATGTGCCGTGTGAGGATATTCTTGCGCAGATCAACGCCGCAAAATCCGCGCTCCACGGCTGCGGCAAGGTGGTGCTCGAGGGGCACATCAAGCACTGCGTGCGCGACGGCATCGAGCACGGCGACGCGGACAAAACGATCGAGAACTTTACGAAGGCGGTCGAGCGCTTTTCGAACATGGGCTGAGCAGGAGATAAACCCTCTCACGCGCCCGTTTTCAGTAGAATTGCACGAAAGAAGAGAAGCAGTTTTGTGCTGCTTCTCTCTTTTTGTGCGCTTGGCAACCTATACCCCCATATGTATAATAAGCCCATACCCCCTATGGTACAGAAAGGAGCTGTTTCCGTGAAACTGGCAATGGAAAAGATGGAGCATTTTTTAGAGCTGGGCGGCACAAAAAAAGATATCACACTGCTCGTGATCTCCGGCATCGCGCTGATCGTCAGCATTTTTGATCTCGTCCCCCTGCCGTTCGACGCCTCGTGGGCCGCGATCTTCCTCTGCGGCATCCCCATCATTTTAGAGGCCGTCATCGGCCTTGTCACGGCGTTCGACATCAAGGCAGACGTGCTCGTCTCGCTCGCGCTGATCGCGTCGGTCTGCATCGGCGAAGACTTCGCCGCGGGTGAGGTCGCGTTCATCATGCAGCTCGGCAGTCTTCTCGAAGAGCTGACTGTCGCCCGCGCCCGCGCGGGCATCGAAAAGCTCGTCCACCTGACGCCGCAGACCGGGCGCGTCATCTTGGGCGGAGAGGAAACGGCCGTCCCCGCCGAGGCCGTCAAGGTCGGCGACCTGCTGCGTGTGCTGCCCGGCGAGACCATCCCCGTCGACGGAGAGATCGTATCGGGCCAGACATCTGTGAATCAGGCCGTTATGACGGGTGAATCGCTGCCGGTCGACAAGGGCGTCGGCGACGAGGTCTCCTCCGGCACGGTCAACCAGTTCGGTGCTTTCGAGATGAAGGCCACAAAGGTTGGCGAGGACAGCTCCATCCGGCGCATGATCCGCCTTGTCCAGTCCGCCGACGCGGACAAGGCCAAGATCGTCGGTCTATCCGACCGCTGGGCGACATGGATCGTCGTCATTGCCCTGACCGCCGCGGCGCTGACGTGGCTCATCTCCGGTGAGATCATCCGCGCGGTGACGATTCTGGTCGTCTTCTGCCCCTGCGCGCTTGTGCTGGCAACGCCGACTGCCATCATGGCCGCCATCGGCAACGCGACGAAGCGCAGCGAATCCTTTTCAAAAAGAGTGGATCGCAAAATTGCGATCCACTCTTTTTGATTTTCTTTTATTTTCTGCGCCAGACAGAGGGCATTAAGAGGACAAGCAGCGGCATGATCTCAAGGCGGCCGAGCAGCATGATGGCGCTCATCGTGAGCTTGCTGATGCCGGAGAGGAAGCCGAAGTTGCACGTCGGTCCCACTGCGCCAAGGCCCGGGCCCACGTTGCTGATGGCCGTGAGCGAGGCGGTGAACGCCGCGGTAAAGTCGATGTTGTCAAGCGACAAAATCAGCGTGCCAAGCAGCAAAATCGCGATATAGGCGAAGAAGAAGACCGAAACGGACGAGACGGTCTCCTCCGTCACGCGATGTCCGTCGAGCGTGATGGGGCGCACCTCGCGCGAGTGCATCACGCGCCGCAGATCACGCCGCAGCGACTTGCACAAAAGCACGATGCGCGAGGCCTTGACGCCGCCCGCCGTAGAGCCCGCGCAGCCGCCGAAAAACATCACCAGCACGAGGATACAGCGGCAGAACTGCGGCCAGAGGTCAAAATCCTCCGTGCAGTAGCCGGTCGTTGAAATGAGCGTTGTGACCTGAAAGGCCGCATTCTCGATGGCCGAGCCGATGTCGCGCCCCGTGCGCACGATCAGGTCCGCCGCGATCATCGCCGACGCGCCGACCACGACCAGCGAGTAAACGCGCAGCTCCTCGCTCTTGAGCGCCTCGCGGAAGCGGCGCGTCACGCAGAGGTAGAGGAGCGTAAAGTTCACGCTTGCGGCAAACATGAAGAAAATGAGGATCCAGTTGACAAGATGCGACTGATAATACGCGATGCTCGCATCCCGGATGGAAAAGCCGCCGGTAGAGATCGTCGTCAGCGCCGTGGTGATCGCATCGAACAGCGGGAGGCCCGCAATGCGCAGCAGCAGCGCCTCCGCCACGGTGAGCGCGATGTAGATGCGGTACAGGATGCGCGCCGTCTCACCCGTGCGGGGGCGGAGCTTTGTGCTGATGGGGCCGGGGGATTCCGCTTTCATCAGGTTCACGCTGCCCTCACTGAGCTTGGGCAGCAGCGCCAGCATGAGAACGAGGATACCCATGCCGCCCATCCACTGCGTGAGCGCGCGCCAGAATTGGATGCCCCGCGGCAGCGACGCAGGCGATGGGAAGATGGACGCGCCGGTCGTCGTCAGGCCGGAGACGGTCTCGAAAATGGCATCGATAAAGCTGCAGCTGCCGCTGAAAAAGTACGGCAGCGCGCCGAACACGCTCAGCGCGATCCAGCACAGCGCCACGCAGACAAAGCCGTCGCGCGTCTGAAGTCTTGTGTTGTCCGCGCGGATGAGCGAGAGCAGCACTCCCACGCCGCCGCAGATAAGCAGCGCATACAGGAACGCCCGCTGATCCGGCCCTCCGCCGAACACGCTCAGCAGCAGCGGCGGGATCATACAAAGCGCCTCAATGCAGAGGATAACGCCCACGATTCTGAGAATAAGATTTTGGTTCATAATGAAACTTCCTTGCCGCAAGCAGCCGGCACATCAGCCGAGAATATCGTTGAGGTCCTGCAAAAAGAGCTTTTTCGCCACCACGATCACGCGGTCGCCCGCATGGATCTGGGAATGACCGTTTGGGATCTCCATCCGGCCGTTGTGCACGATGGCCGCAACGAGCAGGCCGTTTCGAAAATGCAGGTCGCTGAGCGGCCGGTCGAGAAAGTGCGTGGCACTCGTCGCGGTGAATTCGACCGCCTCGATCGCGCCACCGAGGATATAGTGCAGGCTCTCCACCGCGCTGCCCTGCGAGTTGGCAAGGCCGCGGACGTAACTTGAGATCTGGCTTGCAATGATGGCCTTGGGCGAGATGACCGTGTCGAGGCCCGTGAGGTTCACGATGTCGAGATACCCCATGCGCGACATCTTCGGCACGACCTTTTTCACGCCGTAGCGCTTCGCCGTGAGCGCCATAAGGAGGTTTTCCTCATCGCGGTCCGTCACGGCGATGAACGCATCGCAGTGGAAGATACCCTCGGATTCGAGCAGGTCGTGATTCGTGCCGTCGCCGTGGATGACGGTGACTTTCGGCAGCTTTTCCGCGAGCGTGAGACATTTGGCCTCGTCCTTTTCCACGATCGTCACGTGCGTGCCGATGTCGGTGAGCACCCAGGCAAGGTACTGTGCGATGCGGCTGCCGCCAAGGATGCTCACGCGGCGGATGGGCGCCATGGCCCTGCCCATCGAGCGCAGCACGCGCGTCGTCTCCGCGGGCGTGCCGATGACGTACACACGGTCGCCCGTCTGCGGGACGAACGAGCCATTCGGCACGATGACCTCTTCCCCGCGCTTGGCCGCGCACATGAGGATGCTGTTGGGATTTTCGCGGTTGTAGTCGATGAGGGACTTGCCGACAAGGCTGTCGCCCTCTTCGGTCTGAAAGCCGATGAGCTCGACAAGTCCGCGGGCAAACGTCTCCACGCTGAACGCAGACGGCACGCGCAGAATGCGCGAAATTTCCTGCGCGGCGGCATTTTCGGGGTTGATGATCATATCAAGCCCGATCTCGCGGCGCAGGATCGGTGCATCGCGGAAATACTCGGGGTTGCGTACGCGGGCGACCGTGTGCTTCGCGCCGAGCTTTTTCGCCATCAGGCAGCAGATGAGGTTGACCTCGTCGTTTTCCGAAACGGCGATGAGAAGGTCCGCCTCGCGCACGCCCGCCTCCAAAAGGACGCTGGCGCTCGCGCCGTTGCCCTCCACACACATGACGTCGAGCATGGAGTCAACGTGGTCGAGCACGGCGCTGTCGCGGTCGATGACGACCAGATCGTGGTTTTCGCCCGTCATCTGCTCGGCGATGGCGTAGCCGACCTTACCGATACCGACAATGATGATTTTCATTTCTGTGTTTCTCCTAAATTCTCTTCGGCTTCCGCCGTGTGCTGCTTACGCAGCACCATCAAAACGCTGTTGAATTCCGCCCCCATGATCAGCATGACCGAGGCGAGATACAGCCACAAAAGCAATACGATCACCGCGCCGAGCGTGCCGTAAATGACGGAGTAGCGCGCGATGTTTTCAACATAATACGAAAAAAGGAATGACAATACGAGCCACATCACGAGCGAGAACACCGCGCCCGGCCAGATACGGTTCATCCGGTGCGACTCCTGCGCAAGGCCGTACATCATCGCGATGAGGAAGAATACGATGCCGCCGATGATAACAAAGCGCAGGCTCGACCACAGGCGGATAAAGCCGTCGCTCAGCGTGATATAGGCCGACAGGTGGCTCGACACGTAGTTCAGCACCCGCCCGCCGACGACGGAAAGGCCGATCGACAGCACGATCATCAGGATGAGGCTCAGCGTGTAGAGCAGGAGCTTGATCTGATAGCGCGCAAACTGCGTGGGCCGGTGCTCGCCGTAGGCCCGACGGACAGAGCCCAGAAGCGAGCTTGCCGCGCGGTAAGGAAAGTAAATGGAAAAAATCAGTGAGAACCACAAAAGCCGTGGGCTTGAATCGCGGCTGACATAAGTGAAATACTGCTCGATGATCTCGATCGCCTCCTGCGGGATGAATGCGCGAATTTCATACAGAAAGCCGCTGATATCCACGGACATGATGCCGACTAAGTTGCTCAAAAAGATCAAAAGCGGGAAAAGCGCAAACAAAAGGTAGTATGTGAGTGCCGCACTGTCGCGGCCGACATGATGATCGAAGTACCGCCTGACCATCAGGTAGATGCCTTTCAAAAAGCGGTGCCGGTCAAGATACTGCTGCAAGGGCGATGCTCACCTCCTCAAAAGTCGATTTCTCTTCAATTTATGTAGTATAGCACAGTCCAATTCGAAAGGGAAGCAGAAACGCGTGCCATGACATACTTTTTACAGAAATAAAGCCGGAAAAGGGGTTGACAGCACGGGAAAATGTGCATAATATAGTGCCGATAAGTTCATACATCGTCCGGTAGGTAAGGCTACCACAAGGATACGGACTGCTGCCGCGGAGTAGTGGAGACACTATGAGAGGGTTTGAACAGGTTGCATCGAAAGCAAGGTGCCATCTAATGCAGTTTCACCGCCTCGTGATGCTAAAGCTTGAACGGTAAGGAAACTTCTCGCCAGGGGCGGGTGTTTCTTGATTGTCGCTCCCATAGCCGCGTCGCCGGACGCAGGATATGGGGGATTTTTTTATCGCAAAATTCACCTGAACACTTTGATTTGGCACTATCTTCAGAAAGGAGGAGTCGGTATGGTCGGCTTTGAAGAAATGCGCGACGAACTGCTGGAAAGAATCGAGGATCTGCTCAAGCGAAAACAATATACCGCGCTGCGCGACCTGCTTGCAGACCTGGAGCCCGCGGATATCGCCTCGCTTTTTGAAGATTTGGACGAGGACAGCATTCCCCTTTTGTTCCGGCTCCTTCCCAAAGAGCCCGCGGCGGAGGTGTTCGTCGAGCTCGATCCCGACGCGCAGGAGATGCTGATCCGCGGCTTTTCGAACACCGAGCTCAAAGAGGTCCTTGACGAGCTGTATCTGGACGATGCGGTCGACATCGTGGAGGAAATGCCCGCGAACGTCGTCAAGCGCATCTTAAAGCACGCGGACCCCGACACGCGCAAGAGCATCAATGAAATTCTCAAATACCCCGACGACAGCGCGGGCGCGCTGATGACGACGGAGTTTGTCGACTTAAAGCGCGATATGACCGTCGAGGACGCGCTCAAGCGTATCCGCCGCACCGGTACGGACAAAGAGACCATCAACGTCTGCTATGTCGTCGATCCGGCGCGCAAGCTGCAGGGCATCGTCTCGCTGCGAACGATCCTCCTCTCCGATGAGGACGACACCATCGACGAGATCATGGAGACGCACGTCATCTCTGTCTCCACGCTCGAGGATAAAGAGGACGTTGCGCAGACCTTCTCGAAGTACAACTTCATCGCCCTTCCGGTCGTCGACAAGGAAGACCGCCTCGTCGGCATCATCACGGTCGACGACGCCATCGACGTCATGGAAGAGGAGACGACCGAGGATATCGAAAAGATGGCGGCTATGCTGCCGACGGATAAGCCATACCTCAAGACGAGCGTCTGGGATACGTACAAGTCCCGTATCCCCTGGCTGTTGCTTCTGATGGTCTCGGCCACGTTCACCGGCCAGATCATCGCCCGCTTTGAAGACGCGCTCAGCGCGTTCGCCATTCTGACGGCTTATATCCCGATGCTGATGGACACGGGCGGTAACTGCGGCTCACAGGCGAGCGTCACGGTCATCCGTGGTATCTCGCTCGACGAGATCGAATTTTCCGACCTCTTCCGCGTCATCTGGAAGGAGATCCGCGTGGCGGTCGTCTGCGGTGCCACGCTTGCCGCAGCGAATTTCGTCAAGCTCATGCTCGTCGACAAGATGATCTTCGGAAATCCCATCACCATCACGGTCGCGCTCGTCATCTGCCTGACGCTCGTGGTCACAGTGTTCGCAGCCAAGGTCGTGGGCTGCACGCTGCCGCTGCTCGCCAAGAAGATCGGCTTCGACCCCGCGGTCATGGCCTCGCCGTTCATCACGACGGTCGTGGACGCCATCTCGCTGATGATCTACTTCAACTTTGCCTCGCTTCTTCTCGGAATCTGATAAAAATACGAAAAACTCTTTTCAATCGCGCATGAACTGTGTTATGATGCAAGTTGTATGGCATTGTGCAACAGTAAAGGGCGGCTGTGCCACGCACAGCCGCCCTTCTTTTTGAGGAGGATCTTCATGGAAGAAAAACTCAGAGAATATGCAAAGCTGCTCATCGAAGTGGGCCTGAACGTTCAAAAAGGGCAGACGCTCGTCATCTCCTGTCCCGTCGACTGCGCGTTTTTCGCGCGTCTGTGCGCCTCCGCCGCCTACGACGTCGGCTGCCGCGAGGTCGTGATGCGCTGGTCAGACGACTATTTGAGCCGCGAGCGCTTCCTGCGCGCGGACGATTCCGTCTTTGACTCGCTCCCGCTCGGACAGAAGGAATTTCTCAACGGCTACGCCGCCGAGGGCGCAGCGTATCTCAGCATCTCTGCTCGCGATCCCGAGGTGCTGCGCGGCGTGGACCCCGACCGCATCACGCGCGCAAATCGCTGCGATGACGAGGTCTCCGCTTTCTACGACGCAATGATGGCGAACGTGAATCCCTGGTGCGTCGCGTCCGTCCCCATTCCGAGCTGGGCGAAGAAGGTCTTCCCCGCTCTTCCCGAGCAGGAGGCGATGGACAAGCTCTGGGACGCGATCTTCACCTCCGTCCGCATCAGCGGCAAGGGCGACGCCGTCGCGCGCTGGCGCGAGCATGTGGCGCTGCTCAAAAGCCGCATCGCAAAGCTCAACGATCTTCACTTCACCTCGCTCTATTACCAGAACTCCCTCGGCACGAGCCTCAACATCAAGCTCCCCGAGACGCACGTCTGGGCCGGCGGCGACAACACCAGCCGCGCAGGCTTTCCGTTCGTCGCCAACATGCCGACCGAGGAAGTCTTCACCGCCCCGCTCAGAGACGGCATCGACGGCGTCGTTTACGCGGCGCTGCCGCTCGTCCACAACGGCAACATCATTGAAAACTTCCACTTCGTCATCAAGGATGGCAAGATCGTCGAGGCGCACGCAGAAAAGGGCGAGGACATCCTGAAAGCCGCCATCGCCGAGGATGAGGGCGCGTCGTATTTCGGCGAGGTCGCGCTCGTTCCCTACGACAGTCCCATTTCGAACCAGAAGATTCTCTTCTACAACACGCTCTTCGACGAAAACGCGGCCTGCCACCTCGCCTTCGGTGAGGCGTACCCCGAGTGCGTCAAGGGCGGCGAGGCCATGAGCAAGGAAGAGCTCAAGGCCTCGGGCCTGAATGATTCCAATACGCACGTCGATTTCATGGTCGGCACTGCTGACCTTTCCATCATCGGCACGACGAAAGACGGGCGCGAGATTCCCGTGTTCGTCAACGGCAACTTTGCCCTGTAAAAAATGATACTGCGGGCGCTTGCCCGCTCACAAAGGAGAAAAACCATGTCTATGAATTTTAACCGCCTTTCCACCGATGACAAAATTCTCATCATGGAGGGCGCGCAGGTGCTCGGCGACGTCGTCGCGGGTGAAGGCACGGCGTTCTGGTACAACAGTGTTTGCCGCGGCGAGATGCAGAGCGTGCGCATCGGCAAGCGCTGCAACATTCAGGACCTCGCCCTGATCCACAACAAGGTCACCATCGGCGACGATGTGTCCGTCGGCCACTGCGCCACCGTCCACGGCGCGACCATCGGCGACCGCGTGATCGTCGGCATGGGCGCGACGGTGCTCGACGGCGCTGTCATCGGCAGCGACTGCATCATCGGCGCGGGCGCTCTTGTCACGGGCAAGATGAACGCGCCCGACGGCTCGATGATCCTCGGCTCCCCGGCCAAGGTCGTGCGCGAGCTGACGGACAAGGAAAAAGAGAGCATTCTGGCCAACGCCGCGCTCTATCTTGAAAAAAGCAAGGAATACCGCGCCCACGCCGCCAAACAGGCGTAAGGCAAGCACAGGAGGAATACTCATATGAAGATCTTAGTCATCAACGGCGCAAACATGAACATGCTCGGCCGCCGCGAGCCGGACATCTACGGCAAGGAGGACTACGCCGCCCTCTGCGCCCGCATCTATGAGCACGCACAGAGCCGCGGTGTGGCCGTGGAGTGCTTCCAGTCCAACCACGAGGGCGCGATCATCGACGCCATTCAGGAGGCCGACACGGCGTTCGACGGCATCGTCATCAACCCCGGCGCTTACACGCATTACAGCTACGCCATCCACGATGCGCTCAAGGCCGTCAGCATCCCCGCCGTCGAGGTCCACATGTCCGACATCCAGAAGCGCGAGGAGTTCCGCCACCTGTCCGTCACCGCCCCCGCCTGCATCGCCCAGATCCGCGGACACGGGTTCGAGAGCTATACTATGGCGATCGATATGCTGGCAAAGCTCAATCCTGAGGAAAAATAAGGTTCCTGCGATAGCAGGAACACAATATTTTCCGCGCACAGCGCGGAGGGATATGCCGCCTGCGGGCGGCATAGTCAAAGGGGCCATTCTCTTTCGCAAAAGAGAATGGCCCCTTTGGAACCCCAAGAGAAAGGCTTTGCATTGGCAGATTGGCACTTGAAGAGCTGCGCGGCCTGCGGATTGCACAGCCGTTGGCAGCTTTGCTGCCTTACGGATGTGGCATACC
>OGFF01004003.1_pt1 | contig 10194 bp, 10 predicted proteins | sample 1570751 | NCBI WGS metagenome assembly OGFF01 (sample SAMEA2581951, study PRJEB24529) | metagenome | biome: Human gut stool | place: China | collected 2011 | reverse complement strand
CCGCAAGAACAATATGTACGATCGTATTGTTGATCATTTTCTTCTTTTTTGCAGATTGTAATTTCTTTCCTGCCATGATTAAAATCCTCCTTCTTCTTTATAGGATTTACTGTTACGGTATGTAAGAAGACAACCGATTGCCAGAATGATAAAGGTCATAATTCCGATTACCGCACCAATGTTATAGTACTGTTTATCAATTGTCAGTTTGTAAAGCCATGTAACCAGAAGGTCTGTCTTACCTGCAGTTGAAGAAAGGTTTGTTACCGGATCTCCTCCTGAAAGAAGATAAATGACATTGAAGTTATTGACATTTCCCGTAAAGGTTACGATCAGATACGGTGTTGTCACATACAACATATATGGCAGCGTGATCTTTGTAAATGTCTGGAATGCATTTGCTCCATCCACTTTTGCGGCTTCATAAAGTTCTTCCGGAATGTTCTGAAGTACACCTGTCAGCTGAAGCAGTGTATACGGTACTCCTACCCAGACATTGATGATGATAACAGTCACTCTCGCCCATGTCGGATCTGTAAAAAACGGAAGGCTTGCATCACTTGCGATCAATCCAATATTTCTGAGAAGTACGTTGACCGCTCCTTCCGGCTGCAACATGGTACGCATGATCAAAAGAGATACAAACATCGGCACTGCACAGGAAAGAACAAAACAAAATCTCCAGAATCCTTTTGCTCTTGTTCCCTTTCTGTTGATCAGAAGGGAAAGGATCATTCCAAAAATATAATTGCTGAAAGTTGCAAAAAACGCCCAGATGATCGTCCATCCCAGAACAGACCAGAAGGTACTTCCAAGAATACTTTCGGAATCAAACAACGTCTTGAAATTATCAAGTCCCACCCAGTCAAACAGCATCAGATGGTTGCCGATACGGCTGTAATTGGTAAATGCCATACAGATCATGAATACCAACGGAAGTACAGTAAATACAAAGATGAATGCTGTTGGTGGCGTCATAAACAAGCGATACAGATTCTCATGCAGAAAGGATTTCAGATCTTCTGCAAATGTATTTACATGCATTCCCGCTTTCTAAATACATTCTGCTTTATATGCACTTCTTAAGGTTCCTCTCCATACAAGGATCATAAGAATTGTCAACAGGATTGTCGCCACACCATAAAGTAAAATCAGGACGGACTGATCCCCTTTTGTGTAAATATAGATTTGCTTCGCTTCATCCCATACTTCTTGCTGCTGCACAGTTCCAAGTGTCCGTAAACCACCGATAAACCCAATTCCATTTACTGCCATAAAGACGATGTAGGCAATTTCAACTGCCAGATACAAAAGTCCTTTGATAATCTGACCATGTACAATGTTTCCAAATCCCATCAGAATCATGGAAAGCTTCGTCTCTACTCCACCTTTTTTCACTGCATTTTTGCAGGTATATGGCGTTGGAAATTCATTGATTTTCTTCTTAAACATACTCATTCCGCTCACCCCTTAATTAATTCCATTGCTGTTCATTGCTTCATTCATTGCTTCTGTCTGTTCTTCGGCATTTTCGTGTGTCACACTCTTGTTGCGAATTCCTTTTCCCATATTCTCTACCGGTGTCCAGCAATTACTCATGGATGCCACAAACGGCTGGAGTATCGATGTATTATTAAAGGTATCATTCTGTGCCTGAACAAGAGGATCGGATGCAATATCCTTTTCTTTCAGAAGTTCTGTATTACATGGAATCACGGTTCTCATCTCGTAGTGTGCTCTCTGTGCATCACTTCCACCCAGATAAACAGCAAGCGCAACTGCCTGTTCCATGTATTCACTGTGCGAGTTAACTCCGATTGCTTTTGAACCGGCATAAGCAAGCATCTGCTTCTTTTCTCCGTTAATTGTATAAGTAGGAAGAGATGAAACTCCCATATTATCTCCAAGTGCTTCTTTTATTGCATTTGCATCCCACGATCCGGTAAACATTGCCTTTACACTGCCATCACGAAGTCCTGCAAGTGCTGATCCATCTGCATCAATTTTAAAATTTGGATTGGCTGCCAGATCAATTGCATAATTGGTTGCATCCACTGCCTTTTCTCCTGCAAAATCAACTCCTTTTGACTCGTCTGTTCCATCTCCAAACAAGGTGCATCCATTTCCCAAGTAGAATGCCGGAAGATACCACGAATTAATAAGAGGGAAGGATACAGTTCCTTTTTCCAGCATTGTATCCAGATTTTTCACATCTTCTTCTGAAAATACAGACTTGTCATAAAACATATACCAGGTATTGGTTGTAAACGGAACCCCGTAAAGCTCTCCGTCAACCTTTAGCGAATCTAAAAGTTCCTCTGAGTTGGTTGATTCAATCTCTTCTTTATATTTTCCACCAAATTTTGCTACTGCATCCGCATCTGTAATCGATGTAATCCTGTCATTTGCATACATAAATACATCTGCGCTCGCTTCCGGATCCTGTGCCACCTGATCTGCTGCTGTTGCTTCATCAGCTACTCCATAGACAAATGTAATATCCCATTCCGGATGCTCTTTTGCAAAAGTATTGCACATTGTCTGAAGCCATTCGCCACTATCTTTTGACTGATCTTCTGATGGAGACCATACCATCAGTCTGATCTTTTCTGACCTTTTATCCGATGTACTGCTCCCACATCCGGTTAGTCCTGCTGCCACCAACGTTACAGTCATGATTCCTGTTAGAAATGTTGCCAGTCCTCTTTTCATCCTCTTTCTCCCTTTCTTTTTGTTTCGTATTGTTTCGTTAAACTTAATATACGTCTTTTTCAATTTTTCGTCAATCATTTTTCAATCCGCTACTTATATTTGTTGATTTTTTACATTTTTCTACTTTATTTTTTGTGCATTATTTTTCATTTTCTCATTTTCGAAACTTATCTAAACTTTTATTCTTCCTATAGTTCATTGCTTTTTACTATATCATTGTATATAATAAAAAAAGATTTATTTTCCTACTTCATGAAAGGATCACATATTATGACTACAATCCAAGATATTGCTGATAAGATGAATGTTTCCAAGAGTACTGTATCCAAAGCACTCAATGATGCACCTGATATCAGCGAAACTTTACGGAAACAGGTTTTAGAAACTGCTGTAGCCCTCGGTTATACTAAACTACGTCGTTATAAGAAACCCGTAAAAAAAATCTGTATTATAACAGAAAAAGAGAATATACAATACGAAGAGCCACATCATTTTGCCTATGACATTCTGCTTGGTTTTCGCCAAATGGCTGAACCAGCCGGTTTTGATATTGAAATCGTACCTGTGGACGTTCAGATGCAACGCAACCAACGTTATGATGTTTTTATGTTGGAGCATGATTACGTAGGAGCTTTTGCAATCGGCTTTTCCCTGAACGACCCTTGGATTCAGGATTTTAAAACCAGCCACACTCCTGCCGTGCTTTTCGATAACTATATTATTGGGAATCCTTCTACTGCTTATGTAGGTATTGATAATGATGAGGGAATGGAACTTGCTGTCTCTTATCTTGCCGGACTTGGTCATCGTAAGATTGCCTATCTCAGCGGTTCTCTTGGCTCTCAGATTCTTCAGATACGACATGCAGCCTTTCTCCGTGCCATGCACCAGCATGGACTGAAGACCTCTTCTGATTCTACTGGCTGCTCTTATTATTTGTCTGAATGTATGGAAAAGCACCTGCCTCGGTTTCTGGAAAAAGGAATGACTGCTATCATCTGTAGTCAGGACACTCTTGCCAATGCAGCCCTTATCCAGTGTCAGCAACTAGGCTACAGGATTCCTGAAGATATCAGTATTATCGGATTTGATGATATTCCGATTGCAGCATATACATCCCCTCCATTGACTACAATCAGACAAGATCGGCTTGAACTCGGAAAAAGCGGGTTCTTTGCACTATCAAGCCTACTTAACAACATTTCAATCAGCACATTTTTATTGCATGCACAGCTAATTGAACGGAAATCTACAGGGGAAGTACCTGTGACATAATATTTATCTGGTTATTTTTATACAAAAAGGGCCAGGAAACTCTCTTTCGGTTGTTCCCTAACCCTTTTTGATAGCATCTTTTATACTTTTTTCATATCTTATTCCAACCATGTACCTGGCTTATTTTTCTTATATTTTAACGGAGAAACTCCATATGTTTTTTTGAAGCTTCTGATAAAATAGCTTACATTCTGATATCCACTCTGCATTGCAATCTCTGTAACAGGAATATCCGTATCTTGTAACAGCTGTTTTGCATGCTCTAACCTTAAATGTGTTATATATTGCGAAAGGGTAATATGAAAATGTTCCTTAAAATATCGCGATATATATTTTTCCGAAAGATGAAACTGCTCACTAAATTCTTTTAATGATATCTTTTCCATAAAATTCTGCTGTATATATGAAATCATTTCTTTTTCTACAGTATTTCTCCCGCTTTTATCATTTTCGATTACAAAGCCCTTCTCCCACATTTCAAGAATAAACTGTAAAAGAATTATTTTTGTCTTTATCTGAGCAGTTATTATGGACTCAGTTTTCTTATTTTTTGCCACATATATTTCAACCAACTGCTCACATAGTTCTTTTGCTGTATCTTTTACTCTTGGACTTATCATCAGATGACCATTTTTTAACGGCTCCAGTAATTTATCATCCAACATGTCATTTATGCAAAAAGATATGTATTTTAACGGAAAAAGGAAAGTAAAATAATCCACTGTACCAGTCTGTGAACCCATAAAATGCAGATTACCCGGCGACACTACAAAAGCATCCCCGGGGGTTCCAATATAATTTTCTCCTGATATACTTACAGTCAAAAAACCACTTTTTACATATATAATTTCCAGTTCATCATGCCAATGAACCGGTATCTGAAATGATCGTCCTTCATTTTTTATATGATATGTACTAAACGGATCATCCTTTGTACCATGTGGTTTATTTTCCTTTAATTCAAAGTACATAATCTCTCCTTTAATATTCCCTACAGCTAAAACAAAGGATTTACGACACATCAGATAATTCCACAAGACTTTTACTCTTCCATTTTCCACTCTTCCATCTAAGTACCATTCCCACAGCTCTCGCACATTCGTCACCTGCCATAGCAATATATGCTCCTACAGCCAGAAGTCCCATGTGTATTCCGAGAAAATAGGTTCCGCCAACTGCAAACAAATACATAAATATCGCACCTAATATAACCGGAAAAAATGCGTCTCCGCTCGTTTTTAACGCCTGCCCATATACAAGGTTTGTTACCCTTCCAAGTTCAAGAAATATATCTACTATTAACAACTTTACCACAAGATTTATCATCTGTATATCATCCGTAAATATATGCACGATAAAATGTCCGGCAAATGCAAAGGTCACGGAAAAGCATGTCGCTGTGATGATTCCGTATATCGCAGCTTTTCTCGTTCCCCTGTTACATTTCTCAAACTCTTTTGCTCCAATTCTCCAGCCGGTCATAATTGCATTTGCCTGAGCAAGGGCAGCTCCCACGCAATACGAGAAATTTGCAATCTGTATCGCATATGAACGCGCTGTAACATTCATTCCATCCACATCCATCTGATTCATAAAACGCACAATAAATGTCATTGCGATGTTGTAAAGTGCTGTTTCAAGCGCAGAAGGAAAACCAATCTTAACAATCTGTGCAAATATCTTTCTTGATGTAATTCGCTCAGGACTCTGCTTTGCTTTTATAAGTACAGCCCCCATGCCGGCTACAATAATAAGATTTACAACTCTCGAAATAACCGTGGCAACAGCAACTCCCATCACACCCCAGTTGAATGCAAATAAAAATACTGAATTAAGTATTATATTGAGAACATTTCCAACAACAGTTCCTATCAAAGAATGTTTTGTATATCCAAACACTCTCAAATAACTGGAGAAAATAGGAATCAGTGCATTTAAAAAACATGTGCCGCCAACAATTCTAAGATATATTTCAGCCGGCTCAAGCAAAGCCGGAGCAATACTTACGCTTCGAAGTATCCCACCAGAAAAAGTAGCAAGAATGACAGACATTACGATACCTATCAATGCGTTGAATATAAGTCCAAGTTGTCTTGCCTGATATGCTATCCCCGGTCTTCCAGCTCCGATATTTTGTGACATAACAGCTATCATACCCGATGATATTACTCCAAACATAATAATAAAAACACCTATATATGTATTTGCTGTTCCCACTGCTCCTACAGCCTGATCACTTACAGATGATAGCATAAGCGTATCAACCATACCTGAAAGCATATAAAATAAAGTTTCTAAGCATATTGGCACAGATAGCTGTGTTAATGTTTTTCTTTCCGCTGCCATAGTTTTTCTCCTCACATACAATTCAAGAATACCATATCAATAATACGATATATTTCTATGTAATTCTTGTATAATATCATGTGAAAATTGCACTATTTCTACTTTGTCTTGAAAAGTACTAGTACAGCTCATAAAATTCAAACAGCCCGGGCAGATGGAAATATGCTTTCTCCTTCATTAATCTTCCAGTACATCCTCTATGGTTTCCGAAGCATCCTCAAGAGCGTCCAGGGCTTCGATCAGTTCATCTGCTTTTCCTGTGTGTGTCTCCTCTTCTTCATACTCCTCGATCAGTGCTGTCAGCTGATCTTTTATTTCTTCCAGACTTTCATAGATTTCCTTTAATTTTTCTTCCCGTTCCATTACGGATGAAAGCTTTACAACTTTAGACATTGCTAATAACCTCCCATATGCATTTTCTTTAGGAAAAATTATAACACTGCCCTCTTTTTATGTCCATATGATCCTGGATCGTGGTTGGAAAATGCTCTAAGAGACTTGTGATACTTGTTTTCTCTGTGGTATTCTATAGATATGATCATTGCGTTACGCAAAATGTAAAGTGGAGGATTTTTATGTTAGTTTGTGATTATATTGTAGAATCTATTGACGGTGACTATGCACATCTTCGCAGAACAGATCTGCCTGAAGAAGAGCTGAAGCTCGTAGCACGGGCACTTCTGCCCTTTGACATCACGGAAGGATGTAGATTACATTATGAAATGATGCAGTATAGTATCATTGACTGATTGGGCAGTCTCTGGCCCACTGCTGAAAAATCTGTATAATTGAGCATAGCTTAAGACAAAAAAGGGACTGTCGCAGGCTACATATCCAATTAAGGATACATATTTTCAACAATCCCATGATTTGCTCATTTATAGTTTATAGATAAAGAATTTTATATCTGGCACAGGATTTCTTGACATCTCACTCCTGCAAGCGCTTCGCTACGAGCATCCGGCTGTGAAAATCCTGCATACAATTTAAAGTTTTTCCCGGTAATTTTTCGATTTCCGTTTTCATCAACACTGGTAAATGCCCTTTTATCAACAAAAATCTCAGTTTTTCCACTGACATTACCATTCAAATGAATTCTTTTAAATGCTGCCAATGTCGGATTCAATACCGCGTATTCTGTGTCCAGATCTTTAATATATACCTGTAATACGTCATCAGTTTCTGTATTTTTCTGATTTTCAGTCTCTATAAAAAGTTTTACCCCTTTAAACTCTTTTTCCTGACCGTATACTTTTTCTGCTGTCACAGAATTTACCACGCATTTTCCATAGGTAAGGCCGTATCCAAATGGATAAAGCGGCTCTCCGGTATAATAACGGTAAGTTCTGTTTTTCATTGAATAATCTTCAAAATCCGGAATATCTGAGGTATCTTTATAAAATGTTACAGGCAGTTTTCCAGAAGGTGATTTCTCTCCAAAAATAACATCGGAAACAGCTTTTCCACCTCTGGCACCCGGATACCATGCCTGAATAATTGCTGCTGCTTTTTCTTCTGCAACGCTTAAATTCATAGCACTTCCCGTCATATTGACCAGAATCACCGGCTTTTTGCATTCCAGTATTTGATCCATTAATTTTTTCTGCGGTTCAGGAAATTCCAGATCTTTTTTATCGCCGGAAGCATCTGAATTTCCGGTATCTCCTTCTTCTCCTTCCAGAGTTTCATCCAGTCCCACAACCATGAGCACCACATCTGAATATTCTGCAACAGCCTGTGCCTCTGCCAACCGGTCTGGCTGTCCCGGTGCAGCGAGATGTTCAATCGTATCCTTCCACAAATGGCAACCTTCTGAATACAGCACTCTGATCTGATCTCCGGCCGCCTGCTTCATACCTTCCAGTACAGTTACATATTCTGAAGATGTTCCATGATAATTTCCAATAAGAGAATTTCTGCTGTTTGCATTCGGTCCTATAATACCGATCGTATGGATTTCTTCTTTTTTCAGAGGAAGGATTCCATCATTTTTCAGCAATACCATACTCTCAGTAGCCGCCTGTTCTGCAAGTTCCAGATGTTCTTTGCTTTCCACTTCCAGATAAGAGATTTTATCATATTCTGTTTCATTAAACATTCCAAGTAAAAATCTTGTAGTAAACAGACGAACACAGGATTCTGTGATATATTTTTCGTCAATAATCCCTTCTCTGTAAGCATTCAGAATCTTTTCATATGTACATCCACAGTTCAGATCGCATCCTGCTTCAAGAGCTTTTTTCACGGATTCTTCCGGTCTGTCTGTCACCTTATGATTTTCGTGGAAATCACGGATTGCCCAGCAATCTGATACATAATGTCCCTGAAATTTCCATTTTCCACGCAGATAATGATTCATCAATTCCTCGCTGGCACAACATGGTTCCCCATTGGTACGATTATAGGCTCCCATAACCGCTTCCACTTTTCCCTCTTTTACACAGGCTTCAAAAGCAGGAAGATATGTTTCTTCCATATCCTTTTTTGATGCCTCTGCATTAAAGAAATGTCTCTTTGCCTCCGGTCCGGAATGAACAGCAAAATGTTTTGCACAGGCTGCTGTTTTCATATGGATCTTCTCCATAAGTTTCATGACCTCTTCCCCATCTTGGATCACGGAAAATATTTACATTCGGTGCCCAGAAAGTAAGTCCTTTATAAATATCCCTGTCTCCATATTTCTGGTTTTCATTATATTTTGCACGTCCCTCTGTTGCAATCACAGAACCGATTTCTTTCATCATTTCTGTATCAAAGGCTGCAGCTAAACCAATTGCCTGTGGAAAAACCGTTGCTGTACCGGCTCTCGCCACACCGTGCAATGCTTCATTCCACCAGTTATATGCCGGTATTCCAAGTCTTGGTATTGCTTCTGCATCAAATTTTAACTGTGAAGCCTTTTCTTCCACAGTCATCTTCGCTACCAGTGCACGCGCTCTCTGCTGTGCTTCTTCTCTGTTCATATTTAAGTCTCCTATATCTGCTTATTCTTTATCATGTTTATCTGCCCGCTATATTTTTCTCAAAAAATTCTATTACTTTGTCATAGTATATCTGCCCCTGAAAAAATCCATGTCCCTGCCCTGGCACCATAACAAGTTCAGCCTTATTGCCTGCCTTCTCCAGCCTTCTCTCGTATTCAAAAGACTGCCTATAGGATACCACTTTATCCTGATCTCCATGAAACAACAGAAGCGGTGGAAGCATTTTTTTGTCTGCATAGGAAACAGGACTCATTACTTTTAAACTCTGTCTTTGTTTTTCTGTCAGTGAACCAGCTGTTTCTCTTCGTAAAATTAGTTCTGGTTTTTCCAAAGATGAAAAATCCGGCAGTATATTTACAAGAAAGCCAGGAATGTTATTTTGTTCTTTCAGCATTTCTGTCAGATCAGATGGACAATAAAATGATACAATTCCCTGCACAGGCATCATTTTTTTATTATTATAGTTGCTTCCAACCATACACGCAATATGAGCACCTGCTGATTCTCCCCAAAGCCCTATCTTTTGTGGGTCAATATGATAAATGTCGGCAGTTTTTCGCAGATACTCAATTGCCATCTGGCAGTCTTCCAGACATGCCGGTAAAGCTGCATACCTGGCCAGACGATATTCCAGACATGCAATAAAATATCCCTTTTCTGCAAGTTCTGCCAGTGTGATTTCCGGTCGATAAGATGCGGTAAGAAATTCATCATCCCACGCACCTCCGTGAATCCATATAATAACCGGCATGTTTTCACATCCGTCTTTATAAAAACATTCCATATACTGTCTCGGATGTTCCTGTCCATAATAAACTGCCGGAAGATAATGCAGATTTTTCCGGTAGAAATCTACTCTTTGTATCTGGCAGAGAAA
>OGFF01004001.1_pt1 | contig 10200 bp, 8 predicted proteins | sample 1570751 | NCBI WGS metagenome assembly OGFF01 (sample SAMEA2581951, study PRJEB24529) | metagenome | biome: Human gut stool | place: China | collected 2011 | reverse complement strand
CTCTGTGACTCCCAGATGCAGGGGGTAGTCCGTCTGCCGGTGCAGCAGCTGATAGGCCGCCATGTTCACCGGCACACGGGAGCACTTCACGGAGATGCATATATCCCCGAAGCCGCAGTCCTCCAGCAGGCGCACATGCCCCAGCGCGCTCTCCGCCAGCGCCTCGGCGGTCGCGAACGTCATGTCCGTCTTTCCAGCCAGCTCCAGCTCCATCGCGTCCACCAGCGCCGGGTCCATCAGCCCGCCGTAGGCCGAGTGGCGATCCACGCAGTCGTAAACAAGGGCGCTGTGCGGCACAAGGTCGACGAGGTCGACCGTCACCGGCGAATACACCCAGAGCACCGGATTTTCAAATCCGTGCTCTTTCATTTTTTCGCGGATGAATTTTGCGATCTTCTTCTGATTGATGCGGTTGATCGCCCGCTTTTTGTAGAAAAACGGCAGCACCGGCGGCAGCGAATAGACCGTGATATTCTCCTGCGGATGAACGCCCGCTTTTTTATAATTCGTCAGCCCCGGCTGAGCGGCTTTGTCCTTCATGGGGGCGATATAGGTGATAGACGGGTCAAAATAGAGAATTTCTGCGTCCGGGATGCGGCTCATGACCTGCTGCTTGCGCGTCGGGATGGGGTACCACGGAGAGGTGGCAAGGCAAACGATTTTTCTCATATGGTCTCCTCCAGCAGCTTGCGCGCCGCTTCTTCATTTTCTGCCGCAAGGCGGCGCAGGCGGTCGGTCGAATACGGCTGTGCCGTCTGCATGGCGTCGTCGATCAGGGCGCACAGACTGTCCTTCGTCACGTCGTCCAGCTCCATGCAGTGCTTCTGGCCGAGATAGGCCATGAAGCCGGTGACCTTCGGGTCATACGAGATCGCGGCCAGCGGCGCGCCGACAGACGAGGCAAAGATCAACGCGTGCAGCCGCATGGAGACGATCACGCGCATTTTCTGCATCATGCCGATGGTCAGCTGCTCGTCGCGCGGGGCGGGCAGCACGAATGACCGGCAGGACAGCATTCCGGCGGCCTGCCGGTTAATCTCAAGGTCACGCGTCGGCTCAAGAGCGACGAAAACCGGCGTCAGGCCGTGCTTTTGGTTGACATAAATTGCAGCATCTACAATTGCCTGCAAATGCCCGGAAAGATTTTTCCACGGGCGCAGAACGAACATGGCATAGCTTCCGTTCGGGTCGAGGTCATTGCTCAGGAAATAGCTGTCTACTGCACCGGTGGTCGCGGGCTGCAGCAGCAGCGCCGGGTCTGCCGTGACGGAGATATCCGGCTGCATCACGCCCATGTCGGAAAGCTCCTTCCGGGAAAGATCCTCGCGTAGCGTGATTTTATCCACGCAGCGGTTGAGAATGCGCGCGGTATGGCGGCGGCTGCCCTCTCCGCTGACAGGGCCGATGCCGCAGCCGTACATCATGACGCGGCAGCCTGCGGTATGCGCCATGCGGATGGTCGTGAGGTAATAATTTAAGGATCGCGTGCTCGTTTCGTTTTGAATGAGGCTCCCGCCGCCGGAGATAAACAGCCTGCATCTGCGCATGAGCGGCCAGAAGCGGAAGGGGTCGAATACGTGTACGGAGCCGACGTGGTACCGCAGGCGCGTCTCGGCAGGATCGTGCGACATGACGTAGACCGGCATATCGCGGTCGATGGCCTTCATCTGGGCAAGGATCGCCTTTAAGATCGCGTCGTCGCCCGCGTTTCCCTTGCCGTAGGCGCCGCAGATCAATACGCCATATTTCTTTTTCTTCGGCATGGCCGTGCGGCGCAGGATGGTCTGGTAAATTTCGATCTGCTTGCCGACGGTCGCACTGATGGAAAACTCGCGCGAGGCCTTTTCATACAGATTTTCGCCGAGCTGCGCGCGCATGGCCGCAGATTCAGCCAGCCGGGCCATGCAGCCGCCGAGCGCTTCGGCGTTCTGCGGCTCAAACAGGAGGCCGGTCACGCCATGCTCGATGATATACGGGATGCCGCCGACATTCGACGCGATCGTCGCGCAGCGCATACGCGCACCCTCTGTGATGGCATACGGGAACGTCTCAGAAAGAGACGTCAGTGTATTAACGTCCAGCGCATGATAAAAGCTGTCCATATCCGTGACCCAGCCCGCAAACACGACGCTGCCGGGCGGGCAGGTGTCGGCGGCCAGCTTTTCCAGCGTCTGTCGCTGCTCGCCGTCGCCCGCGATGAGCAGGCGGATATTGGGGTGGGTCTTTACGGCGATGGAAAAGCCGCGGATGAGCGTCCCCACATCCTTGACCGGGTCGAGCCGGGCGGCGATGCCGAATACAACAGAATCCTCCGCCGTCTCCATGCCGACAGAGCGCAGATAGGCCTGCCTGTCCAGCTTCGGCACAACGGGAGAAAAATCAATGCCATTATAGATCGCAAACATCGTCTGCGGGTCAAAGCCGCGTGAAATAAGCAGCTGCGCCATGGCGTCGGATACGCCGATGTGATAGTCAAACATACGCAGCGCAACGGTGTTGATCGTGCCGTAGGTCAGCCGGTGCAGGGGTCTGCCCAGATAGTCGAGCCGGTAGTCGGAATGGACGGTCGTGACAATCGGCACCTGAATTTTCCGGCGCAGGACAGCGCCGGTCAGGTTCGCGCGCGCGCCGTGGCAGTGGACGATCTGAAAGCCCTCGGCGCGGATCATCTGCGCAAGACGGCCAATGGCCGTCTGTACGGACGCTTCCATGACGACCGTATCGATGCCGAGCTTCCGCGCGTCTTCGGCAAACTCTCCCTCGCGGAAGCAGACGAGCCGCACCTGTTCCGTTTTCCCAAGACCGTGCAGCAGCGACAGCACGTGCGTTTTTGCGCCGCCGACGTCGCCGCCGGAGATCAAATGCAATACCTTCATATCGGAACCCTCATTTTTGAATTGCCACTTGTTTCTTGCGGCAAGATACAGTAAAATAGGCAGGAATGTCTCCTGATATTATATCTGATTCCATGAGGCAAATCAACTGCAAACTCTTTGGGAGGTACTACATGAAACTGATCGATGAAAAAGGCCGTCTGTTCGGCAAGATCAATCTGATCGACCTGCTGGTCGTGCTGCTGATCGTTGCAGTTCTGGCGGCGGTCGTCTGGAAGCTCGGCGGCAGCAGAGCCGCAGCCGCTGTGGCCGGTACAGAGAAAAAGGCTGTTTATACCGTAGAATTTGAGGATGTTTCCGCCGATATTGCAGAATATGCGAAAACGCAGGTCGATAAGACCCTTGTCAATGATTCCAAACAGATTGCCGCCGTCATTACGGACGTGCGCACAGAGCCGTACGACAACGAGCTTGGCCACGTGCGCCTGTATATCACCGTCGAGGCAAGCGCATTGTTTACCGGCAATATCTACAAGGTCGGGCCGCAGGAGGTCCGCGTCGGCTATGAATACATCCTCAAGACGAGCGAATTTGAGCTGACGGGTCTGATCTCCGCGCTGGAGGTCACCGATGGCTGAAATGCTGGCTTCGAGCCTTCTGTGGCGGGTGCTGCTCGCCATCGGCGGCTGGTTTTCGGCGCTGGCGCATTCAAGCAGGATTTTCGCGTGGCTCGGCCGCACCTGGCGCGCAAGCAAAACGCGCGCATGGCTGCTCCGGCGGCTGTCCGCGTCTGACGCACCGACGCGTGATAGTCGGAGTGCAAAGCGCTTTGCGCGGCTGAACGCGCGGCTTGCCGCGCGGCACGGCCTGAAGGACTGTCTGGACGATTCGGTTCTTTGCCGCATCTGGCGCTTTTTCGTGCACTGCGGACAGAATAGCCGCCTGTTTTCCTGGCTGTTCTCCGACGGGCTGCATGGCGTGATCTTATTCGCGCTCTCCATGTATGTCGTGATCGACTACGTGCTGCGCGATCTTCTGGCCGTGCCGGTCCTGTCGTCGTGCTGGGATGAGTGTCTGATGCTGCTGTCGCTTGGCTATGTGGTCTATGAGCGTCTTGGGCGCGAAACGCCGCTCAAAACGGGCTGCAATCCGCTCGATCTGCCGGTCTGCCTGTTTATTACGGTCTGCTTCGTTCTCATGAACGTCGTTACGCCATATTACTCCATCCAGATCTCCGGCTTCCGCGCGACTGTGCAGTATATGCTCTGGTTCTTCCTCATTACGCGGCTGGTTCACAACGACCGGGATTTCATGCGGGTCTATCTGGCGCTGGTCATTCTGGCGGCGGTCATTGCGCTGCACGGGATTTATCAGTATATCATCGCCGTTCCCATTCCGTCCAGCTGGATGACACACACGGAATCCTCTGTGCGCACGCGTGTTTACTCGATCTTCGGAAGCCCCAATATCATGGGCGATTTCATGACGATGTTTGCACCGATGGCGGCAGGACTCGCCTATTACACGAAGAACCGCAAATTGCAGGTGCTTGCGTGGGTCTGTGCGTTCTGTATGTGCTTCGGCTGCCTGTTTACGATGTCGCGCGGCGCTTGGATGGCGCTGGCGATTGCCATTGTGATCTTCGTACTGCTGGTCGACCGGCGGCTGCTGGTGCTGCTGCTTGCGGCGGGGTGCGTCGCGTGCACGCTGCCGTTTGTGCGCAGCCGCATCGGCTTCCTGTTCACGTCTGATTTCGCGGAGGCCAACACCTCCGGCGGACGCGCGGGCCGCAAGCTCGTCGCGATGACGCTTCTGGAGCAGCGCGGAAAAGCGACCGGCGTTGGCCTCGGCATGTTCGGCGGAGCCGTCGCCATGAAGAATCAGGTCATTGACCATCAGGAGTATTTCTACGTCGATAATTACTATCTCAAGCTCATGATCGAGATGGGCTATACGGGCCTCGCCGCGTTCCTGATCACCGTCCTCGGCTTCCTTGCAAACGGCTGCCGCGCGCTCTACCGCACGGCGCAGCAGAAAAAGCAGGGCCAGTCCCGTCTGTTCCCGCTGTGCGCCGGTATTTTCTCAGGACTGTGCGGCGTGCTGGTACACTGCGGATTTGAAAACATCTTTGAAGAGCCGTACATGATGGCCTATTTCTGGTCGCTGGCCGGGCTTCTGATGTGGGCGGGCTTCCTGCGGGAGGACAAGCAGGAGGTGCGCGCATGATGCCCGTGATCCTGGCTGTCCACTTCCCTGCCAAAAAGCTTGCAAAGCTGCGCATGGCCGCGATGCGGCTGGGCGCGAAGGTGCGCGTCGTGGAAAAATGGGAGTACCTGAACGCCGTCGGCGCCCTGACGGGCGATCTCGACAGCTTTGAGAGCTTTTATGACGGTGAGGATTTCCCCGGTGAGCTGCTCGTCTTCGCGCATTTTTCAGATGCGCAGTTGAACCTGTTTTTGCAGGCCATACGCGCAGCAAAGCTCCCGCCCGTTGCACTGAAAGCCGTCCTGACGGACGAAAATAAGGGCTGGAACGTGCTTGAGCTGCGCGAGGAGCTGCAAAAGGAGCACGAAGCGCTGCACTGACAATCATGCAGAACGGCGCCCTGTGCGCACGGCATATGAACAGCACCCCATTTGTTAGGCAAGTATGATAACATACTTGGTACTAAGAAATGGGGTGTTTTTCAATGCCAAAAGGAGCAGTCAATCGGCGCCATACGCCAGAGCGCAAGAGGACTGTGATCGGGCGCTTCTTTGGAGCACGGCAGCAACCGCAGGATCAAGGCAATGCTGAAGGGCCTGCCGTCTGCGATCCGCAGGCAGCAGGCCCTTTCGGCTGCTTGAACAGGTTGTGTTCATAATTTTGTCTAACTTTTTGGGGACACATCATTTTTGCCGCCTTGTACGGGGTCAGACAATTATTTATCCTTCTTGGCCTTCTTCTCTTTTTCCTTCTGCTCCTTGCGGGCAGCCAGAGCTGCGGCCTTCTGCTTGGCAGCTTCCTTTTCCGCCGTGTTGTTGGTGGAAACAGCAAACTTTGCAAACTCAACGCGGACGCGGTCGGTGGTCGTTTCGATGACGATGGAGTTGTCCTTGATCGAGACGATATCGCCGATGATGCCGCCGATGGTCGTGATATTGTCGCCGACCTTCAGCGAGTCACGCATCTGCTGCGCTTCTTTTTTGCGTTTGTTTTCCGGGCGGATCATAAAGAAGTAGAACACTGCGATCAGCACGACGAACATGAGGATCATGGACGCGCCGCCGCCTGCTGCACCGGTGGAATCCGCTGCGCTTAAGAAAAGGTACATGGTCTTTCCTCCATATTTGAATTTCGTTTATTATATCGTGTCTGCGGCAACATTTCAAGTCGGCGCGACAGGATTTCTGAATAAATTTCCGTTTTATATTTTTTCCGCCAACTTTTGCGAGTACTCCGCGCGGAAATCGCCGAAGGTCCCGGTGTCAAGGCTGTCGCGGATACGCCGGGTCAGCGTATTATAGAAATACAGATTGTGCATGACGGACAGGCGCATGGCGAGCATCTCCTCCGCTTTGAACAGGTGATGGAGATACGCGCGGGAGTAGCGCCTGCATACCGGACAGTCACACTGCAGGTCAATGGGGCCGTCGTCGCGCGTGTACTTCGCGTTTTTGAGGTTGATGCTCCCCTGCCATGTAAAAAGCTTGGCGTGCCGCGCATTTCTGGCCGGCATGACGCAGTCGAAGAAGTCCACGCCGCGTGCGACGGATTCAATGATGTTCGACGGCGTGCCGACGCCCATCAGGTAGCGCGGCTTGTCCTGCGGCATATAGGGCTCGACCGCGTCGATGATGTCGTACATCACCTGCGTCGGCTCGAGCTTGGCGATCTCCTTCATGTGCCAGATGCGCAGATCCTTGAACGTCGCGCCCTGATTGATCCCCCAGAGCTGCTGACCGGGATTGACAGCGCCCGGCTCAGCGTTATATCGGGCAAGCGCCTCCTTGCACCGGGCAAGCCAGCGCGCCGTGCGCTCGCAGGACGCCTTGGCATACTGGTATTTTGCGGGGTTTTCCACGCACTCGTCAAACGCCATGGCAATATCGGAGCCGAGGTTCGACTGGATGCGCATACTCTCCTCCGGTCCCATGAAGATCCTGTGGCCGTCAAGATGGGACGCGAACGTCACGCCCTCCTCCTTGATCTTTCGGAGTCCGGCCAGGGAAAAGACCTGAAATCCGCCGGAATCCGTCAGGATCGGGCCGTCCCACGTCATGAATTTGTGCAGGCCGCCCATATCGCGCACGACCTCGTCTCCGGGCCGCAGATGCAGATGATAGGTGTTGGACAGCTCGACCTGCGTGCCGATCGTTTCCAGATCAGCAGCCGACAGCGCACCCTTGATCGCAGCCTGCGTGCCGACGTTCATAAAAACCGGCGTCTGAACCGTCCCGTGCGGGCAGAAAAACTCCCCTCTGCGGGCAGCACCCTCTGTTTTCAATACTTTAAACATTGTTACCTCAACTTTTTAATAGATGAACATCGCGTCGCCGATGTGTACGGGAGTCGGGAAAGTGAAGAAACTGCACATGATCCTACTCCCTTTCATAGCAAAGTACGGCAGCCATGGCCACCGTACTTCCGGTTGAAATCACTTGCCATCAGGCGATGCCTTCCGCTTCTTTCGAATGCCGATATAAATATTCTGGCGCAATGTCAATGTCACCGTCATTCCAGACAGTCACACCGTAGTCAATATAGACGCCCGCAAAGGTATGTTCATCGGCCAGCGGCGCAAAACCTGCATCTTTCAGCAAGGGTGTAAAATCAAAAACTTTTGCTTCGCCAGTTGTAAATCGGAGCCAGAGCCTATGACCGGGCAGCGGACGAACGCCGCAGACCTTGATGACTGGCTCCTGCTCCCCTGCATACGCAATTCCGTTAGAAATATACATAAGCGTTCCTCCTTATCTCAGCGGTTCGATTTTGCCGAACGGAATGTTCTGCACCGCCTTATTCCACGCGGCATAGAGTTCGTCCTCGTGGATGGCAGCCCAAGCCTGCACCAGCTTCAACTGTTTGACTGGAAGACTTCCCGCGATCAATTCCCCATCCACGCCAACAGAGGCTTCGTACTCGTTGTAATAAACATGAAAGTGCGGCTTGTGGTGCTTGTCAGTGTCGCTGAAAATCATCTTGATAACGATGTTATAAAAGCTGCAAAGTTCCGGCATGATCTTCTCCTCGCTTTTTCCGTGTTCAAAATCGCATCATCATTTGCTCCGGTAATTCTATTATGCCATATTATTTTTCTAAGTCAACAATGAACGTTTTTCTTGAACGAAAAAGTTACGCCGATATCAATTCTTCCCGAAATGTTTTATCAACATCGGTCAACCGATGTTACCATGTGATATTTCGTGCTTACCAATTGGTAATACTGCATAATTTTAATCTATCTAAATAATGTTATTTTATACAAAATCACGAGATAAACATCGCATCGCCGAAGGAGAAGAAGCGGTAGCGTTCCTGCACGGCGATGTTGTAGGCGTTCAGGATCTTTTCACGGTCTGCGAATGCGGAGACGAGCATGACGAGCGTGCTTTCCGGCAGGTGGAAGTTTGTGATGAGCGCATCCATGGCCTTGAATTTGTAGCCGGGATAGATGAAAATATCCGTCCATGCGGAGGCTTCATGGAAATACCCGTTTTCGTCAGCCAGAGATTCCAGCGTCCGGCAGGAAGTTGTGCCGACGCAGACGATCCGCCCGCCTGCGCGTTTGGTTTCGTTGATGATATCCGCGGTTTCCCTGGAGATCATGCAGAATTCGGAGTGCATATGATGCTCCGTGATTTCCGCAGCCTTGACGGGACGGAACGTGCCGAGGCCGACGTGCAGCGTGATATACGTTTCCTTAACGCCCTTGGCGGCGAGCTTGTCCAGCAGCTCCTGCGTAAAGTGCAGACCGGCTGTCGGTGCGGCGGCAGAGCCGTTGATTTTGGAATAGACGGTCTGGTAACGTTCGCCGTCCTGCAATTCTTCCTTGATGTACGGCGGCAGAGGCATTTTTCCGAGCCGTTCCAGCACCTCAAGGAAGATCCCCTCATAGTGGAACTGCACGAGCTTGTTGCCGTCGTCCCTCTCCCCTACTACGGTCGCCGTCAGATCGCCGTCTCCGAAGGACAGCTCTGTCCCGGTGTGCGTCTTGCGGCCCGGCTTCGTAAGGCACTCCCAGACGCCGTTTCCCTGATCCTTGAGCAGCAGCACCTCGACCGCGCCGCCGGTCGGCACCCGATGGCCGAGCAGGCGTGCGGGCAGCACACGGGAGTTGTTCATGACCAGGCAATCTCCTGGCTGCAGAAGCTCAAGCAGGTCGTAAAAATGCCGGTGCGTGACCTCGCCCGTTTTCCGGTCGAGCGTCATGAGCCGGGACGCGTCGCGGCGCTCCAGCGGCGTCTGCGCGATCAGCTCCTCCGGCAGATCGTAATAAAAATCATGTGTTTTCAACAAATACAGCCCTTTCCAATACGCCGATTTATTCCGCGATTCACATTGACAGGCAGGAATGAATATGATATGATGAGGCCGCTGGAATTCGCGGACATTTGTCCATCGTGCAAGAACATCTTATTTCTGCACAAAGCAAATGTATTATATTACATTCCAAAATGATATGCAACCGGAACTTTCCGGCGAGTTTGAGGATTGGAGCTTTCATCATGGAGAAATTCAGAGTTGGTATCATTGGCGCAACGGGCATGGTCGGGCAGCGGTTCGTGCTGCTGACGGCAAACCACCCGTGGTTCACCCCGGTCGTGCTGGCCGCCAGCGCGCACAGCGCAGGCAAGACCTATGCGCAGGCGATCGAAGGAAAATGGCATATGGCTGAACCAATTCCGGAAAGCGTCAAATCCATGATCGTGATGGACGCCGAGGCGGACGCGGAGGAGATCGCGAGGCAGGTCGACTTTGTCTTCTGCGCCGTCAATATGAAAAAGGACGAGATCAAGGCGCTGGAAGAGAAATACGCGAAGCTCGAATGCCCGGTCGTATCGAACAATTCCGCCCACCGCCACACGCCCGACGTGCCGATGGTCGTGCCGGAGATCAACGCCGACCACATCCGCATCATCGACGCACAGCGCAAGCGGCTCGGCACAAAGCGCGGCTTTATCGCCGTCAAATCCAATTGCAGCCTGCAAAGCTATGTCCCGGCACTGCACCCGCTGATGAAATACGGCGTGGAAAAGGCGCTGGTCTGCACATATCAGGCAATTTCCGGCGCAGGAAGAACATTTGAGACATGGCCGGAAATGATCGACAACGTGATCCCCTACATCGGCGGCGAGGAGGAAAAGTCCGAGCAGGAGCCGATGAA
>OGFF01003998.1_pt1 | contig 10204 bp, 5 predicted proteins | sample 1570751 | NCBI WGS metagenome assembly OGFF01 (sample SAMEA2581951, study PRJEB24529) | metagenome | biome: Human gut stool | place: China | collected 2011 | reverse complement strand
ACGTTAATTAACTCTCTCATTTTCAATCGATTACATAAGAATTAACAGAGTATTGCTTTACCTTATAGTATAATTTGGTACGAGAGATGCGCATCAATTCTGTCACCTTGTTTACGTCCAGCTCGGAATTGGATAGTTCTTGCTCCATAATCTTATACAATTCATCCATAAAAGCCTTGTCTTGTGGCGACAATACTTCTTCTATCGTCTTATCGGTTTCTGTGGCATTATTGAGAATGGTCTTAGCCTTCTTACGGTTGGTGAGCAGGGAGTTGATCATTGCCAACAACACCTTCGGTGTGAATGGCTTGGTGACATAGGCATCAGCACCACTATTCAAACCTTCCACTTGATTCTCGGGAGTAGTCTTGGCAGTAACGAGAATCACAGGGATATGACAGAGTTGGATGTCTTCCTTGATTGTCTTGCAAAGCTCGTATCCACTCATTCCTGTCATCACCACATCGGTGAGAACGAGGCTTGGCTCTTCCTCACGTATAGCTTTCAAGGCACTCTCTGCATCAAAACAATAAATCACGCGATAGGTGGTAGCCAACAGCGTACGAAGATAATGTACCACTTCTGTGTCATCATCTACAATCAGTACCTTAGGGCGAGTATCATGTTCATCTTTTTGTTCCAGCTTGTTGATTATAACGGATTTGTCATTCGATGGGAGTTTCATTTTCTGGTCTCCTGCCAAATCTGTTTTCTCTGTATCGGAATAAAAGTTCTCTTGGGTAGGTAGCTTGAGTGTGAAGATGGCTCCCTGGCACTCCTTGCGATTGCCTGCCGTAAGCATGCCATGATGTAGAATCGCCAAACTGCGGGCATAGTATAGACCGATGCCCGTACCCCAGTTGATGGAGCCTGCCGACTGATTGTTCAACTGATAATATCGTTTGAAGATATTGCCCAGCTCTTTTTCTGGGATGCCCCTGCCTGTGTCTGCAACTGTTATCTGAATCCATTGCATACCATGCTTGTCCAGTTCTGTATCCAAGGAAACATCTATCTTACCTCCGTATGGGGTAAACTTCATGGCATTGGACATGAGGTTGTTGATGATCTTCTCTAACTTGTCGGCATCCAGCCAAGTGAGATAAGAGCCTTCCAAGCCATGACAGTTCAGCGTAATCCCTTTTTCCTCTGCATTGACGATAAACAAGTCCATGATTCTCTGCATCTCAGTGATGATGTCGCAAAGCTTAACATGCAATCGAAGGGTGTCATTCTCCAGTTTATTGAAGTCGAGCAACTGGTTCACCAACTTGAGCATCCGGTTGACGCTTCTATTGATGATATTGAGCAACTGCTTGTTGTGCTTGCTGATATCCGCACTCTCACAGAGTTGTTCTACAGGTCCCGATATCATCGTCAATGGTGTACGAAACTCATGGGAGATATTGGCAAAGAAGCTCATGTTCATTTTGTTGATGCGTTGTTCTTGCTCTTTTTCCTCCTCTGCCTTTCTTGCCATCTCCTTTTCGATGCTGATACGTTGCTTAAACCGCATATAAGCATAGCTTGCACCAGCAGCCAAAAGAAGATAGAGACACCATGCCCACCAAGAGTTCCATGGTTCTGGAGCTATGGATACCTTGATGGATTTCTCGGCAATGGTATGGTTGGTGTCATTGCCCACAATCTTGACCTTGAAAGTATAGCTGCCAGCAGGCAAGTTGGAATAATAAGCTTCGGTATTGCTACCTGCATCTATCCACGTATTATCAAACCCTTCCATCTGGTAGAAGTAATGGATGCGCTTGTAGTCGCTATAATCGATGGCAGCAAAAGAGATGCTGAAACTGTTCTCTTTGTATCCCAGACGGATATGGGGAGCCTTCTCCATACTTTCCTCTATGTTGCCGCCTTCGCTTGCTTGTACCAGCAGATTGTGTACCTTTAAGTTCTCGAACAACAGGTTGATATGCTGGTTGGTCGTTACATTCTGTGGATTGAATATGGTGAGACCATGGGTTCCTCCAAAGATAAGTGTACCATCTTTCAGCTTGCAGGAAGCACGATCATTGAACTGGAAACCACCAATGCCATCGGCTTCTTTGTATGAAGTAACCCTGCTGGTCCTGGTATCCAGCTTATTGAGTCCATACATGGTGCTGATCCATAGATTGCCACTTCTATCTTCCTCAATACTCGATATGTCGGAGCAAGACAACCCTTTAATCGGAGTTATATGACGAGTTTGTGCATCATACTTCAAGAGTCCATTGCTAACAGTGCCCAACCAGATATTCCCCTTGCTATCTTGGAATGTCTTGGTTGGAATGAAAACACTGCGCTTAATACAGTTCTTCCAATCATCAGGACTTACCTTGAATTTCTTAGTCTCAAATGTATTGCCATTCATCTCCAAAATAGGCTCGGAGAAAGCTGAAATCAGCAAGTTGTTGTTCTTGAGACGTATCAAACCTGGGATAAAGGTAAAGGCAGAAGGAAACAGCTGCTTCTTGCTAACATTCTTTTCCTTGGCTGAAATGGAATATATATTGACACTCGCGGTAGATACCCAGATGTTGTCAAACTTGTCTTGTGCAAAGTTCATTGGAGCAAAGATGGGGTAAGTCTCCACGACGCTTAATATACCATTTTCATACTTACATTTGGCTACGTTTTCTACATTGGCGAGCCAAACATAATTATGTCTGTCCACAAAAACGTTAGTAATAAGGTTCTTTTTGTCATGATTGCTATTATGATAAACTTGTGGGATTTGCTTGATTTGGTTGGTGGTCAAATCATAGACATAGATGCCATTCTTCTTGGTAGCTATCCACAAATGGTTGGTTTTGTCAGGAACAACAGCCTGTACGGCTTGCCTTCCCACAGAACGTTGTAAGGCAAGGTTACTGTTGAACATATCCTTATAGCGATAGATGGTCTTTACACCATCTTCGTCCGATCCCAACCATAGGTTTCCTTTTGAATCGGTAAAGATTTGAGAGACTTGCATATCACCTAAATCAAAAGGAAAGTTCTTTTCACTTTGGTGAACCAGCTGATGATGGTCATCAAGCAGCCACAAGCCATGTTTGGCGGTATTGAGCAGCAAGCCGTTGTCGTAAGGATGAATCAAATTAACCCAATCATGGGGCAATTTCCATTTTCTTAGAGTTTCTGGCAAAGGAAGCATCTTTTTAGTTTGCGTATCGAAAATTAGAATGCCAGAATTGCTTGTTATCCATATCTTATGACCATCTTGAAGATAGGAATACTGAGAATATTCCTTCAGTGAAATATCCGCTATTTTCTTGAATGTGTCAGAACGATAGCCTTTCAGGGAGAAAGGGGTGCGAATCCAGATGATGTTGTTCTTGTCGACAAGGCAAGAGACCTGGAAAATCATCTTGTCCTCAGATATTTTCAATTTGACAACAAGTTTATTTCTCTTTTCATCATATTGATATAATGAAGAACCTGTGGTAAAGAATAATCGTCCTTTCTTATCTTCAAAGACCTTGGTATAGTATTTATTTCCTTCGGGGGGGTGGAAAGAGACACCCTGGTAAATTTACCTTTCTTGTTGTAAAAGCAGATACCATTAACGGTTGTCACCCACAAACGATTTCGGGAATCCTTGTAGATGCTACTGATTTGGTTGTCGGGCAGTCCAAGAGAATCGTCCACGCAAAAATATTGGTGATACTTGGTACCATCATATTTGTTGAGACCACGAAAGGTGCCTATCCAGATTTGCCCATACTGGTCTTCGCAGATGCCGTTTACCTTCTTGTTGGAGATATGTGTTGACAGTACCACTTCCTTCTCGGCGTTGGTATCATTGACCGCTGTCTGTTCTTCCCGCTGACAAGCTGAGGTAAGGATAACTGCCAGAACTAAAAGCAGATATGAAAGTTTTTTATCTTTAATCATAAGTCTTATAGGTTTTTATATTGCGAAAGTACGATAAATCCTTGATATATACAATATTTATAAAGGAGTTTTAACAAATCTGAAAGTTTTTAAACAGATAGAAAACCCCCTTTTGAACAAAAATTAAAGTCAAGAAAACATTTTAGAAAAAGCCTTGGAAGAAAAGTTCGTACCTTTGCAGCGCAAAATTAAACATAGAATATTAAATCTATTAACTCGCAAACCTTATGAGTATCAAACATGATTATGGAAGGTTACTAACCTTCATCGTATTATTGATTGTTTCCAGTTCTACTGCTATAGCACAAGAACTGATGAAAGTGACGGGTGTGGTTGTTGACCAGAATGCTGAGCCATTGATTGGCGTTACTGTCAAAGTAAAAGACGACGCCAAAAGCGGCACTGTCACAGGATTGGATGGAGACTTCTCCATCATGGTACAAAAGGGGAAAACCTTGGTTTTCTCTTATCTCGGTTATAAGACTAAAGAGGTGCCTGCCATCACCTCTAAGTTGAAAATCAACATGAAGGAAGACAACAAAATGCTCGACGATGTTGTCGTTGTTGGATATGGTGTACAGAAAAAGAGTTCTGTAACTGGTGCCATCTCTCAGGTAAAGAAAGAGGATATGGAGAATCGTACCATCACCAATGCCAAGTCTGCTCTTCAGGGTAAGACCGCAGGTGTACAGATTGTCTCTTCTTCTGCTCGTCCGGGTGCATCACCAACCATTCGTATCCGTGGTTTCTCTTCCAATGGTTCTTCCGATCCTCTCTATGTAGTAGATGGTGTGCGCCTAGGCGATATTAGTGGTATCGATCCTAATGACATAGCATCTATGGAAGTGTTGAAGGATGCCGCTTCTGCTGCCATATATGGTGCAGAGGCTGGTAATGGCGTGGTTCTCATTACTACGAAGAAGGGTTCTGTGGGTAGTGGAAAGATAACATATGATTTCCAATATGCCATCGAATCGCTTGCTAAAAAGCCTAAGTTGCTCAATGCCGAAGAATATATCCAATATATGAAAGAAGGTAAGACCTTTACCGAGGATTATCTCTTGAAGAATTGGGATGGAACAACCAATACCTCCTGGGTAGATGCCATCTATGGCAAGGGTAAGATGCAGAAGCACAACCTGAGCTTTACGGGTGGTAACCAAAATGGCAACTACTATCTTTCGCTTACTTATCTTGACAATGATGGTATGGTAAGAGGTAATAATGATCTCTATCGTCGTCTCACCGCTACCATCAATGCTGAATATCAGATCAAGCCATGGTTGAAGGTGGGCACTACTAACCAGATTGAAAAATATAACGTTCGTTCTGTTTCTGAGGGTTCTGAGTATGGTTCTATGATGGCAGCTGTGCTTTCTATGGATCCATTGACCCCCGTTGCATACGAGGGTGGAAACTTGCCTGCTCATGTTGCTAGTGCCTTGGCAAGCGGAAAGCATCTCTTGACCAATGGGGCTGGTAACTACTATGGTGTGTCTGCTTTCTATGCAGGTGAGCAATACAATCCATTCATCATGCGTGACAACAATGTAAGTCGCAACAGTGGATTCAATGTCAACGGTTCTATCTATGCTGATTTCAAGCCTATCAAGGATCTTGTGATTACTTCTCGCCTTGGTTACCGTTTGTCGGGTACTCGCAGTTCTTCCACTTCACTTCCTTACTATGGAAATGTAACGCAAAGCCGTAATTATGTAGATCAGAGTGCCCAATCCTCTACTTCTATCTATTATCAATGGGAAAACTTTGCCAACTATATGAAGAAGTTTGGTGACCATACCGTGAATGCCATGGTTGGTATTTCTTTCCAGGAATCTACCTACGATTACGTGCAGGGTGGTTTGCAGGCTAATGGTGAAGACGCTGTCAAGAAAAACAATCCATTGTTCTACTATCTGAATTTCGCATCCGCTTCTGCTACCAAGTCTGTAGGTGGTGAGAAAACTCGCTCAGCTAAGTATTCTTACTTTGGTCGTTTGAGTTACGATTATAAAAATCGTTATTATCTGCAGGCTTCCCTCCGTGCAGATGCTGCCGACTTATCTAAGCTTCCAGCTACCAATCGTTGGGGATATTTCCCAGCTGTGTCTGGAGGTTGGACCATTTCAGAGGAAAAGTTCTTCGAGCCTTTAAGAGATGTTGTGGCTAGTTTGAAATTGCGTGCCAGCTGGGGCCAGAATGGTAGCTTGGCTGCCTTGAATGGCTATGCCTACAGCACCGATATGGCGCAGGGTAGCATTTATCCGTTAGTTCCTGGTAATAATTATACAACGTCTGTTAGTCCATCTAGTATGGGTAACGATAAACTGAAGTGGGAAACATCAGAGCAGACCGACTTCGGTATTGATGCGCTCCTCTTTGCTGGCAGAATGAACTTCAGCATGGACTATTTCGTGAAGAAGACCAAGGACTTGCTCGTGAGTGGTACCACTCCATCTTTGGTTATCGGCGGCACCACATCTCCTATCAATGCTGGTAACGTAAGCAACAAGGGATTCGAGTTTGAACTTGGTTGGAGAGATAACATCGGTGATTTCAGCTATAGTGTACGTGGCAACCTTGCTACCTTGAAGAACGAGGTTACTTATCTCGACCCATCCTTGACTCGTTTGCAGGGTACTACCTTTATGAATGTGCCTCTCACATACTTCGAGAAGGGCTATCCTGTGTATTACTTCCGTGGCTATCAGTTTACAGGTATAGACCCAAAGACGGGCGATCCAACTTTTGCCGACCTGAACGATAGTGGTGATTTGACCGATGATGACAAGATGGACTTGGGTAGTGCCATTCCAGACTTCACCTATGGTATCACCTTGACCGCAGCTTACAAAGGTTTCGACTTGGCAGTATTTGGTTCTGGTGCATCAGGCAACAAGATATTCAACTGTATCAACCGTACCGACTTCCCTATGGTCAACAAGATGAAGGAACTCTTCTATGACGATCGTTGGACGGAGAGCAATCCTAATGGTAGCAAGCCACGTGCTGGTGCCAACAATATGGACAAGTATGCTACATCCAGCGCAATGGTATATGATGGATCTTATTTCAAGATTAAGCAGATTCAGTTGGGCTACAGTTTACCGAAGACTCTTCTCAAGAAGGTAGCAATCAGTAACTTGCGCCTCTATGTGTCTCTCGATGACTTCTTCACCATCACCAAGTACCCAGGCTTCGACCCTGAGGTTTCTACCAATGATATAGTGGGTATGGGTATCGACAAAGGCGGTTATCCAACCTCAAAGAAGGTAGTAATGGGCTTCAACTTGGAGTTCTAAGGTCTGGAGGTTCATATAACTAACACTATACATATTCTATATATATAATAACATTAAGAAATTATGAAAAAGAATATCATATATAGTCTGCTTCTCGTTGTGGCAGTGTTATTTGCCGGTTGTGAAGATAGACTCGATATAGCAAAGCATGGCAATATGGGTGGTCAGGATGATTTCTACAAGACCAATGAGCAGACCGAGCAGGCGGTGGCTGCCATGTATAGCCGTGTGAAGGGATTGTATTATACTTGGTTCTTTACCAAGAATATGCTTTCGGATGATGCTTGGTGTGGCGGTGGTAGTCGTGGCGACAACAACTCATACGAGCAGTTGAATGAATATACCTTCGATTCTAGCAACGGCAATGTCGAGGGTCTGTTCTCGGGTCTCTATGGTGTCATCTATCAGTCAAACCTCATCATAGAGAAGGTGGCTAATGATACGGAAGTCAAGAAGCGTGCCATAGCCGAGGCAAAGTTCTTCCGTGCTTGGGCAAACTTCGAGCTGGTTACTCTTTGGGGTACAGCTCCATTGGTAGATCATCTCTTGGGTACAGATGAGTACCGTCAGCCAAACAGCACACCTGAGGCTCTTTGGGCGGCTGTAGAGTCAGACTTGAAAGAGGCTATCGGCATGAATGCCTTGCCTTCCAAGAAGAACAAGGACGATCAGGAGACGGGTATGCGTGTTACCCAGGAAGTGGCAAAGGCTTATTTGGGCAAGGCTTATCTCTTCCAGAAAAAGTATCAGGAGGCAGCAATCGTACTCAATGAGGTGGTGGATTCCAAGAAGTACGACCTCTTCCGTGGCGACTATGACATGCAGTTTCATGCCGTCAACAACAACAACTGTGAGTCTATGCTCGAATTGCAGTGGCGTAACGACCAGGAGCAGACTTGGAGCCAGATGGACATGACCTTCCTGATGCAAGGATGGCGTACTGGCAATATGACGCTCAAAGGCAAGGCTGCCGACGAAGTGGCTCAGGGAACCTACGGTTTCTTGAATCCTTGCAAGTCTCTCTATGATGCATTTGTAAAAGCAGAGGGCAAGAATGGATATCGTTTGCAGAAGACCCTGCTCAACAGTGATCAGATGACAGCATACGGTGTGAAGTTGAATCCTGGTCAGAACATCTATGGATGTGAAGGCTACCTCTTCTTCAAGAACCGCGTATTGAAGAGTGACAACATCATGGATGCCTCCTGGTTCCAGGGATTTCAATATACCGACCGAAAGATTATGCGTTATGCCGAAGTTCTCCTCCTGGCTGCTGAGGCAAACCTGGAGGCTGGCAACACAGACATAGCGCTGAAAGATATCAATGAGATTCGTGAACGTGCCAAGGAGACTCCTTTGCTCAGCGTTACCTTGGACGACATCAAGACGGAGAAGCGCTTGGAACTCTGTCTGGAAAGTACCCGATTCCAGGACTTGGTACGTTGGGGTGATGCCAAGAATGCCTTGGGTTCACAGGGTAAGGAAATTCCTAACTACTCTTCCAAGGGCGTAAGTTGGGATTTCTCCAATTCTACTTTCGGATTCCAAGACAAGCACATGTTGCTTCCTATTCCTTTGAAGGAAAGAGAATTGAATCCTAATATCCAGCAGAATACGGGATGGTAATCTTCTAATTAACTGATATTTAAATGATATTGATATGAAAAAATATATAGGTTCAATATTTAGTCTGTTTATTGCAGGGCTGTGTTTCACAGCCTGCGATAACGATGCTCTTGATGGTATGCAGGGAGTATATGCAGATATGCAGAATTATACATCGCAAGAGGCTACCGTGCAGCCTACCACTAAGTTGGGAAAAGGTATCAAGGCGCTCAATGTAGATATAAAAGATGTAAAGGGAACTGCCATTCAGATTAGTTTTGGTAGTACCGAGTGGATTCTTCCCGCTGCCTCTTATACCGTAGCTGAGACCGTGGCTAACAAAACTTGTGTGGTCAAGGTGAATGGTGAGGTAATGAAGAGTGGCGACATCGACGTATCTCTTATCGGGGGCAAGTATTACTTGAACGGTTTGTTTGCCAATGCCGCCGGTCAGCGAGTGAAGTTGAATTATGTAGGAGAGCTTGCCTTCGTTGTGGGTGTGGATGACCCAGAGGCTTCTGGTTATACCTTCTCTATCGCAACCTCTCCTGTGATGACACGCGATTGGGCAACCGGTCAGACAACCTTCTTCCCAGACGTTACCAAATATGTGATGACCGTAAAGAGTCCTGAGGGCAAGGTGATGGCATCTTTGGAGGCTGTCAATTCCAACAACTTGCAAGCAGAGGGCTTGGCAGGTACTTATACTATCCAGGGTAGCTCTACTGCCCCTTGGTTAATGGATAATGGTTATGCCATGCCACAATATGGTGCATTTGGCGGAAGTTATTTTGTGGACGAGGCGGGCAAGCAGCAGTATATCTCTTCTGGTTCCATCGTGATTGAGACCGCAAAGGATTCCGAGGGTATGAGCTTGTTTACTTTCTCTGGTTCCAACTTAGGCACCGTGGATGTTACAGGTGCTGCAGGAACGGGTAATTTTACTGTGAAGTTCGCTTCTGTGGAAGTACAATAATCATATACGTATATATAATAAGGTGTAAAGACAATGAAAAAGTTATCAATATTAGTTATTGCATTATGTATGACATGTGGCAGTGCTTCGGCACAGCAAGCCCTCTTCGGAGGGCAAATGCCACAGTCTCCTGAGATTCATGCCGACAAGACGGTTACTTTCCGCTGTATGGCACCTGGTGCTCAAAAGGTGCAGATTACGGGCGATTTCTTGCCAACTCGCAAGATTAATACCCCGATGGGCAAGTATGATGCCCCAGGTGTGGCTGACTTGACCAAGGACGAGAAGGGGGTGTGGAGCTATACCACCACCTCTCCTCTGTCACCAGAGTTGTATTCTTATACAATGATGGTGGATGGCGCCAGTGTTACTGACCATCTCAACGTCTATACCGTGCGTGACATCGCCAACGTTTCCAACTATTTCT
>OGFF01003997.1_pt1 | contig 10205 bp, 1 predicted proteins | sample 1570751 | NCBI WGS metagenome assembly OGFF01 (sample SAMEA2581951, study PRJEB24529) | metagenome | biome: Human gut stool | place: China | collected 2011 | reverse complement strand
GGGTAGGTCGCGGTGAAGACGCCGCAGAGACCGCCCTTGTCGTCGTATGCCGTCCGATTCTGATAGGTCAGCGTGCCGGAGGCATAGGCCGTCGTCTTGTCGATGGTGTTGCCGGTCTTCTTGAAGATCTTGTAGCTCAGACCCTTGGCATCATTCAGCGGGGTTATCGTGCCATTTTCGTTGTGGACCTTGATGAGGACCGTGAAGCCGGTGAAGGTCTTCGTGGTGTAGGTGGCTTCGATCTGGATGTTCTTCAGAACGATGTCGAACTGGTACTGGCCGCCTTCCAGCTTGTAGTTGGTGTCGCCGACTGTAGCAGTCACGGTTGCATTACCGGTAACTGCAAAGTTGATTGCGTCTGTACCATCCTTTGCAACATTGTAGGTGGTGCTGCCGACCTTGATCGTGAAGCTCAGATCGAGGTCCTCGATCGTGTGGCCCTTGGCAAGGCCGCGGCCAACGCTGTTTTCCTCTGCCTTGAGGATATTGACCAGCGCGGTGTAGAGCTGGGACTGCGGGAGTCTCCAATAGAGCTGAGCATCCGTGACAGCCTTTTCCAGCTTGATCGGGCGCTGCGCGATGTTCGCGGAGCCCTCGATCAGGTTATCGCTGGTGGCAGCCGCACCGATGAAGCCCACCGTGCCGGTCGGGGCAGTCATCGTACTCTTCTCGTTCTTCACGTCATTGTTGTCCAGCCTGTAGTTCTTAGCCTTGGCATTGGTGACGCTGCTGAAGACGAGCTCATAGTTGTCATCTGCTGCCTTTTCCGTCGCGGTTCTGTCTGCCGCCAGTGCGGTGCTGCTGGTGTTGCCTTCCTCACGGTTGGCGGCCTTGTAGGTCTTGGCATTGCCGACACAGTCGTCCTTATCCTGCTTGATGAAGATGCCCGTCGTGTCCGCCAGGTCAAAGTCGGCCAGGTTGTCCGCATAGGTCTCGCTGTCGCGGGTCGTGCTCTTGACTGCATCAAGGATCCAGTCAAGGTCGTTGGCCTGCTCGCCGTAGACCGTGGCGTCATTCAGCTCATTCTTGGCCTTTGTGGTGGTGGAATAGAGCTTCATGCCGTCGTAGGTCGTGACCGCGGAATCCTCTGCCGTCTCATCGGTGGTGTACTTGACGTTGTAGTTCATGTCCTCCGTGCCGGCCACGAGGATCTCATAGCCGTCATGGACGTCGAGACGGTTGTACGCGTCGGTCTGAGACGCAACGTTCACACCAGATACTGCCGCGACAGAGTTGACCTCATTGGTCACAGTGTACTTCGGATTCGTGTCGAAGGCTTCGAGCGTGCCGTAAACCGTGGACTGCGCGCACGGCGCGACCGTGGCGTCCTTGTCGTTGATGGTGAACTTGCCGCCGTAGGTCTCGGACTGATAAGCCCAAGCGCCGGTGACCTTTGCGGTCGTGATCTGCGTGCCGACGTTGGTACGATCGGTACTCGTGCGCGTAACTTTGCTCGCATCGAAATACGGAAGTGCCCGATACAGCTCGTCGTGCACAGTCACATTACCCGTGTAGTCGTAGGTCTGCGAAGCGCCGGTGTAAACCTTGTCGACATTCTTGAGCGCGATCTTCGCTTCCTTCTGGATGGCAGTGACGTTGATCTCCGTCTTGATCTGCAGCTCGCCTTCGCCGCGCGTCAGCGTGACGATGAATTCGCCGACGCCGGTCACCTTCAAAATGCCCTTATCCGCATCGATCGTTGCCGGTGCGCCAGCGCTGACGCTCCAGTTGAAGATGCCCGAGCCGTTGGCGTGTGTGGTGTAGTAGCCGTACGGATAGAGCTGGATCTCGTCGCCGTAGTAGACCGTGTTTTTGCCGGTGCTGCTCTGCGGCAGGCCGTGGATCGCAAAATCGACGTTGGTCTCCGTGCGCTGCTTGGTGTACTGGCCGTTCTCATAGGTGATGGCGTAGTTCTTCGAGAGCGCGTCGATCGGCTGAATTGCAACGCCGCCGACCTGATCGAGGGAATCGTTGCTGTAGTTGGACTTGCCGCCCGTCGGGTTATAGAGGAATTCCGGCGCGATCTGCACGTCGCGGAGCGAGGTGTCCGGCGTTGTGTCGCCAGTCTCCGCGGCAAGACCCGTGTAGCCTGCGGTCATGTCGGGGAAGGCGTCGTACTGCGTGGTCTGCCAGGAGTCCGCCTCGATGGTCAGGGCCTTCTTTGCGATGGTGAAGCTCTTGGAGATCTCGTGCGCGGTGTAGTTCGCGGTCTCGTTCACGTGCAGCGTGACGGTGTACGTACCGGCATCGACCGGCGCCTGCTCGTCAACATTGCCTTCCTTCTGGACGTTGTAGCCGATGGCCACGTCGCCTGCGTAGGTGATGTAATAGTCCTTGCTTGCATCCTTGCCCTCAACACCGGTCAGCGTCGTGTAACCGTTCTGCGGCATGGAGTTGTAGGTCAGGCCGGTAGCCGGGGTGACGTCAATGCTTGGGTGTGCCTTGGTGATGGTGTAGATGCCGTAGGCCACATCGCCCGTGGAGGCCGTGACCTTCACCAGATAACGTCCCGCGCTGGTCGGACGATCGGTCATCCAACCGGTGCCAGCCTGATACTCGAGCTTTGTCAGCGTTGCGCCGTTGGTGAAGCTGGTCTGAATGCCCTTGTTCTCAGCCGCGCCGTACAGCTCCGCCGTGTTGCTGATGGTGATCAGCGTGCTGGGCTTCGGGGCAACTGCGGGAGTATAGCCGGTCGCATCGCCAACGGTGACGCGCAGCGTGACGCCGCTCTTGTAGTTGTCCTGCTTCGGACGGACGATCACGGTGTAGAGACCCTTTTCGTTGGTATTGTCGACCTTCTTGATCTCCGTGTCGGTGTGCAGATAGTAGAGCACATCGTAGCTTGTGATCTTGTTGCCGGCCTGATCGATCATGTAGACCGCGTCCGCCGGGAGCTTCTCGCCTGCCTTGAGCGTCACATCGGTCGAGGAAACGCCGTAAACCTGGCTGCGGCTGACATAGATGTCCTCGGTGTAGGCCGCCGTTCCATCCCAGACGTAGTTCGCCGCGTCGTCGCCGCGCAGCTTAATCGTGGAGATGGTGAAGCTGTTGTCACCGGCATTCGCGCTGCTGAGCTTCGCCTCGGTCGCCACAGCGTAGATGCTGTCGCCGTTGATGATGCCGACATTGTTGGTCGGCAGACCCGTGCCGTTCGTGGTCTGATCGGTCTCAGCGTCGTTCAGCATGACCTCAACGATGCTGACATCGGTGGTGCCGTCGTAGACCTTGGCCTGAGCGATGGCGTCCGCAATGGAGACGCTGCGCTTCTCGATGGTGAAGGGCGTCTCAATGCTCTGCTCCGTCCAGTAGGCGGAAGCGGGGAGCGTCACAATGGCCTTGTAGGTACCGGCCTGTGTCGGCTCGACCAGTGCGCCGGTTTCAAGACCTTCGACTTTCTGCACGTAGTACTTCACGGTCCAGGACTTGTTCGCGGCCTCATTGATGCCCGTGCCCTTGAAGTCGAAGCCATCGAGCGTGACCGTCAGACCCTGTGTATGGCCGTTGTAGGTCGGATTCGTGTTGCCGACTTCGATGTTGTAGCTGCTCTCGCGGACGATCAGGCTGCGGGTGATCTCCTTCGCCGCGTAACCGGTGTTGGTTGTGGCGCTGACCGTCAGGGTGTAGAAGCCGGGGGTGACACCGGTGGTGTCCCAATCGAAGGCGTTCCAGCCGTTGACAGTGTTTTTGTTGCCAAGGATCTGCTTGTACTCACCAGCGGTGCCATTGCCCTTCGCGTCGTCGTTCGTGACCGTGACGGTGACGTTCGCGTTCGGCACTGCGCCGACCACGCCGGAGAGGAACACATTCGCGGTGACGGTCTCGCCCTCGGTGATGCCCTCGGTGTTCTCAGCGCCGATCTTGCTGGTGTTGAGCGCGACGGAGACAGTCATGTTGGTGTCCGTCGGCATCAGGACGTTGGAGTAGTAGACCTGACGGCCCTTGATCGTCTGATCAACTTCCTTGTAGGAGCCCTTGGTGATCGGCTGGTCGTTCACCGTGATGACCGCACGATAGGCAGTGTTCTGCTCGACCTTGTCAAGAACGAGGATCGTGCCGGTCTTGCCGTCGATATTCGTCCAGTTCTTGGCAGCGCTGTAATCGCCACTGGTGATGGCGGTCGCACCGTTCAGCTTCTGCCACTGGACGGTGTAGTCAGCTTGGCGATGGTGTTCCGCAGAGTCTCGTCTGTCAGCTCACGATCCAGCGTGTAGATATCGCTCAGTGCAAGCGTGGCCTTTTCATTGGCCTTGAATGCGCCGTCGCTCACGCTGATGTGGATGCCCTTGTCACCATCGGTCGTCTGCTTCTTGTTCTCGTCGTTGCAGTTGAAGACCACAGAGGAGTAGACGGTGACGGTGTCGTTGGTCGTCGTGCAGCCAGCGGCAGCCGTGATGGACTTCTCGGTTTCATTCACCGTGGCGCTGGCATTAAACGTCGCGTCACCGCTGTAGACGGCGGTGATCTTCACGTCCTGCTTGGTGTTGTCATTAGCCTTGACAGGCAACTGATCGGTCTTAATGCTGGCGGTCATAACGCCTGCGACCTCTGCAAGGTCTTTGGCTTCACCAATCTTTGTCCAATTAGTGCCATCAACGCTGTAGTAGAAGGTCACGGTGCCGGTGGGCTGCATGGTGGGGGAAGTCTCCGCCGCAGCCACGGTTGCGGTCAGGGTGATCTCATTGAGCTGATAGACGTCGGTCGCAGCAGTCGACTCGATGGCATCGAGGGCCTTGACAGTCACGGTGACGTCCTGCTTGGTGCCGATGACGGCATCCTGCGAGGTCGCCTCACTGCCCGTGAACACGCCCTTACCGGTCAGCTTGACGCGGTAGCGGTCGTCGACCTTATTCTCGTCGACCTTGATCTGATTTGTTCCCGTAGCATCGACTTCCTGCTCGTTAGAGCCGGTCGTCTTCAGCCACTTGATGTCGTAGTTCGTTGCATCAACGGTACGGCCGTCGAGCGCGACCACGGAGTAGTTGGCGGTTGCATCTTTACTACCGGCGGTGGCCTTTAGCGTGAAGGTATGGCTAATGCCTGCCAGTAAATCGGTCAGGGGAGACAGGTAAGTTGTCTCTTTTGCCGTGTGGCCGGCAAGCATACCGGGCTTCTCAGACATGATGACAGGAGTCTGAAGAGAGGCGGACTTGATAAAGACCATATCCTTCAAAGGATCGGCAGGAGATTTATACGTATCTCCTTCCTTTGCAACAGAAGCGCTGGTTTCATAAGTTTCATTGGTCTCATAAACCGCATAGAACTTATCAAGATTGCTGGTGACACCAATTTCGGGGTTGTACTTGCTGATCTTTACATTGGTAAGCTCTGCAACACCGTTATTGACCACTACAGCTGTCTCATTCAGCTTTGTGTCGCTCTTTCCGTCAACATAGCGGTAGAAGTAGACTTTGCCGCCATCGGCTACAGCACCCTTGGTCGTGTTGTCAACAATATTGGCGGTCAGCGTGACGGTCTGCTCCTCAAACTGAGCAAGGTGGTCACGTCCGAATTTATCCGTTGCGCCATTGACCCACACATCCTTGCTCTCGGTCTCCGCGTCGGTGATCGTCAGCGCGGTGGCGGTGGCCTGAAGGACGCTCCCTACCGTATTGGTGTAGAGGAATTTGTCGTATCCGTTGTTGACAATACCATTTTCGTCGAACTTTGCCGCCTTGGTATAGAGGTCACCGATGGGAACGATCTTTGCGCGGTACTCATGTCCGGCGTATTCCGGCGTGACCTGATACTCGTTGGTATCGGTGATCTCTGCCGACATATCGGCCCAATCACCTGTGACGGTGTTCTTATACTGCCAGACGATGGCGTAGTCCTCGCCGAGCTTGGGGGCGTTGTCCGGAGTGACAGTCTCAAGGCCGAGGATCTTGGTAATGTTGACCGTCAGCTTGTAGGTCTTCCCTGCGGTCATGGAGCCCGTCGCTTCCGTGATTGTCAGAGTGTCCGCGTTCTTAGTGTCCAGCGGCCACGTGATGGCCTTGGAGAACACGCCGACGTTCATGATATTGGACTTCTCGCTGTTGGCATAGCCCTCGTCGGTCTCGGATTCGAAGACGGCCCAGTAATGCTCAGTCACGCCGCCGGCCTTGTAATCGCCGACCTTCACGCTGAGCTCTGCGGTCTTGCCGTTGATCGCGGCCGAGCCGATGCGCGTACCGTTAGCGCCCTCCTTGTCGCCCTTGTAGAACACGACGGTGCCCTTGGCGTTGACGTTCAGCGTCGCCTGAAGCGTAATGCTCTCGCCCTCGTACTGCGTATCGTAGGCCACATCCGTGATCTTCAGTGTCAGCTCGGTATCCTGCGCAAGCCAAATAGCGTACAGGGTGGTGTCCGTGGTGAACTTTGCGGTGCTGCTGGGATAGACAACAACGCCGGTTTCGGTGTTGATGGTCTTCGTGTTCCCATTTACGGTGACGGTTGCTTCGCTGTCTGTGCACCAGCCCACGAATTCATAGCCCGTGCGCCTCGGCTCCTGCGCGGTAATGGTGTCGTTCTGGCTGCCCTCGAGATAATACTTCACGACCTGCGGGGAAGGCAGACCGGACACGTCATCGCGCGCATTCGCGTTATAGATAACCGTCACGGTCTTGCGCTCGATGCCGGTGATGGCGATGCGGGTGTCGGCCATCACGCTGCCGAGGTAGTAGTGAAGGGTGGTCACGCCGGTCTTCTCGTCCGTCGTGGCGGACTGATAGCCGAGGGCGAGACCGTTGGCCGTGACGGAGAGCTTGCTGTAGTCATAGCCCTTAGAAATGACCAGATCGAACGTCACATTGTCGCCGTAGGCGATGGTGAAGGACTTGTTAGTCGTGTCTGCGTTGGTCATTGTCTCCGTGCCGTGCTTCCAGTTCTCAGTCTTCCAGCCGGTGCCGTTCAGCGCGTCCGTCACGGTGATGACCGGGAGGATGGGCGTGATCTCGGCATAGATGGTCAGCTCATCGGCGACGGGCTTGGTAAAGTCGTAGGCCTCATGGGTCGTCGCCGTCGGATGGTCTGCGCCACACCAGCGGACGAACCTGTAACCCTCGATGTTCGGCTGCTGGGGCTGTGCCGCCGGGTCACCGAGCTGGACGGCCTGCGTCATGAAGGTTTGACCGTTCAGACCGTCGCCGGTCACCTCATTGCCCTGCGCGTCCACGACGCGGTACTGGAAGGTGACGGTCGCACGCGCATTTTCGGTGACCTCGACCGTCACGACCTGATCGGCCGTCACGTTCGAAATCGTATAGGTATAGGTCGCGGCGGTGTGCGTGCTATTGGGCCCTTCATCCGCATTCGGTCCGGTCAGATTACCATTTGTTGTGTTGCTGATGCTGACCGTCGGCATAGTCGCCGCATATGCGCCGTCCACGGTCACGGTGAAGGTGAAGTTACTGCCGTGCTCCACGACGAGGGCCTGACTGCTGCTGACGGTGTAGCCGCTGCCGCCCTGAAGGGTGATGGTGTAGGTCTTCTTCGCCCAGACAGCGTAGAGCGTCATGTTATCCGTGAGTTCTTCGGACACGGTCGCGCCCGCGGCGTAGACCACAAGATCCTTATTTTCTTCCTTGGCCCAGCCGAGGAAGTCATAGCCATCGCAGGTCGGCGTGACCGCGCTCAGCGTGACCGCCTGACCGTAGGTTTTGGTGGTGGCATCAATGGTGTTCGGCGTGACAGTCGCGCCGGTCGGCGCATTCAGATCATAGTTGATTGAGTAGGTCTTTGGCATATAACGGCCATAGAGATTTACATCGCCAGTGACGTCTAACGACGCTACTTTAGTGCCGGTATAGTCGGGGCTTTGATACCAACCATCGAAGGTGTAGCCGGTGCGCCCTGCGGGGTTGATCAACGTCACATCTCTGCTTTCTCCGGTGACCTTCTGGCTTGTGAAGTAGGCCTCATCAATCGAATAAGAGATCGTGTAGACCGGAATCTGCTTCATCTTCACGCTGACAGCCACGTTGGATTTAATGTCGGTTAACGTGTATTTGGTGGAATCGGTGGCATCTTGTGTCAGCGTTGCGTCGCCGGTATAGCTGACGTCTTCAATCGTCCAACCGCTATCCGCAGTCACAGTGAAGGAGACGCTGCCATTATAGGTAACGGTCTTGTCAGACTTAGTATCTGTGCCATCAAACTTTGCCGTGAAGTGATCGCCGACCGGCAGCGTGACAACATAGGACTTCTGCTCCGGCTGAGAGACCGTTACGGCCGTGTCGCCCGTGGGGACAAAACTGTAAGTGTAGGTCGTGCTGCCGTCAGTATTCTCAGTCTTTACCGAGTAACCGAGCGGTACGCCGTTTGCGGCAACGATCATACTGCTTGCGTCATATGCGGCAAGGACCGTTACCTTGAACGAGGCAGGCCTGCCGGGGGTGATAGAAGAGCCAGTGTTGGTGAGGGTCACGCCTGTCAGGGAGGCAGTGCCCGGATAGGTGATGGTATAGTTTTTGGGCTGCCACACGGCATAGAGGTTGATATCCGCGTCGCCGAGCGTGACTTCATTGCCGGGCTTATATGCGTCCTCTGCTGTCGCATTTTCGGTATTGGACGTCGACCAGCCGAGGAAGGTATAGCCCTCGGCCTGCGGGATGAGCCAGGGGATGGTGACGGTGCTGTCCTTCGCGCCGGTCAGGTCGTTCGGCCAGTTCAGCGCGCTGCCGTCCGTCGTGTTATTGCGCACGAACTTCACGCTGCGGCTGCCGACCGGGGTGGTGCCGTCCTTGGTCCACTGGGCGGTCAGGGTGATATCCTGCGTAATACCGGTGATCTGTTCACTCGGTGCAAAAGAAGACTTTGGGGTGAGCTCTGCGCCGCTGTTGGTGTATGTGGCCTTCCAGCCAGCAAACGTGAAGCCATACATTGTCGGCTCGACCGGGACGGTATACTTCGTGCCGTTACTGGTCGTAGACGTCATCAGACCGGATGCGCCTGAGTACTCAGATTGGAACGTAATGGTGTAGTTCTGCTCATAGTCTGCTGTCAGGGTGATATCACCGGTGATATTTGTAAGCTGCTCGCCCGCGTTGACCTTTGCACCATTCTGCTTGCAAGGTCCATACACCTTCCAGCCGGTGAAGGTATAACCACCCTTTGCTGTCTGGATAGCATCAGAGACAGTATAGGAAGCGTAACTGTTATTACCTTCCGGACTTACCGGAACGATATTATCGGCGGAGCCATCCATTTTGTAGCTGACATTGTATTTAATATCCGTGACCTGAATCCCGGTGATGCCGACATAGACCTCGCCTACGAGCTTGTCTTCATTGGCAGAATCGCCCTCATAGACCGTATACTTCAGGCGAATCATGTTGTTTTCCAGCGCCTTGGCGGTGAAAGCGTCGTCAGGCATGACTGTCATGGTGCCGGGATTTTTCGAACCCGAGATAGTACCGGTGAAAGTGGAAGCACCAGCATCATTTCCGACAGCATTGACTTGCTGAACGGTATATGTATATCGTCCAATGGTTTTCTCTTCATTCGCGTTTGTCGAAATAGAAACGCCAGGCTTAAATGGGATATCTGATTGGTAGCTGAAAGTATTTGCAGTTTCATTATTGCTGCTATCTACGAACTGAATTTGCGGCTTAAAGGTAACTGTGTAAGATGTGAAACCTTCTTCACTAATCTGTGTAGTGATGGGAGAGGTGGCCGCTGTTGCATAACCATAAGTCTTCTGTGTATAATCAATCGTAACCGGATTATCTGCACTGCTCCCGGCAGCGCTGCTATCCGCAGCGAATGCCGCCGTTGGCAGCAGGCTCAGGGTCATGATGAGCGCCATGAGAAGGCTCAATAGCCTTTTCGGTGTCCATCGGGTTTGTTCTGTTCGTTTGTTCATGCGATTTCCTCCTTATATTTTCACTTTTTTGTGATCGTTCGTGTGTGCCCGCAGAGCGCTCTGCGGGGACGAGGGAGGCCTCCCTCGTCATAGTCTTCTGACAGCAATTTACAGTTATTGACATTATATTAGCCAATAGAATAAATGTAAATCATACCAAAGTATTAGAAAATGTGAAAACAGGAGAATAACGGCGAAAAACGGCAAAAAAAGGAGAGCCGTGCGGTGCTGCACGGCTCCCGGTTTATGATCAGGTTATTGCGGCTTGTCGATGCGCAGGCGCTCCAGCGCGGTGCGGACGCTGCCGTGGATGACAAGCTCGAGCCGGGCGACGAGGGCGTGGGGGTCGGCCTTCATGTCCCGC
>OGFF01003990.1_pt1 | contig 10225 bp, 13 predicted proteins | sample 1570751 | NCBI WGS metagenome assembly OGFF01 (sample SAMEA2581951, study PRJEB24529) | metagenome | biome: Human gut stool | place: China | collected 2011 | reverse complement strand
GGCCGGTCTGAAACCAGAGTTGAACATCTCTGTTTCCAGATAAATCTGACCATCTGTGATGGAAATAACGTTGGTAGGAATGTATGCTGATACGTCACCTGCCTGTGTCTCGATAATCGGAAGTGCAGTAAGTGAACCTCCGCCAAGTTCATCTGAAAGACGGGCTGCTCTTTCAAGAAGTCTTGAATGCAGATAGAATACATCTCCCGGATAAGCCTCACGTCCAGGTGGACGTTTCAGAAGTAAGGAAAGGGTACGGTATGCAGTTGCATGTTTGGACAGGTCATCATAAACGATCAGTACATCATCTCCGTTCTCCATCCATTCTTCTCCCATCGCACATCCTGAATACGGTGCGATGTACTGCAGTGGTGCAAGCTCACTGGCTGTTGACACAACTACAGTTGTATAATCCATTGCCCCAAAGGTCTCCAGAGTCTTAACAAGGGAAGCTACGGTCGAAGCTTTCTGACCGATTGCTACATAAATACACTTTACGCCCTGCCCTTTCTGGTTGATGATCGTATCGATCGCGATCGCTGTCTTACCGGTCTGTCTGTCACCGATGATCAGCTCTCTCTGTCCACGACCGATCGGAACCATGGAGTCGATCGCTTTAATACCTGTCTGAAGCGGTGTATCTACTGACTTACGGGAAATAACCCCCGGTGCCACACGCTCGATCTGACGATGCCTGGTTGCCTGGATTGGTCCTTTTCCATCGATTGGCTGTCCAAGTGCATTAACTACACGGCCAAGCATACAGTCGCCTACCGGAACCTCTACAACTCGTCCGGTTGTCTTTACAGTATCACCTTCATTGATATTCTTATGATCTCCCAGAAGAACAGCACCTACGTTGTCCTCTTCCAGGTTCAGAACCATTCCGTATACTTCTGAAGGGAACTCCAAAAGTTCACCCTGCATTGCATTTTCAAGGCCGTGGACACGCGCAATACCATCTGCCACCTGAATAACCGTTCCGACATCCGATACGTTCAGCTCAGAGGAATATCTTTCAATCTGTTCTTTGATCACAGAACTTATTTCTTCTGGTCTTAAATTCATGGAGCGAATCCACCTTCTTTCTACTAATTCTAACTGCTATACCTGAATTTTCTTCAGGCTCTTTGACAGTTCATACAGCTTTGTCTTAATACTTGTATCCACAACTCTGTCACCGATACGGATCACCATTCCGCCGATCAGAGAAGCATCTACCTGATAATTCATCTCAAAGGATTCATATTTTGTCGTCTGAAGAAGCCGCTGCATGACTGCTTCTTTCTGTGCCTCGCTCAGTTCTACTGCTGTAGCGATATATGCAATCCCGATTTTCTTTTCTTCTTTTACAAGTCCGATAAAATATTCAAATACAGAATCTATCTTGCTGTAGCGCCCTTTTTCGATCATCAGCTTCATCAGCTCTACAATCTCATTTGAAACACGTCCGCGGAAAATCGTCTCAATCATCTGCTCTTTGTCTTCACGCATAACTCTCGGATTTCCGAGAATCTTCTGAAGCTCTGCATTTTCTTCGAGGATCACTCCGATACTCTGTACTTCCTCGAATATCTCATCCATTTTTCCGCAGTCACGGGCAGCTTCAAACAGGGCGTCACCATATACCTTTGATACTAGCTTAGCCATGTCTGTTCTCCCATTTCTTTTAATGTCTCTTCGATCAGTTCATCCTGTACACTGGTATCGATCGAAGCTGCTACTACTTTACCTGCCATTGCTGATGCAATGGAGATCATCTCCTGCTTCATATCATCAAGCGCACGCTTCCGTTCCAGTTCGATCTCATTATTGGCACGTGTGATGATCCTTGCTGCTTCTTCTTTTGCTTCTGCAACAATTTCATTTTCGGTCTTCATCGCTTTTTTCCGTGCTTCACTGAGAATAGCCTGCGCCTCTTTATCGATTTCTTTTAAATTCTTCTTTGTAAACGGCTGCCTCTTTCCGGTCATTCTTTGCTGACTCCTGTTCATCAGCAACTCTCTGCTTTCTGTCCTCCAGAAGTTTTCTTACCGGTTTGAAAAGCAGATATGACAGAAACGTGAACATGACAAGCATACTGAGTGCCATGACACAGGCATCAAAAAGAAGCTGCGCATCCAGATTAAACAAACGTTCCAAGGCGTTGCCTCCTTTCTCTTATTTTACAGGCAAAACCTTTTTTACAGCTTTCCAAGAAGCGGGTTTGCGAACAAGAGAATAAGTGCAATAACCAAACTGTACAGACCTGTTGTCTCTGCTACGGCCTGTCCTAAAAGCATTGTAGACGTGATGTCTGATCTTGCTCCCGGGTTACGTCCTACTGCAGATGCACCATGACCTGCCGCAATACCCTGTCCTACACCAGGACCAATACCTGCGATCATCGCAAGTCCTGCGCCGATTGCTGAACACGCTAAAACTAAAGCTTCATTTGAAATATTACCCATAATAATTTTCCTCCTTAATCACTGCAAACCTGATACTGTCTGAACTTAGATCCCAGTTTGCTTTTTACTCCGCTGACGGCATCTTGTCATTGATATATACCATCGTCAGCATGCAAAATACATATGCCTGAATTGCTCCCGAGAACACATCGAAATAGATGTGTAGAAATCCCGGCCATGCCCATGCGATCTTATACAGAAGACCATAGATAAGTCCCATGATTACAGTACCGGACAGCACATTTCCAAACAGACGAAGTGAGATGGAAAATGGTGCTGCGATCTCCCCGATCAGATTGATTGGGAACAAGAACGGCAATGGTTTGAACAGGCCTGTAAATGCCTCAATTTTGTTGTATTTGATGTTATTGAACTGAATCAGCACAAATGTGATAAGTCCAAGTGGAAGTGTTACACCATAATCTGCAGTTGGTGGCCGAAGCCCCAAAAGTCCCGAAAGGTTTGCCACAATCAAAAACAAAAACAAAGACCCGATATAATTCCGGAACGCCAGTCCGTTTTTCCCCATGCTTCCTTTTACCATATTGTCAAGCATCTCAACGATAAGCTCGGCAATATTCTGCAGGGTTCCGGGTTTGCCTTCGGCATCGCTCAGCTTAGCTCGGACAACCAACGCAAAAATCAGCAGTAATAACGCTACGATCAATATGCTGACATGTGTAGTGGTGAGCCATAACTCCTGCCCAAATAACTGGAATTTAACGAGACCGTGAATTTGAAAATCCGGCTCCTTAGCTGCCAGCATTCCTAAGCTGTTCCCCACGCGCTCTACCTCCTTTACTTAGATTTTTTGAATTTAGCGAAAAGCTTATGCATAATTGGCTGCAAATATGCCGCAAGCTTTAAACTCATAATTCCTGCAAACAGTGTAAGTACATTCACAATCCGAAGCCAGCTGACGGCTATAAATACTACAACTACAACCAGATATCTTATCGCGTAAGATTTCTGCATGTATCTCTGTGCTTCCTGTTCTCCATAAAGTACCGCCTCATCCAACGAGTTTTTCATATGGATTACCATGAAAACACCTGCAGCCACCCCGATCCAAAGCCCTGCTGTCATTCTCAGATGATCCCCTGGGATAATCAGACATACAATCTGTGCGATTATTCCATACAGAAGCATAGTGATGATCATATCCTTCAGTACGGTATTGTCTGTTTTACTCATGTTGTTTCATTCCTCCCTGCTCAATTTTTGTTTTTGTCTTCCGGATCTTCATTCGCATGTCTCGCAAGTACCCATGCATTGCGCAGACCTGCCAATACACCCACTATCACCAAAGGGATAAAAACTGGAAAAGAAACCTTCTTTTCCAGCCATGTACCAAAAAAAGTGCATAGCAAAATGGGAACCAGTATACTGATGCCTAACTGACTGATGAGTGCAAAGGTTTTATATACGCTTTGTTTATATTTCATGATACTTATCTCCATTCTCTATATCACTCTCCGTTTATTATATCCTTTTTTATGAAATATGTCCACTGATTTACACACGATTGTATTTTTTCTTATACAATTTCCAAATATTGTCATCACTTTTACCAATAAATGCCATTAAATGCGTTGATTATTTAAAATATTTTATATAGTCATTTTTTTCACAATAGTAAAAGTGCTGCAAAGCGTTTTTAGCCTTGCAGCACTTTTTTATTCATCCCATTCCAGTCTGTGAAGATGTCCTTCTGTATTCATTCCGGCAAACCCATTCTGCCGGAGCGCTTCATATAACACGATCGCAACCGAATTTCCAAGATTCAGTGAACGGATATCTCCGATCATCGGAATCCGGATGCTGTCTTCCTTGTGGTGACAGAGGATTTCTTCCGGAATCCCTGCGCTTTCTTTTCCGAACATGATATAACAGTCCGGTTCATATTTAACATCCGTATAAAGATTCGGTGATTTTGTAGTTGCCATATAAATCTTCGCTCCCGGATTTTTTTCCATAAAATCCCGGTAATCAATATAAGTCGTCACATCCAGATGTTCCCAGTAATCCATCCCTGCCCGCTTCAGGTTCTTTTCATTTAACCGGAAACCAAGTGGCTCGATCAGATGAAGTCTGGTATTCGTCGCCACACAGGTCCTTCCGATATTTCCGGTATTTGCCGGGATTTCCGGTTCAAAAAGTACAATATTAAGCATTTACATTCTCCTTCATTTCGTAAATTCGTGCCAGTTCGTCCGGTGCCGGTCTGTCGAGAAATCTTTTTTCTCCCCCACCCCAGATGATCCTCTCGTTTCCTTCTGTTGTGTGTCCGATGATCTCTGCCGGAATACCTTCCCTTTTCAGTCTTTCCTTTAGTTCTTCACCCTTCGGTGTCACCATAAGAACCGCTCCTGTACTGGTAAGCTGGTAAGGATTCAGATGAAATACTTCACAGACTTCAATCGTTTCCTGACGTACCGTCATTTTCTTCATCTCTACCGAAAGACCAATTCCTGCACCTTCTGCCATATCCCAAAGTGCTGCAAGAATCCCTCCTTCTCCGATCGGATGCATTGCTGACACCCCGTTCCGGCCGGCAATCTCCATTGCCCTGTCACTGAAAATTTCATCTCTCATATCTTCCAACTTATTTAAGAATCCCGGCGCAAACCGCTCTGCCAGAGCCGCCCCTTCTTCCCGTATGATCCGTAAGGTTCCTTCCATACCAATCCATTTAACCAGGACAATCTCTTCGCCTGCTTTTGCCGATCTGCTTGCAAGCAGCTGTTCTTTTTTTGCCTCACCGTGTGCTGTTACATGAACAATACTCGTCTGGATCCCATTTACACTTTGCGCATCTGCAAAGAAAACCCTGAGACCTTTTTCTTTACATATCTCCGAAACCTCCACCATCATCGCTTTCAATCTGGACTCATAGGCAAACGTCGGGAGCATGATCCGGACACTGATTCCATATGCCCGCGCTCCTCTGGAAGCCAGCTGATCCACTGCCTGCGCTATGGCAAATACTCCAAGATCTTTTTCATTTCCGGCTAATGAAACATCCGTTGCGATTGTGATCCTCTCTTCACTTTCATCTGCTATATAACAGGTTTCCTCCTGTGACGGTCTTAAAAAATCTATACCTTCTATATTATTCTGTATCTGTTTTAAAACCGAACGCCGATAGACGGTCTGTGACACTCTTCCTGCTTTCATACTTTTATCCTCTTTCTGTTCTGCCATTCTTTCCAACAGCCGCCTGCTTTTTATTACTTAAGTGCAGATGCCTTGCTGATCGCCGCATTAATCTTCTCCTGATCCTGGGTTGCAATTGCTTCCTCCACCAGCTTAGTTGCCTCTGCATTATCTGATTTTGTCCCGACTTTCACGGTAACATCAGAAGTCTGATAGGTGCTGTTATTGATTACTTCCCGGCTGACCTCTTCTCCGTTTTCATAGGTAACTTTCCAGAGCCGTGCCGTGCTTCCATCCATTCCGGCTCCCTCTGTTTCCTGTGAGCCAACCGCACTTTCCGTATCTTCTACATACTTTTTCGTATACTCTGTTGTCTCCAGAGTCTCACTTTCAAATTTCACGGAATGTCCTGCAGCTCTGGTATCTTTTCCGTAAATATAAAAACCAAGCTGGTTATTGCCATCAATATATCCTTCGATCAGGATCGGTGTATCGTAATTATTGACAAATTTAAAATCACTGATTCCTTCCGCTATCATTGCATCCCTTGATGGTTCTACATAACTGACACTCATGGAATGCGGTGCACGCCGGGTGACCTCCAGTTCCGCATAAAGAACCGCATTATAAAGCGTCGTAGATACCTGACACAGGCCACCTCCGATACTCTCTACAATCTGTCCGTTCTCATAGGCACTTCCTGCCACATAGCCATTCTCTTCTGTGTAAGGAAGTGTGGCCTGTTCCACTGAAAATTCTTCTCCCGGCATAACAACAGTTCCGTTGATCAGCTCCGTTGCACGCCTGATGTTCTGCACGCGGTCCCCCCATCCGGCGTTTGTCGTATAAGAGCCAAGCTCATCCTGCAGGGATTCCAGATCTGCCTTTTTGATCGTCGGCTCTTCCGTATCCAGCTTTAACTCTACTTCTGCGTCCTCGTAATTCCATTTTTTGTTCATGAAATTCTTAATCTTCTTCACAGATTTATCTACATCAACCGTATAACCTTCTGCTTCATCTGTCAGATCGAATCCGCTTCCGTTATAGGATGCCGATGCATTGACCGCTTTCTGTTCCAGCGGAACCGCACGTTCCTGGATCAGCTCTCTGAGTTTTGCTTCATCAACTTTAAAGCTTTCATCTATGACATATTTCTTCTTATTTAAATTATGTATCTTCTGATAGCGGCTCCAGATGCTTCCATTTTTCCGTATCCGACCGCCTTTTCTGCAAGCTTATCAATATTTTCTACTTCCGCTCCCATTTCCTCGATTGACACATCTGCGCCCTGATCTTTTATCTTCAGTACAAGTTGCTTGTTCCGATAATCTCCAAGTGTATTGTTTACCGCTTTCACTGCTTCTTCCTTGGTCATTCCGGATACATCTGTCTTCCCTATAAAAACATTTTTGCAGACATGCTCCTCATCCACCTTGCTCACATACCGCCATAATGTGAACTGAATCACGGAGAAAATAATCACGATGGCTGCAATAACCGTAATCCCCACATGCAGATTTCTCTGCCGGATACGCTTTTGTGCCTTTTCACTTAACTCTCTCTTTTTCTTTCGTGCCGCCATCAAAAAAATCCTCCTGATTTTATATGATATATGGAATAATTGATGTTGCTACCATTGCAACAATAACAACAAGAATAATCACTGCCGCTATCTTCCGTGTCTGTTTTGGATTAAACACTTTTTTTCACCTCAAATCACACATTTGTTTTCATTCTATACTCTTTCATTTCTTTTTTCAAGATATCCATTACTACTGTCAGCTGTTACTGTTTGCATAATTCCCGGATTTCTTCTGTAACACAAAATACCTTTGCCTGATGATCCAGTGGGTTCCGGTTCTGGTAGTCAAACAGAAGCACACATTCTTCCTCTTTCATATCCCCCAGAACATCATAAGAAAACCTCTCAATGTGCGTCATTTTTCTAAGCTGCCGCTTCTCCATATTTTCATAATTTTCCAGATAACGCCTCTCTTCATCCTCACGGTCATAGAACAGGCGGAACTCTTCTTTGGAAATCCGCTCATCGCCTGCAAATAACGGACGGCTCTTTGCATTCTCCCTCAGATAAAAGTCCAGTGTCAGAAGCTGCTTATACGCCTCACATCTTTCTGCATCATAAAATCTTGCAAAATCATACAGGATCTCATATCTTGCCGTGCGTGCATGACTTAAAGTATCCAGTCCATTTTCTTCATAATACTCTGCCAGCTTTTCAAAAAGCGTAAATGGTCTTTTAAAGTGTCGGATCAGATAAGGAAGCGTGTAACAGAACTGCCTGCTGTTATAGTAGGTCTCCACCATTTCCTCGATCCCTTTCAGGCGCAGGGTATCCTCATATGGAAGCCACTTTGTATACAAAACTTCATACGGTGGCATTCCTTTATAAACCAGTCCGTAATCGTCTTTCTTCTCTTCCATATAAGAACCCTTCAGTACTTTCAGAAAACCAAGCTGCAGCTGCTCCGGTTCCAGTGCATAAACATCATCAAAGGATTTTCCAAAGCTTTCATAATCTTCATACGGCAATCCTGCGATCAGATCCAGGTGCTGATGTACATTACCATAAGAATTGATTCTCCTTACCACTTCTGCAACCTGTTCAAATTTCATTGTCCGGTGAATCTCACGTATCGTATCCAGGTTGGTAGACTGCACACCGATTTCCAGCTGGATCAGCCCCGGTCGCATGGTTTTTATCAATTCCATTTCTTCTTCATTCAAAAGGTCTGCCGCAACCTCAAAATGGAAATTGGTAATGCCGTTATCATGCTCTTTGATATAACGCCAGACTGTCATGGCGTGATCATGTTTGCAGTTAAATGTACGGTCTACAAATTTAACCTGAGGTACTTTATGATCGATAAAAAATTGCAGTTCTTTTTTTACCAGTTCCAGATCACGGAACCGCAGACACTTATCTATAGAAGAAAGACAATAACTGCACGAAAATGGACATCCACGGCTTGTCTCATAATAAATAATCTTATGTTCAAAAAGCTCCATGTTCTCATATACAAACGGAACCTTACTCAGATCCATGGTCTTGCGCCATTCATTTTCCACAATCTGCCCGGTCTGTTCCCGGTATACGATTCCTTTCATATTCTGAAGTCCGTCCGCTGTCTTCTCCTGATAAAAGTGTAAAAGATCGCAGAAAGTCTGCTCCCCTTCTCCTTTCATGACGCCATCCACTTCTGGCAGACGCTCCAGCACCTTTACTCCATCATAAGATACCTCCGGTCCGCCTATCCAGATGATGATCTGCGGCATCACTTTCTTGATCTCCCTGCAGATCTCTTCAACATAAGTAAGATTCCAGATATAGCAGGACAGACAGAGCATGTCCGGCTTCCTTTTGTAGATATCCCGCAGAATCTCATCGAGCTGCTGATTGATCGTATATTCTCCAATACTGATCTCATCTGATGTATCACCATACTTTTCCGCATATGCTTTCAGACAGTAGACTGCCAGATTGGAATGTATATATTTCGCATTGACTGCACCTAAAAGTACTTTCATATCGTTTCCTTTCCGTTTCCAAAAAGTTTTATCTTTAGTATCATACTCCATTTTCAGATTGGCGTAAACCAAAATGATAAAATAAAATCTCCTCAGATACATTGACATTTTTACAAAAACACGGTAAAATAATGTTCTGTGCAGCCGGGGTGCTAGCGGTACCCTGTACCTACAATCCGCTATAGTGGGGGTGATGCTGTGCCGAGGGCTTTACTTGTCAAAGCTGCCTCTGGTTTGTGGCGTTGAGATTTGGGTCTTACGCGGCGGGACTCTGTGAACCGTGTCAGGTCGGGAACGAAGCAGCACTAAGCAGAACCTCTCGGGTGCCGTAAGGTAGCCTGGGTTGAGTTTACAGCCAGAGTAACGTTTGGTAGGCTTTAGTTCGACGCACAGCGCACAGAAAAAAGAAATTACAAAAGCTACGGATTTTGCTTCCGTAGCTTTTTTCATGCAAAAAAGCCTGCCTTTGACAGGTTCTTCGATTAAGGATTTTCTTCCGGCATATTTGCTGATTCCTGTTCTTTCTTTTTCATCTTCTGCTTCTTGCGCAGTTCCTTGAAAAAGCTCTTCATCATCTGTGAGCATTCTTCTTCCAGAACTCCTGTCGTAAGCTCTGCCTGATGATTAAACGCTTCCACCTGTAGAAGATTCAGGATGGAACCGGCGCATCCGGCTTTCGGATTCATACATCCAACAACCACTCGTGGAATCCTTGCCTGTACAATGGCTCCGGAACACATCTGACATGGTTCCAGCGTTACATATAAGGTGCATTCTTCCAGCCGCCAGTCACCCATTACCTTACTTGCCTTTTTGATTGCAGAAATTTCTGCATGTGCAAGGGGATTCTTATCCGTTGTCCGCCTGTTGTATCCTCGTCCGATAATTTTCCCCTGATATACGATCACACAACCAATCGGTACTTCCTCAATCTTCCATGCTTTTTTCGCCTGACGGATCGCTTCCTTCATGTATTTTTCGTCTTCGGTCAATATCTGCCGCATCTTCCTTCTCCTTTACTTCTTTTCGAATCACTGCCCCTACCGGTCTGCACCAGTAACCGAAATGTTCCT
>OGFF01003956.1_pt1 | contig 10305 bp, 8 predicted proteins | sample 1570751 | NCBI WGS metagenome assembly OGFF01 (sample SAMEA2581951, study PRJEB24529) | metagenome | biome: Human gut stool | place: China | collected 2011 | reverse complement strand
AAAGAAAAGGTGTCTTAACTTCATGGTTTCTCCCCTTTCTTTTGTTTGGCAGCCGCTGTTACCGTTTTTGTCCACTCCTTTCTGGCGGTGGTACGCCGGATGGTAAAGTTCGATTCTTTTACCATAGGGGCAGCCCGTTTTCTTTCCGGTATCACAGGAGCCGTATCGTTCTGGACAGGTCTTGCCGGACGGGGAGCAGTAGGTGTAGTAGTTGTCTTTTGTCTTTCCTCTGGTTTGTCTGGGGAAGCCGGAGGGACTATCTGGCGTTCTGTCCTTGCAGACGGTATCTGTTCATGGTGGATGGAAGCTGCCTTTACTATCGGAACCGAAGCCCGTTCTGTCACAGTTCCCCCATAAGGAACCTGTCCCCGTTCCCTGATGGATGGGGAAACTGGCTGCATGGCTGGTTTTCCTGTATGAGTAGTATCTGCATGATGTCGGAAATCTTCCGGCTGCTTTGCAGTAACAGGGCGTTCATGGACGGGAGCCGCCCCTTTGGGGGATTCGGAAGCTGTCTGTTGCGGCTGTTTTGCCTGTTCCAGTTCCGCCCTGCGTTCTGCAATGGTCTGTCTGCGGCATTCTGCCTGTGCGTTCCGCTGTTCGGCTCTGGCAGTTCTGGTCTGGGTCACGCTGGAAGTAAAATCCCGTACTCCCTCTGATACCTGTGTTTTCCAGTGGTAAAGGGCGTATTTTGCATTGACAGGCAAATCCTTTGCCTGCTCCCGAAGCTGTCCGGCAGTATCGGCTATCTTATCTTTGGTATCTGCCACCGCACCTACCGCAGAGCCAGCCCGTTTCCATGCGGATTCCTTTTCCGGTGCTGCCTGTCCGTCTGGTCTGCTGTGGTCTGCCTGCGTCCGTTTGGAAGAGCCGGAGCTGGAAGCAGTTCTCTGGTCTGAGCCAGCCTGTTTTCCTGCATGATAGGCAGTCGTTCCAGCCCCAAGAGCCGCCACAGAACGTCCCAACTTATGCTGTAAACGGTGCATATGGGCGTGCATGAGCATACGGGGTCTTCGCATGATACGGCTTCCCATGCTTTGGGAATCCCCACTCTGTAAGGAGAACATCCCCATCAAATCCCCCAGCTTGAAATAAATTCCGGCAAAGGTCACTATCTGCAAGAACGCAGTCAGGAAGAACGGATATTCCCCAGACAGGTTGTAGAGCATGGTGGAAATGCTGAACGCTACCGTGATAATCAGGGTGATTCCGGCTCTGGTAAGGATGGTATTGAACAGTTTTGTAATGGCACGTTTGGACATCCCCTCAAAAGAGGGAACCATGCTGAGGAGAAAGCTCACAGGCAGGAACATGGCATAAATGATAAAAAGAACCTGTGAGAAAATCATTATCCCTGTGAGCAGGAATACAAAAACGGAGATACCGATATTGAACATGAACAGGAAGAAGACGGTTCCCAAGCGGTTGATGGTCTTTGTGATGGTAAGGTTGGTATTTTCTCTGTCTTCGATTTCCTCCACCACGATTTCTTCTCTGTCCTGTCCGTTGTTTTCGTCTGGACTGGTTGAAAGCAGGCGTTCCACACGGTCTGCTCCAATGCTTTCCATATCTGAATTGCCATATTGCAGCAGGAGCCACGGCTGCTTGACCTGAATGGAAAACAGGCTGTCCCGTATCAAATCCACGCTGTCTTTTCCTTGACTTTCTGAGTTTGGCAGCACAATCTTTGTACCAAGGGTCAGGCTGGCATTGCTGATGTCTGCGGAAAATTCATTGATTTTCCCGATATAATCAGGGGCATAGGCGATAAAGGCAGCGGACAACACGAACACCACCACGAAATTCACAACGGCATGGATGGCTTTTGTGGTTTCCCGTTTGATAAGCCCTGTGTAGGCAACGTAAATCCCCACCACCAGAATGAGAATCAACAGGAACCCGATATAAAATCCCTCCGAGGACAAGCCGCCTGTGGTAACGCCTGCAAGGGTCTGCATATTTTTCCCAATGGAATCCGCCGTAGAGGAAATGAAGTCCAGCGAGTAGGCTTCCTGAATCAGATACCCTGTAGCGTTGGAAAGGTACAGGCTGATTGTCCAGATAAAATTTGTGATGGCATACAACCCGTACATCACCTGTTTTCCGATGCCGTCCAGCCAGTTCCACGGGAGCCAGTCCCATCCGCTGTCCACATAAAAATCAAGCTGGTAGTTGTCCAGCGGATATTTGCTGTATTCGTTGGCAGCGTCCACCGTATCATCCACCAGTCCGGCAGCGTGGGCGGCTGTGCCAAAGACTGCCAGCAGCAGGAGGATGAGCAGGAGTGCCAGAAGCACCCTGCCAATCACTTTTCCTGCCATCTTCCAAGACAAGCCCTTTTTTGCGTGATGGGGAACAGGGAGTTGCTGCCCGTTGGAAGTTCTATGTATCACCATCATTCCACCTCTTTTCTCACGGGCGGTCTGGTATCAAAGGCATGGAACAGGTCTTCAAAGATAGGATGGAACTGTATCACTCCCACACGCCCGTACAAATCACTGATAAGGCACTGCCCGTTTTCCAAGTCACGGAGCCGCTTCTGGTTGTTTTCATCTTCGGAATCCACCCCGAAAAAGGCGAGGGTCTTTTTGATTTCGTTGATGTCTGTGGAACGGAACGCAAATTTCAAGCCCAGATTGTTTTTCAGCTTTTCATCCAGCAAATCGTCCGTGTTCTGGGTCACAAAATAAACGCCTGCGTTCATGGCACGTCCGGCACGAACCAGCTTCATGGAAAGGGTCTTGCCCTGTGCCACCTGTAAGAAGCTCCATGCTTCATCCAAATCCACAATCTTAAACACGCTGCGGTCGGTATGGATGAAGTCGAGGGCAAAGGTGCTGATTACAATGAGCATTGCCACGGAAAGCAGCTCCATTGTGGTGTATTCTTCAAACGAGGTTTCCTTATCCGGCAGCACCAAATCCGCTACCTGAATGATGTTGAGCTGCTTTTCAAGGCTGATGGACTGTGTGACATCCCCATCCGAAAAGAGCAGGTGTGCAAAGTCATAGTCCGTAAAGGATTCGATATGGTCGGCTATGCTGGTGCTGATGGTGGTTCCCTCCGCCCGAAGTTCTTCAATCACCTTGAAAAGCCCCCGTTCCTCACTGTTTGTTACCGCACGGATGGCTTTCCGAAGAACAGGGAACTTTTCCCCGTCACGGCTGGAAATGCCCGTTAAAAAGGTCAGGATGTCGATTGCCAGTGATTCGGAATCCTTTGGGTTCTCCATAATCACATACGGGTCAAGTAAGCCCCTGTTCTGTTCCTCCGAGGTCAGGTTTACGATATTGATTTCATGGGCGATTTCCGGCAGGGTTTCTTTCCAGCGTCCCCGTTCCGCTTTCGGGTCAACAATGAGTGCCTGTGCCCCAAACAATACGGAATAATAGACAATCATGTTGTTGCTGAATGATTTTCCGCCGCCGAGGGAGCCGACAAAAGCGGCAGAAAGGGCGTTGGTGACGGAGCCTTTCACTCCTTGACTGGCAAGGGCAGGCTTTAAGTACACATTTCTTCCTGTATCAAGGCTGTACCCGATATAAATGCCCTCCGGTTCCCCTAACATCTGGGTTGCCCCGAAGCCAAGACCAGCAAGGAAGTCACTGGTGACATACTGGATATAATCGTTCAGATACCGTTTGCTGGCAGGGAGAAATTCCCCATGTAGCCCCAGCATATCCCCAAAGGGGCGAACCAGCTTCACGTTCAAATCGTCATAAAAATCTTTCACCTCATTGCAGCGGCGTTTCAGTTCTTCCAAGTCGGGAGCCGTCACACGCACCACATAGGACAGCTTATACATAGATTCCTTGCTCTGGTCTAAGGTGGATTCCAGCTCATTTACGCTGTCTAAAGCGTCCACCACGTTTGTACTGGTTTCACTGTCATTCTGCCATGCGTGGTTGTCCAAATCTTTCAGCTCTTTTTTCTTGTTCCGCACCGTGGAGAGGGCTTTCCGGTTTGTCACAATCTCCACATTCATAGAGGTATCAATGGGAAAAGTGAATTGCTGCTGCTGATAGTAAAAGATTTCCGAAGATGGAAAGTCCAGTTCCCCTACAATGCTGTTGATGGTAAAGTAGGCGGCATAAACTGTCCCGTCTTCCTGTTCGATTTTCAGATACCGCTGGTTTTCCTCTATCAGACAACGGGTGGGTTTGATGAGGTCATAGTATTTCACCAGCGTTTCCTCCTGAAACCGTTTCTTCGGAAGATAATACTCATAATCTTCGTAGGCGGTTCCGGTCTGCCCGTATAAATGCTCAATCAGATAGCCAAAATCGTCCTTGTTAAGCCGCCGGACTTTGAAGCGGCGTGAGATTTTACTTTCCAGCAGCTTTTCCATCTTCTGAAACCGCCAGATTTCTTCATTGCTCATGGAAACAAAATCCCCCATGAGTTTGTGGTTGACTTCATGGAGGAAATCGGAAACGGCGGTCTTTGCTTCCCTGCGGAACTGTTTCATGGTGACTTCCTGCTCATTGACAAGCAGCTTGAAGCCGATAAAAAAGCGATAGTCTACCTGATTTTCCCCTATCATGGAAATCAGGGCTTCGGTCTGTGCGTCAATCTTTGCACAGGCAACATCCTTTAACTTGCCCGTCACTTCCTGTTTGGAGCGTTCCTGTGCCGCCCGTATGCTGGATTCGGTGCTGATTTGCAGGGCGTGAATCTTCCCGTCCCTGTTCTGGGCGATAAGCTGCCGGAACGAATCGTGTACCTGATATTTCTGTTCAGGGCTTAAAAAGGAATAGTTGTAGGGAAGCAGCTCATAGTAAGCGAAGCACTCCCCGTCATGGTTGAACACAAGGTTATTTTCGATATATTTAATCGGATATGCCATAAATATCACTCCTTACTGCCGTGATGGGCTGTGCCGGATATTCCTTTTCCAGCTTCACGGGCTTTCCTGCATAGGTCAGTTTCGGGCGTACCAGATATGCCAGTACGGATTTCAGGAAGCCGTAAGGCTTCTTCCCGTCAAAGGTCTTCTGGCACATGAACCAAGTGAGGGCAAAGGGTACGCCGAAGTATTTTAAAAATGCCCCGTCAATGAACGAAAGGGGAGGGAGGTTCCCCAAGAGCATAACTGCAAACACCGATGCCACGAACCACGCCATCTGTGTGAACGTGATGGGGAATGGCAGCTTAAAATCATTGATGGAATAGAGTACCTTTTCCACCGACCAGATACTGGTATAGCTTCGTATTTTTTTCATGTTGTCCGTCCTTTCTAAAAGATGGGGGCAGCCAAAGCCGCCCCTGAATAAAAAATCCGCCTGCATTTCCCAAAGGAGATACAGACGGGTCTACCGTAAGATTTCATATACGCCGTGGTTCGTGACAACAAAGGTTCCCTCCAATTCCATGTCACGTCCATAGGCGGCATAGTCGATATAGTTTTGTAAGTGTGCCGGAAGTTCTCCGAGCTGTCCGCTTTCTTCCAGATAGTAGCGAGCCACATCCGCCATATCGTCACAGCCGGAATGGCAGATAATATCGTCTTCATGCTCACAGAGTTCTTCGATACTGCCAAAGTAGGATTGCAGCTCTGATAGTTCCTCCTGAATGTACTCCGGTAAGTCCTCCACCATTTCACACAGGCGGTTGACTTCCTCAATGGGGGTATATTCGTCAATCGCAAAGGGCAGCTCATAATCATGGATGGCGTATTCCTCATATTCATCATTCAAGCCGATACGTTCCTTGACTTCCTCAAAATCCACAGGCGGCGTGAACCATGCCCCTACCAGTTCGCCCTCATTGTATTTGCCTAAGTTGGCAATGTAAATCCGCATTTCTTCCAAGTTCCTCCACCTCCTTTTAGCGGTAATAAAAGATACCATTGTCTGTAAACAGGTAGTTTTCGCTGGTTTCCAGTTCCCGACCAATGGCAGAGTAGTCGATATGGTTCAACAGGTCTGGATGTACTTCTCCAAATAGCTGTACTTCCTGTACCAGATAACGGGCGAGGGATTCCCCGTCCTGCACCGGATAGCAGCGTATCTGGTCTTTGTGGTCGATAAATTCTGTAAAGCTGGAAAACCACCGCTTTTGTATCACGTCCATTTCATAATAGAGGGGCGTTCCCTGCATTTCCTGTACCATCCGGCAAAGGGCGTTGATTTCCCAGAGCCTTGTGTTGCCCTCCAACGGAAACGGCAGCTCATAGTCTTCAATTTCGATTTCTTCCTCACTCTGAACGCCAAGACGTTCCTTGACTTCCTCAAAATCCACGGGACAGGAAAACCATGCCCCAGGGTACTCCTCAAAATCCTCATGGTAAAACCGTGTGGTGTTCAGGATGTAGATTCTCATTTTCTCAATTAGTATCACGTCCTTTCTTAGAACAAAAATGGCAACTAACTTTGTTTGTCAGTTGCCATTTTTCTAATAAAATATTCGCTTTAATTCTTCATCACTATTGATTTTTTTAATTACCCAAGGTTGTAAAAAATAATTGATTTGTGGGTCTAACATACTTACTAAATGAGTTTGTCCGGCAGGGGTTAATATTTGTAAATGTTGAAGTTCTATTACTAATCCATTGTTCATGGGTAATGGCAGGGTGTGAGTTGGTTCACGTAAAAACTCCCGAATGATTGTCACCTGTTCTGGTGTCATATTTTTCAAATATTTAATCTGAGCAGTTCCTAATTTCTTTGAAGCATACTTGTCATAAAAGAAATGAAAAATTTTAGATAGTAATAAAACTATTAGTAAGGCTGTGGAAATCACAAAAACAATGCCTATTGTAAAACCATATTTTTCTCGAAAATTTATAATATAAAACTTTTGGGCTAACTTTTGAGGCAATAATAATAATGTACCACTGGCAATAGATAAAGCTCCTAAAATGTTCGGTGGTAATTTCAAAAAATCAATAAAATCCTTCATACATTTCCTCCGCTTTCAATTACTATATAAAGAAATTATACCACCATTCTTAGTTTATCTCAATTATCATACACTATCATATTACATCTTCTTTCTTTTGGGGAGTTACGCTCCCCAAGCCCCTAGTGGACTTCCGCCATGAAGCAATCAGAGCTTGCTCCATAACGGAAGTGTAACAAGGGTTTCCTATGCACCGATAATCTTATTGAACAGTTCCAGTAAGATGTCCTTTACACCGTCCGCATTGAAGACCAGACCGACCGCTACAAGGGACACCACCAGAAAGCCGATAAGTTTGGAAAATTCCCTCTTAAATCCGAGGTACAGTCCAATCACCACGATTGCCAGCAGCACAAGGGACTGGGCGTTGGATAAAAACCAGTTGTAAAGATTTTGTCCGAAATTCATAAAAGCTCCTTTCTTTCCTGTAAGATTTCTTAGGTTCCAAGATTGCCGCCGTTAAACCACCACCTCCTTTGCAGCGGCGGCTTGCTGCTTCAGGATTTTTTCGTGCTTCTCCGTCAGTTTGGCATGGGTGATGATGTCATGGACAATCTGGGTGTGGTTCATCTTATCCAGACGGAGAGCCAGCTTTAATGTGGGTGCTACCTGATGGGAGAGCCAGTGCAGGGTGCGTTCAAAGGAATAGGGTTCCGGTTTGGTTGTCAGTTTCAGGCTTCCCCTGTGTTCCCCAATGAACCACGCCCATTCCTCACTGATACGCCAGTCAGAACGGGGCTTCGTATCGTCCCTGTCCACGAACCGGACATAGCGGTTGATGATTTGAAAGGCTGTCCGTTCTGGATTGTCATGTTCTAACAGGTCACGGATGGCGTAAAAGGCACGCTCATTTTTCAGCCGGATTTCAAAACGGTTCTTTACCTCTGCGTCCGCAATGGGAATATCATGCTTTTTGTACTGCTCATAGTCCTTTTCGTAAATGCAGAAGTACACCTCACTTTGGAGGGAGCCGATATACAGGGTGTTCCCCATACATTCTTTTTCCTCACGCCGTACCAGTTCGCCGCTGCGGTAGCTTTTAAAGCTGCGGAAGACCGAGATACATTCCTCATTCCGGCACTTCTCTGTCAGATGGGGAATGTTCAGGATTCCCGTTTTGTCATTGATAGCGAGGTCAAGCCGCTTCATCACGCCGTCCTCCATGAGAACATCCATGAAAAACTCATACCAGCTCCGTTCCTGTGCCAGCAGATAGCTTTCAAACTGGCGGCAGCCACGCCCTTTCAGTTCCAGCAGCACCCCTTTTTCCAGTTCCGGCGACACCAGAACGAAAATATCACCCAGATAGTAATGCTCCGTGTACGAGTAGAAGCCGTAGTCTTCATGGATAAAGTAGGGGAGTTTTAGCCGCAGCACGTCTTCCACGATATGCTTCACATCCGTAGTGGGAAAACGAATCCGCACATAATCAAAGAGCAGTTCGAGGGAAGTGTCTGGGTTGAAGCGTTCCAGAGCTTCCGTGATGGCTTCCTGTAATGCTTCGGATGGGTGAGCCTTGCCCGTTTCAATATCGCTCAGGTACGGACGGGTGATTCCGGCAGCTAGGGCAAGTTTCTGTTGTGAGATACCGTAAACTTCCCGTTTTTCTTTGATGTCCCGTACCCATATTTCTTCATTCAGTGAAAATCCCTCCTGTCTAAAAAAGCGTATGTCAACTTTCGGAGCCTTGTTGACATACGCCGGATATGGAAAAAATCCCTTGTGTACCGTGGGATTCTGCCCTGTTGTTTGGTTGTTGCCTGTCGATTTGTACCCCTCTGTTAGATACGAGGGGTTTATGCTGGCGTGCCTTGCGGCACACCAGCCACAGCAGGTCAGTCCGTTTCTGCGGCTTTCGCTTCACACGCCGCCTGCACTCCCTGCCTGCTGTCTATGAGCTTTTTAATTTCTTTGAGGAAATCGTGTCCTTTTGGGACAAGGGGCGTGTAAAACTCCGAGATAACGCTGGTTCCCACATCCACATAGCCACGCCCTTTTATCTGCTTTAGAAAGAAGTCCTTTGTGGTTTCCCCGAACATCATCCCATAGCCCATTTCCGACATCCGCCCCAGAGCCACACGGAAATTGAACTGGTCACGGATTCCGTCCCCCAGATACTTTGCGTCCGGACGCTGGCAGGCGAGAATCAGGAAGAAGCCTGCCTGCCGCCCAAGCATAACGATTTGCTTTAATTTGTTGAGGACAGCAGCGTTTTCCTTTGTGCCGAGCATTTCCATAAATGCCACATATTCATCAAAGATAAGGAAATTTGCAGGAAGCCCCAGATAAGCGTAATTTTCCCCTGTCCGATAATTCTCCATGAGCTTCATGTCTTCGCTGCGTTTCATCATTTCTTCATAGAAACGGTCAATGCAGGCGAGCATATCTTCCTTTTTGTAGTACACATCCGGCATAACCGCCTGTAAGTCCGCAAGGTCGGCGTTTTTGGGGTCTAACACGAACAGGACGGCGTTAGTGCGGAGCAGGGCTTCAATGAGGGTCAGGATAAAGTAAGTCTTTCCGCCGCCGGTTCCTCCGGCAATGAGCATATGGGGGAGCTTGTCATACTCCCACCAGACATTTTCCATGAGCCGGAGCCTGCCGTCCTTTGCCTGTACATCCTCAATGGAAATACGGTTGGCAATGGTATCATAGAGCAGGGTGTACTCCACATAGGAATCCTTTAATTCCTTATCCGTCAGCTCACAGTACAAGCCGCTTTCCAGCTTTTTCTCCAAGTTTAAAAGCTGTTCCTGATATTTCCCCAAGGTGATTTCCACACGGATATGGAGCAAGCCCTGTTTCATCCGGTAGTAGATTTTGGGAAAATAAGTGATGGTTTCTTTGGAACGGCTGGAAGACAAGTCCTTGAAAAAAGCGTCTTCCTTTCTCTGTTCCGATTCATACCACTTGTTTTCCAATACCATCCTTGCCAGCTTTTGGCGGTGGATAAGCTGCTTTACTTCATCCCTCCGGTATCGCCAGAACAGAAGAACGGCTGCAAGACACACCAGCCCTGCCACGCCCATGCTGAATAACAGGTAAGGGATATTTACATCCTGTACTATCTGGGAGAGGGGCACTTCCTGCCAGTTGGTTCCAGCAATCTGCCGGATATGAAACAGCAGGACAACCAGCAGGAAGACAGGAAGTAGGGCGGCAAGGGCAGTATGGAATACAAGGTCTTTATCCGTGGGGCGGATACGTTTTCCACGGGGAAAAAGCTGCTTCATGGAAACAATCCTCCTCTCATTTTTTTAGGTTCCTGTTATTTTACAGGGAGAGCGTCTTTCTTCGGCGGCTGTGGATTCATGGCAGCCCCTTTTTTTAGGACAATATCCTCTGCCTTTATGTACCAGTCCACCTCTGCCCCCTGAAAGGTAGCCGTTGCCACGGTATCTGCAA
>OGFF01003951.1_pt1 | contig 10312 bp, 6 predicted proteins | sample 1570751 | NCBI WGS metagenome assembly OGFF01 (sample SAMEA2581951, study PRJEB24529) | metagenome | biome: Human gut stool | place: China | collected 2011 | reverse complement strand
ATATTGAAGCTTCCCCCTTGTCCGGGACGTCCCGAACTAAAGTTTACGTTCATATAACGATAGCTATATGGTACGCGGTCATTTCGCTTATGACGATCAATTCAAAAATGACCATTCTATCTCCTTGATTGTAGGAGCCGAACTACGTGGAAGCAAGTCAAATGGTCTTTTTAGTAAACGATACGGCTACGATTCTCTTACAGGCAATACTATTACTCCGCTACCTTCTACTCCAGAAGGAGTCAACTATGACAAACTTAAAGAGTACCTTGCCGCACTGGATGCTTCTTCCGGTGAAACATGGAATGAACAAAAATTTGCTTCTTTCTATGCTTCTGCCGACTATTATTATAAAACGAAGTATGTATTGAATGCGTCTTTCCGTACAGATGGTAGTTCCAACTTCGGTAGCGATCAACAATTCAATCCGAACTGGGCAGCAGGTGCCGCATGGAACATCAGTGAAGAGAACTTTATGCAATCCATCAAACCTGTATTGAACAGACTAACTCTTCGTCTGGCAACCGGATTCACTGGTAATATCAGCCGTGCTGTAAGTCCGCAACTTATCATTGATCTCTTTGATGATTATCGCAATGTGGCCAACAATGCCTATCATATCGGAAGCATCAGTTCTCCTCCAAATCCGAGCTTACGCTGGGAAAAGACAAAAGATATGAAAATAGCCCTAGATTTTGGACTTTTCAACGATCGGTTGAATGGTATTATTGAGGGATATTATCGCAAAACCACCGATATGGTTACCAGTGTAAGAGTTCTGACAACAACCGGATACAGTAACCAGAAATACAACACAGCAGATGTAGAAAATAAAGGAATTGAAGCTACATTGAATGGAACTCCTATAAAAAATAAGGACTTCAATTTATATTTATCTGGAAATTTAGCTTATAACGTGAGTAAAATAACTAAATATAAAGCACCTAATAACCAACTTTCCTACAACGGATATTGGGAAGGCTATCCAATAGGTGCCATCTATAGTGGTATATACACCGGGATTGATCCAGATACAGGCCTTTATACTTTTCAATTACGTCCGGATGCAGAGATACATACGGCTACCGATTTAAATAATCTGAATAATTATCAATACTATCTAGGAACTAAAGAAGCCCCTATTACTGGAGGTTTTAATGTTACAGCTGACTATAAAGGTATCAGACTAAGCATTAACGGAACTTTTGCAACTGGTGCCAAAGCATTTGAGCGTATTGTTCCTCCTGCTTCTTACCAAAATACTGATTATGGAACTTATCAAGAAACAACGCAAGTGTTTGAAAACGACTTGTATGCTCATCATCTAAATGTTCCCAAAATAGCAGCTGACCGCTGGACACCCAATAACATAGATGGTACTTATCCGCGCGTTTGGAATGTGTTCAAAGATACATATAACTTCAGTTATTACAATCCAATGGAAAAAGAGATCACATATGGAGCATACCTCACCAATTTATCATATGTACGCATTAAAAGTATTATCTTAGGCTATACACTGCCCAAAAAGCTGTTAAATCGGACGGCACTTTCAAACGTAGATTTCTCAATGGCGCTCAATAATTTCATAACCTTTACAAGCTATGAAGGCATGGACCCGGAAACTCCAGGGGCAACTTATCCCGTTAGCAGATCAGTGATGTTCAGCGTAAATGTAGGATTCTAAAAATGTAAAAACAATGAAAATAAAACAACTTATATTCGTATGTTGCAGCCTAGTTTTACTACTAACCTCATGCAACAATTATCTGGATGTAAAACCGAAAGGGAAAATCATCCCAAAGACAGCAGAAGAATATTCTACTCTTCTCCACTATTGGCTGGACGAGATAGAAAAAGGAGTCAATAGCACAATTGTACCCGATCCCGAGCATACTAGCTTTCTTGAATTATCTGCAGAAGATCTGGATGGAACATTATCAACCTTTTTTCTTAATACACAGCTATACGCCGGAAGTTTTATCAACATTAATCAAAAGCGTTATTTGGAGCTATATTCTGTCATTAAAGATTGCAATGTCATTATTGGTGACATGGAAGATGATGAATCAGAAACTGCAAAAACAGTATTAGGAACTGCATGGAGCCTCCGTTCCATCTGCTATTACAATCTATTACAAAGTTTTTGTGAGCCATATCAGTCGGAAACTGCTACTGAGACTTTAGGCTTACCCCTTGTAGATGAATTTGATATGGAAGCAAAGCCTGGACGTTCCAACCAAAAAGAAACTATAGAATTTATACAAAAAGGATTTCGTAATGCACTTTCCTACAATGTAACCAACAAAGATTACCTTTTCACGGCTCAAGTGACCAAAGCTTATATGGCTCGCTTCTTGTTTTGGACACAAGACTGGGAAAGTGCCATCACTTATGCAAAAGAGGTGCTTGAACAATATCCTATGTTGGAAGCTGAAGAATATTCCGAAAGTATAAATCAGAAATTTTCTAAAGGAAAAAATATTATCATGGCTTCTTACACCACTGAAGATGATATGGGAGTTCTAAATTATACTTCCGCCCAAAGTACTGTTAGTAAACGTCCTGTATGCAAGAATTTAGTGGAATTATTAAATAATACACCAAACGATGTACGTAAGACGAATGCATTTAATGCACAACGAATACCAACCAAGAAAGTCACGACCAAATTCCGAAGTGAAGAGTTGTGCCTCATCATTGCTGAATCATACGCACATCTGAATAATACAACAGAGGCTTTGAAGTACCTTAATTTACTTCGCTCCAAAAGAATTACACAAAATTATATAGCTTATACTATGGATAATCTGCCCGAAGTATTTAAACAAACTATCACGACAGATGCCACAGGTGCTCCTCTCAGTAAGTTGATTTCCGCAATCCTTTGCGAACGTAGAAAAGAACTTTTTCTCGAAGGTGATCGCTGGTTTGAACTAAAGCGCAACGGACGTCCGGAGTTCTGGATTGCCGCTATGGGGAAAAAATATGTTACAGAGAAATATCTCTATACATATCCGATTCCAAAAGTCGATATCGATTTATTTCCTGGTCTTATCATACAAAATCCCGGATATACCAATTAGTACATTAACCTGAATTAAACAGAGAAGAAATATGAAATACATTATATATATTGTAATTATCGTTAGTTCCATATTATGTTTATCCTGTGACAAACCTGAGGAATTAACCCCAAAAACAGCAACTGTGACAACAAGTTTCCTTATTCCTACAGGAACGATTCTAACTGCAGAGGACCGCGCAGAAGTACAAGCACGGTGGGATGAGTACAACGAAGCAATTAACCAATAAAACAGATTGAATAAGATGAAAATAACGATTAGAAACATAAATATTCTGCTGATATTGGCAATGGTAATTCCCATAATAACCATTTCATGCAGTGATGATGATTCTTCGGCTGCCAATCTTTCGTTCAGTCGATCTATTTACATTCTCCCTTCTACAGGAAGCTTGGAAGTAGAACTTAGAGCATCCGTAGCACCGGAAATAGATCTAATAGTCCCTGTCAACATCGAAGGAACTGCCGAACTAAATGAAGATTATGAGATCTCTGCTAAAGAATTCATCATAAAAGCTGGTGAAACAAGTGGGACATTAACATTAACACCTAAAAATAATTTGATCAGTGGACGTGAAATCCGCCTTTCTATTAATCCGGTGAGTGGCTATGGACTGGGAGATAAAAAAATAGCAATCATTCCTATAGAAACTAAGGAACGTATTATGTATTCATTTATATCGTCCTACTCCAGGGTATTAAGTAACGTTGAAATATGGGTAGAACTTCAAGGTGAAATTAGTGGAAAAAGCTTTAAAGCTCCTTACGATATTGTGCTGCCTCTAGAAGTTAGCTCATCAAGTACAGCAGAATTAGGTACTGACTTTACAATGCCAACTTCCATAACCATACCGAAAGGTGGACGTCAAGCACATATCACTCTAGCAATCCAAGAAGACGCAGAAGATTATGCAGGTAAGACAGCTATTGTTAACTTAAAAGTGCCTAGTGGAGATGACCCCGACCTTTACTATGCAGGTTCCTTCATTACTTACTCTTTAAAACTTGACCAAGTGAGGTTTATAGATATGTTAGGTAAATGGAAACCTGTAAAAATAGTTAGTGAAGATAATTATATAGCCTATGAAGTACCAGATGAAGACATGATAAACTTACCAAAGAATAATGGTGAAAATGATTATCTCGAATTTGTTCATAGAGAGGGAAATGATATAATTATACCACATCTCAGTGGTGATCTAAAAAATTTCTTTTCAAATTCGAATGGACATAAAGTTGTATTCGATCACATAAAAAAAGGACTCATAGATTGGGGAGAAGGCGTAGAATATGATGCTCCTTATTATAAGATATTCGGAGTAAATACATTATTCTCATCCAGCCAAACAAAAATAGGAGACGTAATGATGGGAATTGATAAAATAGATGATAATAACATCATTATTTATTTCCATGAATATATTCCTACTGATTTCTTTATAGATACCTATGATCTTTGGGGATTTGATGCAGAAATAGTTGGTATTAACTATACTTTCACTCGTATAGTCGAATAAAACAGCTCCATTATATACAATAGGATGTTATAGTGAAGAATATCCTATTGTATATATAGATGTCCTTTAATCAAAAGATATAAGCATTTTACAATGAATCAGTTGCTTATATTACATTTTAAAGTTTTCTTTCACAGTAACAAGGGATATTCATAAAATAAAAAATATAGAGCAACTAACTCGCAATGAATTAGTTGCCTTTTTTGTATCTTTAAGCAGGGATATTAAATGTCCCTACATAATGAAATTGTCCAAAATATTATCTCATATTACTTATACTACTTTAATTCAATTTCCGCTCCTACCTGTTCAAATTCCCATTTCATTTGATAAGCATTATGTATAGGTGTTATAGCCAAAGTTGATGGAGCACTATCTACCAAAGCTTTTGCTTCTTTTAAACCTGTATAAATTGTTAATTCTCTCACTAACTTTATTACACTCAATTTATAAGGACCTGGTGATCTAAGAACTACTATCATTAAATAGGGATCTATAGTCTTATCTAAAGACTCTTTACTATTCTCAATAGAACTCCTATCATAATTATCAATAAAATCTTCATTCGAACAAGAAGATAATACTGCCAAAAAGAAAGATAGAATAACTGAGATTTTAAATAATTTGATTTTCATAATTCATCATTTTAGATTAACAAATATTTTAAGTAAAACAAAATTAAATTCTAAAACTAGTGAATTAATACATATAAAACAAATTTTACAGGACTTTTTATTTCTTCAACGCCTTCTCAATCATAAACAACCGATAATCATAATCCGTTCTCAATTTTTTCGTCGGTGCTATTGCTTTAGCTTTTGTATATTCCTGTTTCAAATCCATCAAACATCCATACCAAAAATGATCTCTTACCGGAACAGACAAATATGAAATGCTTTCAATTGGCTCCATTCCACAATGAGAATATGTTTCCCCAATCGCAAAGCTAGAAGAACCAGATGATGAACCTTTTTCTTTCACCGGACTTACATCCGACCATGAAATAACAGCATTCAAGAATTGTCCTTGCATAAAACGCTTAAATTCAGCAGAACTCTTGCCCATCCTGGCTTCCTTGAATAAGAAACTTATCAGATCTGAAACAGCCTGCTGTTGCGTGTAAGGATCATTCGATTTACTTTCACTAAGCCAGATATTACTCAACTGCACTAATACCAAGTTTCCCAGGAATTTTTGAGAATAATCGGCAACACTCCCTGTTAAGGCACAATGATTCAGCAATTCCTTATCATCCATCCATGTCATCTTTTCAATCGCATCCAGCATCCACAAAAAAGATTGGCGCTGAACCTCTTTGGGCACTGATTGAAAAGAAGGATAAACATCTCCATAGTAACTATCATTCAAATAAATACCACCCACTTGTTGCAGTACATGCTTCATATATTCATTCACCTGCTTGATGATATGACCATATAAAACAGCACGCAGCTCATAGTCCACATCCTCCTTGTCCAGCCACTGGTTAGCATTCTTTATTACTTTCGCTATATTTTCACAAGCTATTGTTGCCGAACGGATAGCATCATTCCCCAAATCCCTTTCCATTCCACGAGGGTCATAATACGCTTTCCTGTTTTGCGGCCCTTTAAACAACAATAACGGATTGTGGTTACGTTCAGATATCAACGATTGCAAACCGGGTAATTCCTCCTGCGGCGTAGTCTTTTTCATAGGTTGATACAAATAACGAATTACCCAATCATCATATACCCCTAACACCGATTGCACCAGAGGCATTCCTTCACTATAACTATCATCAGAAAGCAAATAGTTCATGGGGAGCTTGTCCATAACGGAAGCAGATAGCCCATGCTGCTTAACAAACTCCTTCGACCGAAGCGAATCAACAGGATAAGCAATAGATCCTGCCATATTATCCGTCAACCCCAAACAATGCCCCCAATGCCTCAACAACAACGAAGTCAATGCTTCTTCCACCAAATCTTCATCCGGCATCAATGTACGGGCTTTCTCGTTAAAGGAAGCTGTCTGCAAGAAATAATTCAGCTGAATTTTCGAAGCTAAATTATGAGGGATATAAATATTGGCACTTATTATTTCTCCTGTCAACGGATCACTCCAATAATTATCCGTAATCTGACCGGAAGGTGAAACGACATACCGGATACAAGACTTAGTAATACTGTTGGCATCAAATCCTATATCTTTAGGGTAAGGTTTCACATCTAACGCATTAGAAAAACCTATTTTCTGAAAGCTTTTGTTCCATATCTCAGCGCTACGATACACACACTTCTGCCATTTTTCAGGCAACAGCGTATCCACATAGAAAACAACAGGTTTATCAACAGCCAGGTTCCAGCGATTCACCCAATACTGTATGTTGCTGCCTTGCTCCTTATCCGAAAAATTCACCTTGCCGCTCCATAAAGTTCCGATACGAGGATCAGCCAAACGAGGACAATAATCCCCATCTTCCGGTAATAACATAAAAGTACGCTTCACAACTGCGCTGAAGGGAATATTTTCTGCTATCGGAAAAATACCGAATAATGACATCGCTAATTCATAGCTCATATAGCATGAAATAGATACATTATCTGGATAAGAAGCTATTCCGGATATCATTGATTGTTTCTGTTTGAAAGAGGCTTTACGCTTCACCCAGCCCCCCATCGTATTGTATGCTTTCGGATCAATCGGATTCATGTATTTATCATCCTGAAAAACATAAGATGTAACGTCAATCACCAAAGCGCTGTCCGGAGAATAAGCCTTTATAGAAAACTGATTTAAAATGACATCACTGAAACTTTTTTTCAGCGCATCTCCGATACGGGAATCTTGTTCTGTCACCGGACGGTCCGCTACCTGATATAACCTAACCAAAGAATCGGACCGGCAGAATTTCACTTGTAAAGGTGCAACAGGGCAAAAGCCAACAGATGATTCCTGAGGGTTACTTAGTTTATCGACTACACCTCCCATCAGCAAACGTTTACCCAACACATCTCTGGGTATTTCCATATATACTTTATCGTCTACCCAATAAAGATTCATCAGTCCTTTAGTTTCGACGCTATTCGGTTTATCCTTCAACAGTTTTTCGTATGCGCTTTTGGGTTTAACCTGCTCTATTTTCCCTTTTTTCTTTTTTTTGGCAACAGCCTCCAAAGGAGAAAAGACAAACACACCAAATACTGATAAAAAGAGCAAAAAGATATATTTATTCTTCATAATCATCTGTTTAATGCATTATTCATTTGATGAAGCAATAACTGATAATGAAGCCGCGTATCTTTATCAACATGTTGCTTCCGGCTGTTTAATAAATTACGTATGCGCAGGAAATAACCATAACACATACTCTCCTGATTTCTGGGGACAAAGTACTCGGCCATTGGTTCTTCAAATCCGGCTACAGGATTAAACATACGTTCCAAGTCCGACACACAACATCCTTTGTGTCCTTCCTCTATTTTATGATGAAGTGTGGTTAACGATTCCCAAACATCCTCGTCTGCCAATGACTTCGAATCTTTATTCCAATTAATCTTTGCCGTTGAAGCTAACTGTTTAATAAATAAATTCTGCAACTTCATTTGAGTAGAGGTTAGTTTACGCCCTTTCAAAGTAGGACTCCAGATGTATTCATAAATGTCATTCATACATTCGTCAACATCATATTTATCGCCTTCAGCTTTCAGTGCCGAAAATTCCACACGGGCAGGAGCCGCCATCAATAATTTCATCAGCACATTACGCAAAGCATCAGAAGGTTTACCAACCATAGGCAACTTATCCAATACATCGCTGTTATCTAACCAATCCATCGTTTCCAGCTGTTCCAGAAAATAACTCATTGCCTCTTTTTGCCTCTCCTTCGGTTCACTTTCCAGAGCTTCCACTTTATCACCGACCAGTTTTTCATGCAGATAAATGCCACCGATATTATGATAAACATGCAACATATAAGTCAAATACTGCATTATAATACCATCATAAATAGCAGATCGGTGTTTATAATCATTATCTTCCTTATCCAGCCATTGGTTCAGATTAGCCAAGATATACTTCAGGTTTTTCACACCATATTGAGTTGCTTTTACCGCATCATCTCCCAAATCTTCCGTTTGAGAACGAGGATCGAGTATATCTGATTGTTGTTTTCCATATCGATATACAGGATCACCGGATAAATCCGTAATCCACTTTGAAGTAATCGCATACTCTTCTTCCTCTGTTTTAGCTTCCGGTACTGGTGTATAATTCCAACGAATCAAATAATCATCATACAGCCCAAAGCGGGGAGGCATCATACGAACTCCACGCTCCATATCACCGGGTTGTGCCACATAATTAAAACGTGCATAATCCATTATAGAAGTAGTAGTACCATGTTTCTGTGTAAACGAAGGAGAACGCAGAGAGTCGACCGGAATGACGGAAGAAGCACTCATATTGTGCATAAATCCGAGACAATGTCCTACTTCGTGTGAAACGACATAACGTAAAGCATCATCCATCACTTCCCTTGGAATAATTTTATGACGGACACGTTTGTCAGCTTGAGCAGTCTGAATAAAAATCCAGTTATTCAACAACTTTATAACATCATGATACAGATATACAGAAGCATTCAGTATTTCTCCACTGCGCGGATCTACCCAAGAGGGACCCATTGCATTTTCAATAGCAATCGGTGCATAACGAATACAAGAGTATTTCAAATTATCCGCATCAAATTCCGGATCATCTTTCGGAAATTCTTTAGCCTGGATAGCTTGTGTAAAACCGATTTTTTCAAATGGCTCATTCCATTGATTGACAGCTTCAAATATAGATGCTTTCCAACTTTCAGGAAAACAACTGTCTACGTAGAATACAATCGGTTTAATAGGAGTCACTTTCTTCCCTTCAATATAACCTCTCAAATCTGAAGGTTCCAAACGCCAACGATTTGCATAATAGATAGAACGAGTTGTCTGTTTAGCAGCTGAATATTCATTTTTCATTGTAGGAAAAATGCCAATTCTGCTATCCATCAATCGGGGACGATAAGGAATCGTATCCAATAATATAATCGAACGGGTTACCTTTGCGGTCAGAGGTTCGTCTTTTATGTCTTTCCCTTTGCCCCCAGTCAACGAATAAGTATAATTCAAGCAACTACGGACTGATATGTTATCTTCAAAAGCCTTAAAACCATCAATAAATGATTTGTTACTTTGAAATGAGGTCAAACGTTTACGTCCCCCTGATGTATTCACGCTGTATTTATCGAACGGGGACATTAATTTATTGTCACTTACAAAGAAATCGGTAACATCAAAAACAACTGCCGTACTGTCGTTATTATAAGCCGAAATATCAAATACTTGCAGAATGGCATTCATATTACTCATCTCAATAGCTGCCTTCAATCGGTGACCATTGTCATCACCCACATTATTGGTCTGCACTGCCGACAAGCAGACTTTATTATTCAATTTCTCAAAACGAAAATGAAGAGGTTCGGTAGGTTTCGAACCAATAATAGCATTCTTATTATCACTAATTTCTGTTACTGTAGAACCTAGTAACATATCACGTTGCAACATTAATAAGGGAAGTTCAAAATAAACTTTCTCCTTTACTTTATGTACAGTGATAAAACCTTCTGCTTTTGAATGATTAGATGAGAACAGTTTATCATAAGCAGTTTTTTCTTTCTCAACAGACTCCT
>OGFF01003947.1_pt1 | contig 10319 bp, 8 predicted proteins | sample 1570751 | NCBI WGS metagenome assembly OGFF01 (sample SAMEA2581951, study PRJEB24529) | metagenome | biome: Human gut stool | place: China | collected 2011 | reverse complement strand
GCGTTGTATGATGGACCATTGCCGGAATACGAGATTAATGAGGCTGGAATTATGGTTCTTTGCAAGGCTTGTGATAGGTATTTGAGGTTATTGAGAGATGATGGTCAGCATCCTGACCATCATCCTAACCAAAATGGTCAGGATGTGAATAAGCTGATTATCGATTTTTGTAAAGACCCGAAGTCGGTCCAAGAAATAATGGATGAATTTGATTTTGATAGCAGGACAAGCTTTAGAAGAAAGTATTTAACTCCTATGCTGAAAAATAGTGTGTTAAAGATGACTATACCGGAAAAGCCATCAAGTAAAAATCAGAAATACTTTTCGTAAGAAAATAAGCTAACCACATCTTAACCAATGTGGTTAGGTTAATAAATATTCTTATAGATAGTATCATCGGAAAAGTGCAATAAAATTTATGGGAGTCCTAGACGGCTATTATCGTTTTTATTTCCTGTTCCAAGGAAAAACTGCGCTCCCCGGGCGTACTTTAAGAAAATCGAAAAATCATCCGACCCCATACTCGGAAAATCCAGCGTAAGCACAGAATCCTCTCCTAAAACCCGTTTCGCAGATTCTGTCAGTCCCCTGACAACCTCCGGGTCATTGCAGACAGCTGGAAGTGCCGCCTCTTCCGACACTTCTACGATACCCTCTGCACGCATCGCTTCGCAGACATGCTTCGTGATACGGCGGATTGCTTCGATACATGCCTCCCTGGTTTCCGGATATAACGTGCGCAGTGTGCCCAGCATGGTCACGCTTCCCGGAATCGAATTATGCGCCTGCCCCCCGTGAATACTTCCAATGGTAAAGACAACAGGTTTTACCGCTCTGTTTTCTCTGGATACAACGGTCTGCAGCTGGGTGATCAGATAAGCGCTGACTACGATGGAATCCACGCAATCATGCGGATATGCCCCGTGTCCGCATCTGCCGTTCACACGAATGGTGATATAATCTGATGCAGCTTCCATCGGTCCGCTCATCATGCGGATTTTCCCAACTGGTGTCTGCGGATGCGTATGAAGCCCAATGATATAGTCATTCAACGGTGTTTGCTGCATGATGCCGCTTTTCACCATGGCTTTTGCCCCCTGGGCATTCTCCTCAGCCGGCTGAAAGACAACACGGACATTTCCTTTCGGTTCCATTCGTCTTTCCTGCAAAAGCTTTGTGCAATACAGGGCGATCACAGTATGGATATCATGCCCACAGGAGTGGCTTACGCCTTCCTTCTCTGACGAAAAATCCAGACCAGTCTGTTCCTGGATGGGAAGTGCATCCATGTCATGCCGAATGCAGATTGTTTTTCCCGGCTGTGCTCCGCGAATGATCGCGCTGACCCATGTCTCCATAGGAAATTTCTCAATCTCAACCTGAAATTCTTTTAACCGTTCTTTGATAAACCGGGTCGTATTAATCTCATGAAAACTTAATTCCGGATTTCTGTGCAGATATCAGCGGTCCTGTATCATCTGTTCTTCCAGTTCTTTCACACTTTGAAGAATACTCATTTTTCCTGCCCTTCTTTCCGGTATTGTTCCATGGCATCTTTCATCCGGTTCAGTCCACACTCCAGCATAGCACGCGGCATAGCCAGATTCAGGCGGATATAGCCATTCGCATTCCCAACAAACAAGCTGTCTCCCCCTTCTAACAGAACACCAGCTTTATTTGCGAAAAAGTCTGGAAGATTCTCCACACCAGGCAAACAGTTTCTCATATCGATCCAGGCCAGATACGTTGCCTCCGGAATGTTATAGACCGCTTCCGGAAAATATTTCTTTAAAAAGGAATCCAGGAATGCAAAATTTTCATCCAGATACAGCTTCAGTTCTTCCAGCCATTCCCGTCCTTTCTGATATGCAGCAGTATGTGCCGCAAGAGATACCGGATTCACGAAGCCAACATTTTTATCTTTCTGCGTAAAGGTCTCCCTAAGCTTCGGATCGCGAATGATGATATTGGAAAACATCAATCCGGCTAAATTAAATGTTTTGCTGGCGGACATGCAGGTAATCAGCTTCTTATAATCCGGCAAAACTTTTCCCATTGGAATGTGGCGCTTTCCATGTCGGATCAGATCACAATGGATTTCATCGGAAATCAGCCAGAGATCATATTTTTTTGCGATCGCTCCTACTTTTGCAAGTTCCTCTTCTGTCCACATCCGTCCCGTCGGGTTATGCGGATTGCACCAAAGGATCAGTTTGGTTTTCGGATCTGCCGCTCTCCGCTCGAAATCCTCGAAATCGATCTGAAACATTCCATCCACACGCTTTAACGGAGAACAGCTCAATCCCACATGGTTATATTCTGCTGTATGCTGGAAGAATCCGTAAGCCGGAGTTGTGATTAAAATTGTTTCATCCTTTTCCAGCAAATCCTCTGCCAGCTCATAAAGTGCCGGAATGATTCCGGAAGAGAATGTCAATTCTTCCTGTGGGAAAGACCAACCATACAGATCTTCACACCACTTTTTCAATGCTTCATAATAGTCTGTCCCAAATACATTCGTATAGCCAAAAATGCGGCGGTCAATCCGCTCTTTCATTGCCTGGCAGACTGCAGGTGCCGTTGCAAATTCCATATCCGCCACCCACATTCTGATAAACTCCTCATCCTTATATGGGAACACCTTTTCCGGACCCGCATGAAAAATGTAGCCGCGAAAACCGTCTGTATTCAGTGCATTTGTATTTCTTCTGTCAATCTGTTCATCAAAATTGTACTTCACAAATCATACCTCCTTCTCGAACCTGTTTGCATCCTGCCCTGCGCACTGGCATTCCTGCATTGTTTGCAACTGTCCGGTAACCTCACAGATGCATTGTTTCAGAAAACGTTTTTCTTTTGTAGTTCCGATTATAGGGGGTGAAGTTTGAAAAATCAAAGGAGTGCAAATCTATTAAAACGAGACTTATTTCGTTTTTTATCTTGTATCAGTAGAATAATTCAGGGGATTATGATATAATTTTTTTTAGAATTGTAAAAACGATATTTTTTAGGGAAAAAATATATTTATCAGAAACAAAGGAAGGACCATATGCATTCTTTATCAAAGCAGGCTGGCACTGCTGTACGGGAATACCGGAAAATACGGAAAATGTCCCTGGAACAGCTGGCCCGGATGATCCAGAAGAGCCGAAGCACTGTAGCCAAATATGAAACCGGTGAGATTTCCTTGGATCTAGATACCTTATATGAAATTTCCCAGGCGTTGAATGCGCCTGTGGAAGCATTTTTCGCACACTTAAACACTCAAAAAAAAGCAGCCGACACACCAAAAAATATCCCGGAATTTTTCCGACAAGGCTATCTTTATGGCTACTACCGGGATGGCCGAAACAACACGCTGAACGCTTCTCTTCTCAAAATCGGAGCTGTAAATGGCGACAACGGCAACCAGTTTCAGGCTTCTCTTTATATGAACGTCAAGGACTGGGAGCATCCTTATGTCTGTGAAAATACGTATTTAGGAACCATCGAATTCCACCATATCCTGACAAGCCTGAATATGTCCCACCGTGACACCCCGCTGGAACACATCATGATTACAATTCCTGAAAACTTCAGCAACACCCAGGTTAAAATGGCGCTGTTTTCCGGTGTATCCTTCCGTCCCTTCATGCCCTGCGCATTGAAAATGCTGTTCAGTCAGACACTTCTTGCCTCAGATGACCCATTGATGAAAAACCTGCTGATCAACCGCGATGATATCCGCAAACTAAAAATGTATAACATTTTTACGATCACGCAGGACTGGTAAATTGAGGCCAGAACTAATAAAGGTCCGGAAGAGAACGAGACCGCCTTCCTCTATTTTCACATATCGATTTCCGACCTTTTGCCCCTGATATCAGGAAAACAGAATATTACAGTTTGGCCATTGCATAGTCTTGTTTCTATAATCATGAAAACAAGACTATGCAATTTATTGCAACAAAAACTGAAATCGATTGCAAAACCGCTTAACAAAACTCTATAAAAAGGCGTATGATAAAGTCATCAGAGAAACAGGAGAGAAATATGACGATCTACGATATCGCAAAGCAGGCAGGTGTATCTGCCAGTACCGTTTCCAGGGTCATTAATAATAAGCCCGGGATCAACGCCCAGACGCGTAAAAGGGTACAAAAATTATTAAATGAAAATCATTATACTCCCAATGAAGCAGCCAGAGGCCTGGTGATGCAGTCTTCCAAGATCATCGGTATCCTGATCGAGGATCTGCGGATTGAGCATCATACAGAATCAGCCTATGTGATCGAACAGGAGATGACTGCTTTAGGTTATACCTGTATTACTCTGAGTACCGGGCGGAAGGATGAGAAAAAGGCAGATTACATCCGCATTCTGGAACAGCGGAGAGTAGATGGTGCCATTCTCATGGGTTCTATGTTTGAAACAGAAGCAGTGAAAAAAAGCATTGAAGAACACCTCTCGGATATTCCAGTAGCCATTGTAAACGGTTATCTGGATCTGCCAAATGTTTATGGTGTTCTTATTGATGAAGAGCGGGGAGTAAAGGACTGTGCCGAGCTGATGCTTAAGAAAGGAAAGAAGCATCTGGTAATGGCAGTGGATTCTGATACACCTTCCAACTGGAACAAGCAAAAAGGCTATATAAGAGCCATGACGGAGCAGGGGATCGCTAAGAAAGATATCCTCTTATATACGGCGGTAAACAAAGAATTTACCAATCCCCGTGATGTGAGGGCTGCAGGTGCAAAGCTTACAGAACATATCCTTACAGAAAGACCTGAAACAGACGGAATCATCTATACCACAGACCTGTTGGCAATAGGCGGTCTGGAAGCAGCAAAAAAAATGGGAAAACGTATTCCGGAAGAGCTTGCGATCATGGGCGTGGATAATACTATGTACGGTGAGATCGTTACACCAAAGCTTAGCAGTCTGGATAACAAGCTGGTGGAAGTCAGCCAGAATGCTTCAAGGGCTATCCTGGATGCCCTTGATAAAAAAGAAGTGTCCCATAAAGTGATGCTTCTGACAGATATTAAAGAAAGAGAGACCACATAACATTTGCCGGAAAGATTTCTTCATCGGAAAGTTTCTTTGCAGATGTGTGGATGCAAAGAGAAAAGGTTCTTTCAATAGAACCATTTTCTTTTAACATTATTGAAATCGATTGTAAAAAAGCGATTAAAAAAGTATAAAAGATGAAAGATAAAGGAGAAAGTGATCATGAAAAGAGTTCCTTATGAAGTAATGGTAAATGAGTTTGAGAGAGTATTAACCAAGTACGGTTTTGAGCCAAAGGATGCAAAGGCTTCTGCAGAGCTGTTCGCACAGAATTCTATGGCTGGTGTATATTCTCATGGATTAAACCGTTTCCCAAGAGTCGTAGAGTATTTAAAGAAGGGCGAGATCGATCCAAAGGTAAAGACTGAAAAGATCATGGGATTTGGTGCTTTTGAACGTTGGGACGGACATCGTGGTTTTGGGCCTTTAAATGCAAAACTGGCAATGGACCGTGCAGTAGAGCTGGCAAAGGAATTTGGTATGGGTATCGTTGCACTGGGAAATAACAATCACTGGATGCGCGGCGGCAGCTATGGCTGGCAGGCAGCAGACCAGGGCTGTATCGGTATCTGCTGGTCCAATACCTGCCCAAACATGCCTGCATGGGGTGGTATGGATCGTAAGATCGGTAATAATCCACTGATCTTTGCAGTACCAAGAAGTAATGGAGAGCATGCTATGATATACATTGTAAACCTATTTTTTTTATATGGCAATGAATTTTCTGTATCTTGAAGGATTTCGCTTTTATTTTTGGTAGTTCTGCATTTATTAAGTCTCTAAAATGTCGATAAAAAAACTGAAAAACTCCAAAATAGTATAGAATAATTGGAATAATTATGCTATATATAGAAAATAAAATTTGAATAAACACAAAATATAGATGCGAATATAGAGTTTGAATAGAAGCTGTTCTCGTCCCACCCAGCCCCATCCAAGTGTCCGAGTGAAAAAGAACATAAAAATATGAAGCAGAGTCAGATGAATTTCAAAGAAATTCGTCTGGTCCTGCTTCTTTTTTCCTCTGTCACCCAAGCACGCATCCCAGTTCCAAGACCACCCAAGCCCTTCTCCTCAATCCTGAAAAAGAGCAGGAAAATAAGAAAACGGCTTGGTTTATAAGGCTTAGATGGGATTGCTGAATGAAACAGAAGAGGCCTGGAGGCACAGAGACAGGCGCAGATGAAAAAGGATCAAAGGGACTTGAATAAAAAAGCCCCCGCACAGGTGATTAACAAACCGCCTATGTGGGGGAAAACTCATTTATGGATTATAATTCAGTTTTTACGAAGATATCGTAGATTGCCCGGATCGCCGGCTCAAAATCATCATTTGTAACGCCGATGATGATGTTCAGTTCACTGGATCCTTGGTCGATCATCTTTACGTTGATCTTAGCGTGTGCGAGGGCCGCAAAGATTCTTGCGGCAGTTCCGCGCATTGCCTTCATGCCGCGGCCTACGACTGCGATCACAGCGAGGTCGGACTCTAATGTGACAACATCCGGATGAACGGAGCGTTGGATACCGGAGAGAACAGACTGCTCTTTCTCCTGGAACTCATCCTGGTGAACGAGAACGGACATGGTGTCGATGCCGGACGGCATGTGCTCGAAGGAGATGCCATTCTTTTCAAATACCTCAAGAACCTTTCTCCCAAACCCAACTTCGGAGTTCATCATTGCCTTGTCGATGTTCATAGCGCAGAAGCCCTTCTTTCCGGCAACACCGGTGATGGTGTAGTGCGGACGCTTGCTGGTGTTCTCGACGATCATGGTACCCGGATCTTCCGGACGGTTCGTGTTGCGGATATTGATCGGGATTCCGGCTTTTCTTACCGGGAAGATCGCGTCCTCATGAAGGACACTTGCACCCATGTAGGAGAGCTCACGGAGCTCGGTGTAGGTGATGGTCTCGATCGGAGCCGGATTCTCAACAATTCTCGGATCTGCTACGAGGAAACCGGAAACATCTGTCCAGTTCTCGTAAAGGTCCGCCTGGACTGCACGTGCCACGATGGAACCTGTGATATCGGAACCACCGCGGGAGAAGGTGTGGATCGTTCCGTCCGGCTTAGCACCGTAGAAGCCAGGAATGACTGCCTGCTTTAAGGAAGCGAGATGCTCACGCATCTCCTCGTTTGTCTCCTCGGAGAGGAAATTTCCCTCAGCGTCGAAGCGGATCACATCGGCTGCGTCCACGAAGGTGAAACCGAGGTAATTTGCGGCGATGATGCCGTTCAAGTATTCTCCTCTGGAAGCCGCGTAGTCGCGTCCGGCTTTCTTTAAGAAGTTCTCCTCAATTTTCGCAAATTCGAAATCAAGGTTTAAGTTTAAATCAAGACCGTCGATGATATCGGTGTAGCGCTTCTTGATCTGGTCAAGGATGCGCTTATAGCTTTCGCCTGCGCATACAGCGTCGTAGCACTGGTATAACATGTCGGTCACTTTTGTGTCTTTGCTGTCTCTTTTTCCCGGTGCCGACGGAACAACATAGCAGCGGGTCTTATCGGCTTCGATGATCGCCTTTACCTTTTTAAACTGACGGGCACTTGCGAGGGAGCTGCCGCCAAACTTTACAACCTTCTTCATAATCTGTCTCCTGTGTGTAAGTAAATGATATATGCCGGATTCCACATTAGTGGATTACCTTTGGTGTCGGGAAGTATTCGAAGAATACCTTGGCAACCATCTTGTCTCTGGAAATATAGTGGTTCTGCCAGTAGCGGGCATCCAGGGAGTAGTTGCGGTTGTCGCCCATCATGAAGTAACAGCCTTCAGGGACTTCAAAATGGTAAGTCTCGTGCTGATTCATCGGCTCTGCGATGTACGGCTCGTCAAGAGGTGTGTCAGATCCGTTTAAGTAGACCTGATCGTCCACGATATCGATCACGTCGCCAGGCATACCGATCACACGTTTTACATAGTAGATCGTGTGGCCGCGCTTTCCGACTTCGGAACCGCAGGCCGGGCAGGTACTCTGCTTATCGCCCTCTATGATCGCACCGCACTGTGGGCATTGCCAGCCAAAAACGAAGATCGCTACATCGCCGCGTTCCGGTTCGGAGAATTTGTAATGGAGTCTGGAGCCGATGACACGGCTTCCTGCCATGATAGTGTTTTCCATGGAACCTGTTGGAATTTCACTGTTTGCAATGACGAAAGTGGTGAGCACGAAGGCGATCACAGCGGCAGATACGAGAACCTGCACCCAGCTTATGAGTTCCGAAACCCAGCCTGTTTTTTCTTTCTTTTCTTTCTCATTATTTTCCATATAAATGATCATAACCTCGTTTGACTAATATTTACGGGAAGGATATACTGTAAAAGTAAATGCGACTGCCCGTATGCATACAATAAAGAGTTTATGATAAATTGTCAAGTTTCGCAAGGGAATTTCGAAAAAGGTAAGGAAGTTTTTTCTTTCTGCGAGGAAAACAGGGGAGAATACTTGTATCGCGGAAGTGAAAATGTTAAAATGTTGTTAAAAAATGTGGGTAATATTTATCTGTTGTCGGAGTTGATTTATTAGCGGAGTGTGCCTGGTGAAAGGCATGTGGACGCAGCAGGGGGAGTGCTGAATGGAAAAAATCTTATATGATCTGATGGATTGGGCCGGAATCGAGGAACTTGTCTATTCCGAGGCGAGCGATCCGGGACGGCTTTTAGGGGAACATGTAATAAAGGAAGGTCTTCTGATCCAGGCCTTTTTGCCGAACGCTGAGAAGGTGTCCGTAAAGATCGGTGAAGAACAGTTCCCGATGGAGATGACGGACGAGAACGGCTTCTTTGCGGTGCTTTTAGATGACAGGAGAGAGCTGGTTCCGTATCATTTCTGTATCACCTACACGGACGGGGACAACGAGGAGATCATCGACCCTTACAGCTACCAGTTCCACACCGCCTTTACCGAGGAAGAGGTGCGGAAGTTCAGTGTGGGGATCTATTATGATTCCTATGAGAAATTCGGGGCACATCCGGCGGTGGAAGCCGGGATCGAGGGCGTTCACTTTGCGGTGTGGGCGCCGGATGCGATGCGCGTCAGCGTTGTGGGCGATTTCAACTTCTGGGACGGAAGACGCCACCAGATGAAAAAGCGAGGTCCGTCGGGGATCTACGAGATCTTTATCCCGAACCTGAAGCCCGGCGCGATCTACAAATATGAGATCAAGACAAAAGCGGGACTTCCGATGCTGAAGGCGGATCCGTACGGAAACTATGCGGAGCTCCGCCCGAATACGGCATCTGTTGTCTGGGATATGTCCGGTTACAAATGGAACGATGATGAGTGGATCAAAGAGCGGGAAGCGGCGAAAGACCGCCTGAAGGATTCCCCGATGTCCATCTATGAGGTCCATCTGGGTTCCTGGATGCAGAAAACGGTAGCACAGAATGAGAACGGTAAGGATATCAACGGCAGCCAGTTCTATAACTACCGGGAGATCGCGGAGAAGCTGGCAGCCTATGTGAAAGAGATGGGATACACCCATGTGGAGCTGCTTCCTGTGATGGAACATCCATTGGATGAGTCCTGGGGTTACCAGGTTACAGGCTACTACGCGCCGACGAGCCGTTTCGGAACACCAGATGATTTCAAGGCGTTTATGGACCATATGCACAAAGAAGGGATCGGTGTGATCCTGGACTGGGTTCCGGCTCATTTTCCGAGGGATGCCCACGGCCTTGTGACCTTTGACGGGACATGTCTTTACGAACACCAGGATCCGCGCCAGGGATCCCATCCCCACTGGGGAACCCTGATCTACAACTATGGCCGTCCCCAGGTATCAAACTTCCTGATTTCTAATGCCTTATATTGGGCGAAGGAGTTCCATGCCGACGGTATCCGGATGGATGCAGTTGCCTCCATGCTGTATCTGGACTATGGAAAGAACGCCGGGGAGTGGGTCGCAAACATTTATGGCGGAAATGAGAATCTGGAGGCGGTGGAATTCTTAAAGCATTTAAATTCCATCTACGCGAGGGACACAAAAGGTTCTGTCCTGATCGCTGAGGAGTCCACGGCCTGGCCGAAGGTCTCCGGCGATGAGAATGACGGCGGCCTTGGATTCGACTTCAAGTGGAACATGGGCTGGATGAACGATTTCCTGGATTACATGCAATGCGATCCATATTTCCGCCATGATCACTACGGGGAGCTGACCTTTAGCATGCTCTATGCCTATAGCGAGAAGTTCGTCCTGGTATTTTCCCATGACGAGGTGGTCCACGGAAAAGGTTCCCTGGCAGGTAAGATGCCGGGGGATACCCA
>OGFF01003938.1_pt1 | contig 10334 bp, 9 predicted proteins | sample 1570751 | NCBI WGS metagenome assembly OGFF01 (sample SAMEA2581951, study PRJEB24529) | metagenome | biome: Human gut stool | place: China | collected 2011 | reverse complement strand
GAAAGACAGCGACGGATTTCTGCTGCTTGTCGCGGCGGCTCCTCTGGTCGTGCTGCTTGGCAGTGGTGAGCTTTCACGGTCTTTCCGCTATCACATGACAGAGCTGGAATTGCCGTCGCGCTTTTCGCTGCCGCAGATTTTCATGGCAAGGTTTGTGATCGCGGCGGTGGTGGATACGCTGTCGCTTACTTGTATGCTGATTATGACCGCCAGAAAGACGTATTTCACCTTTGGCGCATTGATCCTATATGGACTTGTGCCGAACTTTCTGGCGGCATCCGGCTCGTTGTTCCTGCTCAACAGAAGCCGAAATGCGAATACACGCTATTATGTGACGGCTTATTGTGTCGGCCTATCTGCGTTCGGTCTTGTTTCTGTAAGCGCCCTCCCGGACTGGTACGATAGCGCAGCTATTACGGTGTGGCTGCTGATTCTTGCAATCAGCATCGGCGTTTTTGCGCTTGAATTATGGAAACTGTTCAAGGATTCCGCGAAACGCCTCGAATGTGTTCCCTTAAAATAACGATGGAGGTATCAAATTGGAACTGACTCTTGATCGTATTTCAAAACAGTTTCAGAACCATATCGCCGTAGACGGTTTCAGTTATACCCTGTCCAACGGTGTCTATGGTCTGCTCGGCGCAAATGGCGCTGGTAAAACAACGCTGATGCGCATGATCTGCACGGTGCTGAATCCGACGAGCGGAGAAATTCTATTTAACGGCACGAGCATCAGCGATATGGGTGCAAAATATTGTGACATTCTCGGCTATCTGCCGCAGAACTTCAGTTACTACCCGGATTTATCCGCACATGAATTTCTTTTGTATATGGCATCGCTGAAAGGCGTACAGGGTCGCGCTGCCAAACATAGAGTGGAAGAATTGCTGCAAATAGTCGGCTTGTCGGACGTGTCCAGACAGAAAATCCGTTCTTTCTCCGGCGGCATGAAACAGCGCCTCGGCGTTGCACAGGCTGTCCTCAATGATCCGAAAGTCCTTGTATTGGACGAGCCGACCGCCGGACTTGACCCCAAAGAGCGGATTCGCTTCCGCAATCTGATCTCGGACCTGTCGCAGAATAAGATCGTCATTCTGTCTACGCATATTGTCAGCGACGTGGAGTACATTGCCGATCAAATCCTGATGATGAAAAAAGGCAAGCTGATCTTGGCGGGCAGTCCGGCTGAACTCACGGAACAGTCTGCCGGAATTGCGTGGTCGCTGATTGTACCTGAACGGGAGGTCGGACGGTATGAAGCGCAATGCTGCATCTGTAATCTGCGCCACTTGACAGATGGCGTGGAGCTGCGCATCGTGTCCAGAAACCAGCCCGCCCCCGCCGCTGTTCCGGTGCAGACCACGCTGGGAGATTTGTACCTGTTCCACTTTGCAGACGAATTAGGCAGCGATCTTTCCCGCCCCGCAGGAGGAAAACAGAAATGAAAACGCTTATATATTACGAAAAGAGAAAAATTCTCAGACGGAAGTCAACCATCATTGCCTGCCTGCTCATGTTGCTCAGCATCATCGCGCTCAGCTTTGTGTTCGTTTCGGACCAAGACTATTACCGAGCCGATGGCACGGAAGTATCCGGTATGGAGGCAATTCATGTAAAGCAGGAAATGGATTACGCGCTCGCCGGACCGCTGACTGCGAAGCGGCTGAAAGACACGCTGCAACAGTATCACACAGTCTATGGAAATTCTGATAATTTTGGCACTTCGGGCGCTTTGAAAGACGAAGTGTACTGCAAAGATATTCTGCCATACAACGGCATCTTGAATTTAATGCGGCGGATATACTCTCCGGCTGGGGCATATGACATGAACATTCTTTCAAGTATCACAAATGAAAGAGTCGAGAATTTCTATCAGGATCGCCATGCACAGGTTCAGAGTATCGTAGATATGGATTACACGACCGGCAACTACACGCAGGCAGAAAAGGATACGATCCTAAAGCTGGATGCAAAAGTATCTGACCCTATCACATACGATTATTCGGACGGATGGAAAACGCTGTTGACCCGTGACTTCCCAACGGTATTCCTGCTGATTGCGCTGGTCGTGTGCATCATCATCTCCCCGGTATTCGCTTATGAATATCAGACAGGCGCAGATGCAGTTGTTCTTTCTTCCAAGTATGGCAGACGGGAAATCGTTTGGGCAAAGCTGATTGCTGGGTTCACAGTCACAAGCAGAATCTATTTTATTGCTGTTTTGGTGAGTCTGATTTCCGTGCTTGCGGCATTTGGCATACAAGGATGGAACTGTGATTTTCAGATTCTTTCCACGACTGCTTATTATGGTCTGAAAATATGGCAGGTTGTATTTGTGGGCATCGTCATCAACTATGTTGTGGTGCTGTCTGTTATGGCGTTTACAATGCCGCTGTCCGCTGCCTGCAAAACGCCGTTTGCGGCTGTCCTCATCAGCACACTCTACACGATCGTGCCCATGTTCCTGCCGACAAGCCGCGTCAACGGAGTTTTCAACAAGCTCCTTTGCCTGCTCCCAGCAAAGGCAATGGATACTCATGTGGTGTTCTCAACGTATGTTCTGTTCAGTTTCGGCAAGCTGGTCATTATCCTCCCGTGCATGATCCTGATTGCCGCATGTGCGCTGATTATCGTCACGCTTCCCGTGGCGCACAGAAAATTTTGCCGGCATCAGGTGGCATGATGATGTTCAAGGCTGAATGGATTCTCTGTCCGTGCTGCGGCGCAAAAACGAAAACAAAAGTCATGGAAAACACGATCCTTGAAAACTTTCCGTTGTTTTGTCCGAGGTGCAAGCACGAAACGATCATTCAAGTAAAGCAATTTCATACAACAGTTATCAAAGAGCCAGACGCACAGACGCAGAGCCGATAACCCGTAGCCAACAGGCACACGGTTTATCGGCTCTTTCTTTTGAAAGACAGAGCGCATTTGTTTGTGCAGACAGACGCGCTCTGTTTTGATTCAGCCATCCTGTTAGACCGGCACAGCTTTACTCTCCGTGCCATCCGCGTAAATGCCTTTCTCGCGGCTATAAAGCAATGCTTCAATCATGGCTTTAATTGCCATGCGATCTCGTTCATCGCAGGCTCGGATTAGGCGGATAAGTTGCATTTCCTCAGATTCACTATTCTTGTATTCGGGATATACCACGCAATCCGATGAAATCCCCAACGCTCTTATAATGCGGCAGAAAACCTCAATGCTCGGCGCGCGCTTTTCATTTTCGATTGCCGCCAAATGCCGTGTTCCGATTCCGGCACGTTCCGCAATCAGCTCTCGTGAAAAGCCTTTCTCCATTCGGATCTCTTTCAGAATCACCCCCATTTTGTCTGTTATTTTCACTTCATCTATATCGAACACTCTCAGTTCACCTCCGCCATTATTCTACAAAGAGAGCACCTGGCGAAAAATGTCGTATAAGTAGCTGAATTTTAGAACTGACAGTTCCGAATATCCCGGCGTTCCTGCCATATAAAAAAACGGCAGGAATGGTGGGATCAATGTCATGCCCAATTAAGTCCTCCTTTCTGCCGGAAAGGAGGACTTATGCGTTTCTTGTATCAAGAAATGCTCCGCTCATTGAGCGTAATGTCGTAGAAAAGCTACCCAGCATGTTAGAAGCCGCGGCCTTGTAAAACGACTTCTGACTGCGGGCAGCAGGCCATACACCGAACATGACGTATTAGTTCCGAATTTCATCTACTTTCCGAGCGAAAGTACACAACGCCTTTATGCGCAGTTGCGTGTTTTCGCTTGGAAACGTAAACCTACACCGCAGAATCGCTGCCGCTCCCCGCCGTACCCCATTCAGATTCGCCCGCTTCAAATAATCTGAATGAGGTACACAAGATGAAAGAAATCAATTTGCGGGAGTATTACCCGTTTTATAACATGGACGTTTATTTGGAAGTGTCTGACGAGATCGCCGGTCAGCTCGACCGCTTCAAGCTGGATGAGGAAGCGCACCGCGTTCGTGTCCTGCGTGCAAAGGCGTATTTCTCGCTGAATCGCGGCGATGGCATTGAAAAGGACGCCTTGCAGAAACCACCGCAGCCGTTGGAGCTGATTTTGAAGGCAGAGCAGGCAGCACGCCTCGACGCTGCTTTGCGAGCCTTGAGCGATTGCCAGCGTCGTCGGATTCTGGCGTTCTATCTGGACGGCGAAAGCAAGGCGAAAATTGCCAAGCGTGAGAACGTAAATGAAAGTGCTGTACGCAAGAGCATCCGCACCGGACTGACCGCGCTGAAAAAATTTTTGAACGCAGAGTGATCGTGGGTGCGGAAATGTGCTGTTTTTGTACTGGTATATGAGAAGCGGTTTGCGCCGCGTCCATGTACCTTGAAAACCGCATAGACATCGTGATAAGTGAAGTTTCCGATTGACCTTTTCGGTCTGTACCGCCATGACGGTGGGATGCCCGCAGCTTGCGGGCATCCCATTCGAGCGATCCATGCAGACCGGCTCTGCGCGTGGCAGCGTTTGAGCAGCTCATCCGGAAACCGAACCTCCTGCTACGGCCTCCCACTGACTTGAGGGGGATTCCTGCGGCGTGCGTGAGCCTTACAAGCCACGGCGCTGCGGGAATGGGTTGTTTGCCAAGAACAGCTTATGACGATCCCAGATGCGCAGCGCGCCTCTCGCCGGGGGATGAGAGAAATACGGCGATTACATTCGACATACTTCAAGCAGCCGCACCGATATTACCGGTGCGGCTGCTTTCAAAGCGGAGGAATCTAAAATGAGTGACACTGTTTTGCAGATCATGCAGCCGACAAACCCGGTCGAGCCGCCGTATCAATACATGATGATCGACGGCTGCAAAGTAAAGGTAAACTATCTCCCAAAACCGCCCGCGCCATCCGCGTGCAAAGTGCTGGACAGAATCCATGAGATTCTGCTTGCCTCAAGGCTTAAAAAATAGCCGCCGCACATTTGCATCTTTGTTACCTCGATGCAATAATGATGATGTACTTGTACCTTGAAAATTGAAAATAAAGAAAACGGACCGGATACATCATCTTTCAGACGATCTAAGACAGAAACGAGGTATGTATAATGGAAAAGACAGTCTATGAATCCAACGTTCCGCGTGTTTACACGCTTTACAGAGTTTCTACCATCGGTCAGGTTGAAAAAGATGATATTCCGATGCAAAAACAGGTTTGCCGTGACTTCGCAAAAAAGCAAGGCTGGGTGGTTGTCAAGGAGTTTTCGGAAAAAGGCATTTCCGGCTACAAGGTATCCGCCAAAGACCGCGACGCCATTCAGGAAATTCAGCATGATGCTGCGCTTGGCAAATTCGATATTCTGCTTGTGTTCATGTTTGACCGGCTCGGACGACGGGATGATGAAACACCATTCATTGTAGAATGGTTCGTCAAGAACGGCGTGGAGGTCTGGAGCGCGATGGAGGGGCAGCAGCGGTTCGACAATCACGTTGACAAGCTGATGAACTACATCCGCTACTGGCAGGCCTCCGGCGAGAGTCTGAAAACCTCGATCCGCACGAAAACCCGCTTGGGGCAGCTCACAGAGGAGGGGCATTACACCGGCGGAACAGTTCCGTATGGCTATCGCGCGGTAGATAAAGGCCGCGTCAATAAGCGCAACCGCACAGTGCTGGACTTGGAGATCGACGAAGATGAGGCGGAGGTGATTCGTCTGATCTTCCACAAATACGTCGATGAGGGATACGGCGCACAGCGCCTTTCTCACTATCTGCATGAACAGGGCATCAAAAGCCGCGACGGAAAAGGCTTTCCGAACACAACCGTCAACCGGATCATCAAGAACATTGCCTATACCGGTATCATCAAAAACGGCGAGTCACAGTCCGGCTATATTGACGAGCTGCGCATCATCGACGTTTCTACCTTTTCCAAGGCACAGGAGATCATGCGCCAGCGGACGCTCCCGCATGGCAACGTGCCGCTGAACTGCAAGGGAAAATCCCTGTTGGTCGGAAATATTTTCTGCGCCCACTGCGGAAATCGGCTGACACTGACGACCAGCGGCAGGCGCGTGTATCGCGCAGATGGCACAGTGAAATACGAACCGCGGATGCGATACCAGTGCCATTACAACGTCCGACATCCCGGCGAATGCGACGGACAATCCGGCTATGGCGTCACAAAGCTCGACGGTATTGTGGAGAAAGTGATCCGCATGAAGTTTGCAGAGATCGCTGCCGCGCCGGAATCCGAGATTCTGAATCACCAGCATAAAAAAGAAATCGAGCTTGCAAGAATCAAGCTCGATCAGGCCAATGCGCATCTGGCAGAGAAGCAGAAAGACCTCTCCGATTATAAGGCGGAAACGCTGAAAGTCATTCGCGGTCAGAGCAATCTCAGCGTGGAGCTTCTGAACGCACTGGTGAAAGAAACAGAAACGATGATTGCCCTGGCGCAGACCCGCATAGACGCGGCACAGACAGAATATGAGTCGCTGCTGGCTTCGGCGGAGAATCTGCGGCAGGAATACGACCGACTGCTCACATGGGCAGATCTGTTCGACACCTGCTCCTTTGAGGCAAAGAAAATGATCGTTGCGCAATTCGTCAAAGCCGTTCGCGTCAGCCGCGACTACAATATTGAGATTGACTTCAACGTGTCTTTTGAGGAATTTCAGAACTTTTCCGTCAAAAATGGGGAGCCAGTCATTTTGCAACCGCTGCGTTCGCATACCGCATAAAAAAGTTCGGGATAATCCGAATTTTATCGGATTATCCCGTATTTGGTGGACCTGAAGAGACTCGAACTCTCGACCTCTCGGATGCGAACCGAACGCTCTCCCGAATGGTTCAGATATATGCACCCAAAATTCTTAAAAAACAACTGCAAATATAAGAATATCGAGAAAATCTAGTGATATGTCCTTTTTATACAAGACACTCTTTCGGCTGCTCCGCAGCATGAAGAAGTGTCTTTTGTATTACGGTCATAATTTTGAGGATGCAACGCAACCGCCGGGCATTAGCGCTATACTATTGATATAATAATTTTAGCTTTCTATACATATGATAGGACAAGGTTCTAAAAATCATTGCATATATCATCGTTTTTTGTGCCAAATGCTTGAAATGTATGGAAATGAGGTGTATCATAATTATATACAATCAAAATTTGAGGTACAATGTGATGCATCGAATAATTGCTAGCTACCTAAATACTTTTTGCGAAGAAAATTTTATAAGTCCTGCACTCGAGGAAAGTAAACGATTTGAATTATTTGCAAACTACTGTGTAATTAAATCAATATATCCAGAGGATGTTAATCCCGAAAATATTACATCAGGTGTTCCTGACACAGGTATTGATGGCATATGTTTTTTTATTGATGGAGAAATAATCACTAGTGTTAATGAAGCCGAAACAATTCTCTCGCGCCCGAAACGCAATATGCCAGTAGATATATTTTTTATTCAGTCAAAAACCAGCGAGACATATGACCAAGGTGATGTTCTGAAATTTGGAAATGGTATTCGCGATTTTCTTTCAGATAGTCCCACATTACCACAAGGAGACTTCATAAAACAATCACGCTTAATTTTCAACGTTCTAATTGACCACGTTTCTAAAATTCAAAATGGTCGTGCATCCGTACATTTAAGATACATTTGCACTAGTAACAATCCCATTTCATTAGAAATCTCATCAACAAGAGATACCATAGAGCATGATATTGAATCCACTGGTTACTTTTCTTCCGTTGATTTTGTATTTGTCGGTCTCGAGGAGTTAATTTCACTTTGGGATAAAACAAGAAATGCAATTACTGCCGTTTTGCCAACTAAGCAATTATCCCCCTATCCCAGTATGGATGGAATCACAGAAGCGTATTTGGCTATCGTTCCATTGAAAGCTTTTGTAGAAAATGTGTTAATGGATTCCGATCATAAACTGCGGATGCACATTTTTGAAGAAAATGTACGCGCGTTTCTCGGCAATGAAAATCCTGTCAACAAGCAAATAAAATCGACGCTTGAAAGTTCTCCTTCGCAGGAACGTTTTGCCATTCTCAACAATGGAATCACAATCATCTCACCAGATGTGAAAGTGCAGAACGACAGGATTTCTATTGACAATTATCAAATTGTTAATGGTTGCCAAACAAGTAATGTTCTATTTGATAATTATAATTTGCTCTCCCCAACGTCTATGGTTACAGTTAAGGTTATCGAGGCCACAGATCCCGATGTAATTGCCGACGTGGTCCGCGCGACAAATAGTCAAAGCAAAGTGGATGAAACCCAATTTCTATCTTTTACAGCTCTTACCCGACGTTTGGAACGCTATTTTGATGCTACTGAAGATATTTCCGGCAAGGAAACCAAACTATACTTTGAGCGAAGAAACGGCCAATATGCTAATAGTGATGTGCCCAAACGTAGAATTTTTACTATTGCAGAAACTTGTCGCGCCGTCGGTGCTATGTTCCTCAGAAAACCAGAATTAGCTTATCGTTATCCGACTAAGATGATATCGAGCTTAAATGAAAAGTTATTGAATTCCAAGAACAAAGAGAGTGTTTATTACACTGCTGCACTGGCTCTTTATCGGTTCAAGTCTTTAATTAGTGCCGGACGTATTCAATCAAAATACAGTATATATAAATGGCATGTTTTAATGATTTTAGGCTATATTGCAGGCAACGGCAAGGAAATGCCTTCAATTCAAAACAAGAAGGTAGATGCTTATTGCAAAAAGATTGTTGAAATTTGTAGTCAAACCGATGATGAATGTATCGAACTGTTTAACAGATCTATAGCTGTCCTTGATACCATAGGGCTAAAGGAATCACGTGATGAGATACGATCTTTAGCATATACGCAGAGTATTTCCGATTACTGCGTCAAAAACATTATTATTGCATAGTGAGTTCTGCCCATGAGCGGACACTTGCGTGTAATCGCAAGTGTCCGCTCATTATATACTGAGGTGATTTTCATGCAATCTCAAGTCAATTTCTCATATTTTTACGGCGAAGAATCCGAGCAATTCAGCTACTTCCGGATTCCCAGATTGTTGGTGCGCAGTAAGAAGTTCAAGACACTCTCCACCGAAGCAAAGCTGCTTTACGGCTTGATGCTCGACCGCATGGGGCTATCCGCCAAACACGGCTGGTATGACGATTTGGGGCGCGTCTACATCTATTACACGCTCGACGAAATTCAAACCGACCTCATGTGCGGACACAACAAAGCAATTCGGCTGCTGGCCGAGCTGGATACTGACAAAGATGGTTTTGGCCTAATCGAGCGCGTGAAGCAGGGGCAAGGCCGTCCGGCAAAAATTTACGTCAAGAAATTCACCACGACTGACGTGCCAGATGCTCCCCGTTCTGCGCCCATTTCAGACTTCCCGGATTCGGAAATCCAGACTTCCCAAAATCAAACTTCCAGACTTCCGCTTTTGGGAAGTCAAGACTTCCCAAAACGGGAAGCAAGTTATTTAGATAATATCTATCCTGAGTTTAGCTATCCTGATCCATCTATCTATCCGGCGCAAGCGCCGCCGGATGGATACGACCGATTCGATTGCAGAAAGCAGCTCTATGAAAAGCTGGACTACGAAATTCTAATTACCGAGTACGGTGAAACGTCCGTCAAATCCATCATCGAGCTGCTGACCGATACGCTTTGTACGTCGAAGCCCAGCGTTCGTATCGGCGGCGAGGAGATTCCCATTGCCGCTGTCCGGGAACGCCTTGGGCAGCTTGACCGCTTCCATATCACCTATGTGCTGGACTGTATGCAGAAAACCAGCACACCCATCCGTAACATCCGCGCGTATCTGCTTGCCGCACTGTATCAGGCGCCAGTCACGATAGATTCTTACTATCGCGCTGCCGTCTGCGCAGACCGTGGCCGGTAAATCTGCGCGTTGTTTTGCGTCCCAACTTGGGGCGCATTTTTTGTACCCATTTTTCAATAAAGGAGGAACACAATGCCCGAAGAAAAAACGAAACTTGGCAACCAGACAGCGCCGGAGAAGAAATCCGACGCCGCAAAGCTGCCAAATGCACCGCCCAAAACAGAGAAACCGCCGGATAAAAACGACGGCATAAAGCCCGCTTCTGCGGCTGAACCCCAAAAACCGGAGGATAAGTCCAGCACACCGCCGCCCGCAGAAGTCAAAAAAACGGATGCGTCCGGCAAGGACAGCCGCAAGGACACTGTTCCGACAGGTGATGTGAAAAAGCCCGAAGCGTCGGTCAAGTCACCGCCCGCACCCGCCGAAGTGAAAAAGCCGGACGCACCAACGGATATTCCCGGCAAGGTCAGCGGCAAGGAAGTTGCCCCTGTGAGCAGCACAGAAAAGCCCGGCGCGGCA
>OGFF01003936.1_pt1 | contig 10340 bp, 14 predicted proteins | sample 1570751 | NCBI WGS metagenome assembly OGFF01 (sample SAMEA2581951, study PRJEB24529) | metagenome | biome: Human gut stool | place: China | collected 2011 | reverse complement strand
TTAGAGGCAGTTCCCGTTGAAGAAAGCGAGTTGCCAAACTAAGCAGAACAATTCCGATTTGAACCACACGATTTCATAGCCGCTCATTAGTGGTTGCAGTCTTTTAATAAAATCCTCCGAAAGCCTTGCAAATAAAGGATTTTTCGCATTGTCCCCACCGTATCCCTTTATCTGATTTCACGCATTGTTGTCCTTAACTTGACCTCGCACAAGGGAAAAATCAAGGGAAGGAAAAACTGGTAACAAACTATAAAACAGCGTGGCAATCGGGGAACCGTGACGTATGTGCGAATATATTATAGCGGAGGATTTCGATATGGACAAGTACATTTTTGACGAAGGCAACGGCCTTTGGTATGAACTGATTGGCGACTACTATTTTCCCTGTTTGACTGTACCCACTGAAGAAGAACAGCCTGTCGGTATATGGGGGCAACGGCACAAGCGGTATATCAAAGAATACCACCCAGCTTTATACAATGCCTTGTTGCTCAACGGCAGACTGAACAGCTACCTTGCCGATATTGACCAGCAGGCACAAGAACGGTTAGATACCATTATTGAACAGATGGCCCGATCCCAAGGTATCACCGAGGCGCTGAAAGCTGCCGACCAAATGACATGGGTCGGTAAGATGAACAATATCCAAGCAAGTGCAATGGAAATTGTAAACAGTGAGCTGATTTACGCTTAACAGATTAGCGAAGCAGGGGCCGCCCCAATCGGGCGGCCCCTGCTTCTGCTGTAACACGCTTTACTCATTGATAGCCAGAGAGAGATTGTCCAGAATATCTTCCACTTCGTCCGTGGTCAGATACGCACCATGCAAGCTGACATTGGCATGGCTTGTACGGCACTGCGCCCAAACGTGCCCGTTGTCCATTTCAATCAGGAATTCATGGCCATCAACGGACGTGTAATAATAGGCGGTTTCGTAGCTGCCATCAATGACATACGTTTGGACAAAATAGTCGGCTTGTGCGATATTATCGATTGTGAAATCGACATATCCGCTGCCGTTCTTCTTTGCGTAAAGGGCGTCAAAGTTCTCGCTGACGTAATCACCTTTTGCATCGGACACGACAAAGGACAAGTTGGCATCTGGAACATAATCATAATGCTCGTTCACCCATTCCAAATCAAAGGTAACGCGACCTGTCAGCGTGTCCAGAAGATTTGCGGGGTTTTCGGCAGTATACTCCATTTTCTCCGCGCCATCCTCCCGACCAATGCGGCGGCTGCGGAGAACTGGATCACTGCTCAGAACCTCTACGGAGTCCCACTGATGGTATTCAGATACTACTCCGCCGTTAATGCGTTCGCCCGCAACCCAATCGTCCGATTTGAACCGATTAGATTTTATCGTTTCTTCCAAAGTGGCGGGCGGGTTTCCTCCGGGGCCGTCGATAGCAACAGCACCAGGAGCACCATTTTCACTTGAAGGCATGGGAATGTCATCCCTGCTGGACACGATGATGTCATTTCTGAACAGATGCACAACCACCGCTGCGGCAGCGGTCAGCGTTAATGCCATCATCATAACAACAGCGACGGCAATCAACGGCACACGAGATTTTAAGGTCGATTTTTTCATAGGAATGTCCTCCGATTGTTTTTGGTAGGAGGCAAGCTGGGAACGAATACGCTCCCGGCTCTCCTGCGGCAATTTCAGCCCATCAGAAATGCGCTTGAAGTTTCGCTCCATATCAATCCCTCCCAAGTTGCTTTTTTAAGATGTTTTTGGCCCGATGCAATCTCATGGAAACGGCTGAGATGCCGATGTGTAAAAATTCTGAGATTTCCCGAAACGAGTAGCCCTCAAAGTAGTGTAGGCTCACGACGGCCCTATACTTTTCCGGCAACTCCATGACCGCATAAAATATGTCCCGATCCTCCGGCTGTATCAGCAGAACAGCCTCGTCCAAAGGAATGGCTTCGTGCTTCTTTACTGCGGTGAGAAGGTTTTTACAATGGTTAATCGTAACCTTAGTTAGAAACGCACGCTCTTTGCCGGGATAAACTATCATGCCGCCCTCCAACAGTTTAAGAAAAACAGTCTGCACAACGTCCTCCGCTTCCTGCGGAGAGCGGAGATAACTGAGAGCAATACGATACACCATATCCGCATAACGGTCAAAAAGCTCCAGCACGGTTTCTTGCTCCATCGGCGCACCCCCTTCCGCTTCCTCTTGAGGCCTCATATATATAACAAATCAGCAGACCGAATTTGCACAAAAATTTTCAAGAAAATTATAGCACATAAAACAGTATATAACCTACAAACTGGCTCCTGTTTATGTACGCCGCCGCTATGGATTGCACCATAGCGGCGGCGTTCTCTATCATCTGCTGTCCCTGTCAACTGCCCTCCTGTGTGGCTGTGGCTGTTGCCGTTTGCCCTCGTCCTGCAACCGCCGCAGGCGTTCCCGGACGCTTCTCGGCTCTGGGGGCCGCTCTTTTACGGCGGGCCGCTGGCGCTCCTGCACCTTCCGCTCCCACTCGGCCAACTCCCGGTTATGCTGGCTGACAACGGCCTCGGCCTTGCGGTAGGTGGCTGTAAATGTCTGCACATCGGGATAACCCTCCGCCTGGACGATGGAGGGAAGCGCATCCATCCTGTGGCTGATTTCCTGCTCTGTCTGCTGTATCTGCCCAGCGATGTCTTTGCGCTCTCTGGTCTTAAAGATACCCGTGGCGGCGGCAAGCTGCTGCTTCAAGTCTGGCAGCACATCCTCCTGCAAGTATCGGATGCTCGTGGCCTCGTCCCTCACTCGTATCATCAGACCTCGCATGGCACGGAACTCTGCCATATCAATGTCCAGCGTGGGCTTCGGCGGCATTGCCCGCTGGCGGATCAGCCCTTGCAGGAAGGCCCTGGCCTTGCCCACGATGGCCCGGAACAGGTGCGGGAGCCACCCGGCCTGATGGATGGATTGCCTGACCTTCTCGTGTATCTCAGCCTGCTTGACCTCCAATATCTCCGCCTCGGATATGCCCGTCAAAAGCGCCATATCCGCCGTTCGGTTCCACTCCTGACGGGCGGCGTTGTCCGCTTTGATTTCCTCCGCCTTGGGATTGTTCCTGCCTATCTTTTTGGTGGGCAAATATACGCTCTGCGGGTCAAACACCTTTAGCTGCTGCTCCGGGTCTGAGATATAGCGGTTGATAAGGCCGGTATAGAACTCCTTGACCTCAGCCACAAAGCCCTCCTGCTTGAAGCGGGCGTCCTTAACGCTGAACATATGGCTCTCGTAGACCTCGCCCTTTTTGATGACGGTACAGCCGGGGCGTATCTGCCCATCCTCCCCGGTGATCTCCTTCTTGGTGCGGACGTGCTTCCCCACCTCGTCATAGAACATATTCCGGGTGGCGACCTTGACTACGGGTTCCGGCAACAACCGCCGCTCACTGAAAATCAGGTGGATGTGGTAGTTGGTCTTGGCCTTGTTGTGGTGTAGGCCGGACACACACTCCACGTTATACCGCTTTTGAAATTCCTCTGTGAACTTTGTCAGAACCCGCTGCGGGTCATAGCGTGTGAACTTCTCCGGCAGGGCGATGATGAACTCCCGCGCCTCGATGCACGTCCCCTCGGTGCCGCTCCGCTTGAACTCCTGCTGGTTTTCCCTTGCGAGGGAAGTCCAGAAGGCGGCATCGGCGGTATGATAGGTGGCGTACAGGTTCTCCTGTCTGGCGGGGCTGGTGATATAGGAAATACGCCCCTTGACATTGGACAGCTTCGACATCTGGATGAAGCTGTGTCGCGTCATGCCTCCGTCCTTCCTCCGGCTGTGTCAGCCGGTGCGTGGAGCGACAGCAGAGCGCAAGGGCGGTTTAGGGCAGTCCGCCGCTGTGCGGACTGCCCTAAACCGCACCGCCGCGCCAGCGGCGGCAGCCCCCGGCAGGGCGAAATACACAGAGTACAAACCGAAGGTTTGTGCGATGGGTGTATTTCGCTCTCAAACGGCGAGGCCTTTGTGGTGGCGTTCGCTCCGCTCACGCCTTTTTGACTGGCCCTCATCACTCCACGCCCCGCACATCGTCCCTGACCAGCAGATTCCGTCCCTGGTTGACGGTCATGAACCGCTCCAGCGTGTCGCTGCGGATGATGGTCTTGCGCCCGACCTTGAGGACGGGCAGCTTTCTCCACTCCACCAGCTTCCGCATGGTGTTCCTCCCGATGCCGCTGCACTCAGCGGCTTCCTCAATCGTCATGCCCATTTTGACAGTTGCCATTGGTGTCACGCTCCTTTCAATGTACTTATTTTGCAACCCTCGCTGATTTGTTATAATCAGTCTGCCATCGACTGTCAACCTATTTTAAGTCCGTTCTATAAAACAATTTGAAAAATAGGGTTGCAAATCAAATTCACCTATGTTATACTAACACTCGAAAGGAGGCCGATCCAATGGATAAAGACATAGCCTTTACCCCAAAGCAGGTCGGGCAGCGCATTAAGGAGCGCCGGAACGAAATCAACATCTCCATGCCGGAACTGGGCAGGCGGGGAGGGTTAAAGAAATAGAGCCTCCAGCGATATGAAGCAGACGGTGTTGACCCGAAGCGAACCATGATTATCAACGGACTGGCGGACGCGCTTCTCACCACCCCCGAATGGCTGACAGGGTTATCCGATGAAAAGGAGTATAACTCCAAAACCCTGTGCCAGATGGATATTGAGAAGCACATAGCGGCCTATCTGGACGAACTGACAACCACCGTCCAGGGTGAACCTCACCAACAGCTTTTGACCACCTTCCTCGGTCAGATCGTAGACCTCTATTCCGTGTTCTGCGTCCACTTTGCCAGGGCGATGGCCGAGGCAGACCACATCGCCGAGGACGAGGGCTTGAAGAAGTCCCTGATGCGCTACGCCATCGAGTCTGGGGCTGTGATTGAAAAGGTCTACCGCCGGGAGATGGAAACGCCGGTGGAGGACATGAAGCGGTTCATGGACGGGCTTCTGCACATCTATGACGAGGGACGCACCAAAATGAAGATAGGCGACCTGCTTGACATGAGCAGCGAGGCCCGTGAGCGGCTGAACGGGCAGAATTGATCCGTGGCACCTTGACAACGAAAAATGCCAGTCAGTACGACTGGCTGGCGTGACATGATTGAACGCACATCATACGTCACAGTCCCGATTGCCACGGATAGAAAGGAGTAAAATTTATCTATGGCAAAAGGTTCTGTACGCAAAAAGGGCAAAAAGTGGTACTATCGCTTCTATATCGAGGACGAGAGCGGGAACCGGGTGCAAAAGGAGTACCCCGGCACCGAGAGCAAGTCCGAAACGGAAGCCCTGCTCCGCAGGGCGATGGAGGACTACGAGGAAAAGCGGTTTGTGGCGAAAGCGGAAAACATCACCGTGGGCGATATGCTGGATATGTGGGTGGAGGAAGAACTGAAGCCCGGTACATTGAGCAATGGCACAGTGATGGCTTATCAGGGGACGGTGGGCCGTATCAAGCGGCACCCCCTGGGCAAGCGGAAGCTGAAAACCGTCACCGCCGACCATCTGCAAGCCTTCATCGACTTCATGAGCTACGGCGGCGCCAATCCCGATGGAACGACCTCCCCGCCCATGAGCCGGGGCTATATGCTCCAATTCTCAGCGGTACTGCAAAACTCGTTCCGCTTCGCCGTGTTCCCTAAACGGCTTATCACGTTCAACCCTATGCAGTATGTGAAGCTGCGGGGACGGAAGCAGGAGGCGGACATCTTCTCCGAGGATATGGGGGACGCCGCTGCGGTTCCCACCATCAGCTGTGAGCAGTTCCGAGCGTTGGAGGACTTTCTGAAAGAGAAGGACAACCCGGCCTTGCTGCCCATCCAAATCGCTTATTATACCGGGCTCCGTATCGGTGAGGTCTGTGCCCTCACCTGGAAGGATATCAACCTGGACGAGCAGTATCTGACGGTGCGGCGGAGCATCCGCTACAACGGGGCAAGGCACAAGACGGAGATCGGGGCCACCAAGCGGAAGAAAGTCCGCACTGTGGATTTCTGCGACACCCTGGCGGCGATCCTCAAAGCGGCCAAGAGGGAACAAAGTAAGAACCGTCTGCGCTATGGTGAGTTCTACCGCCTCAACTACTACGCCGAGGTCAGGGAGAAAGACCGCATCTATTATGAGGTCTATACCCTGCCGAGGACGGAGGAAGCGCCGGAGGGGTACAAGGAGATTTCCTTCGTCTGTCTCCGGCCTGATGGAGCGATAGAGACACCGAGTACGGTGAGCATCATGTGCCGCAAGGCAAAGGAGAAGGTAGAGGGTTTGGCGGACTTCCGTTTCCATATGCTTCGTCACACCTTCACGAGCAACCTCCTGTCCAATGGGGCGGCTCCCAAGGACGTGCAGGAACTGCTGGGGCACTCGGACGTCAGTACCACGATGAACATCTACGCCCACTCTACGAGGGAAGCGAAACGCAACTCCGCCCGACTGCTGGATAAGGTGGTCAACGGGGAGTAAAAATCTTTCCCTTGTTTCAGCCCGTAAGGGAAAAAACAAGGGAAAGTACATACGGTTTGAGGATTTGATAGGCGGAAACGCCTGATATTACAAGGTTTTTCAAGGGGAAGCACAATAAATTTCGATTTATCTGCCTATCAAGCGGCTTGATCCAAATGGATCGAGCCGCTTTAGCTTACATCATCCCTCCCATCACCATGTGGTTGCTTTGACCACCGTTCATCACTTCTTCCATGCTGATATATCCCTTATAGGCGATGTAGCCTCGGTCGGTGAACATCCCGTCCTCCGCGTTCATGCGCTCTGTGCCGTACTTCTCATAGTCGTAAAAAGCATCGAGGGTTTCATCATAGTCGAAATGACCGGACTGACGGATCATATACTTGCCGTACTCGGCGGGAGAGTGCGCGCCGGGGGCAAAGTCAAAGAGGTCGAGACTTTCCGCAAGGTTTTTGATCTGTGCCGCAGACTTTGGCTCTGCAAGTATGACCACGGCGCCCAGCTTTTCCATATCCGCTTTTGATAACCCATCCGTTGCCGCTGCCAGTTCATTGAGGTCGGAGAGGGTTTCGTACTCCATATCCAACAGGACATCCACCTCGTTGGGGAGCTGGCTGTCCTCCAGCCGCAGGCGGACATCGGCGGGATCTGTGATGCCCCCGCGAAGGAGGGCGCGGTCGATCTCCTCCTGCACCATGGGGAGGAACAGCCATGTGATATGCTCCGTATCCTCCGGTTCGGCTTTAGAGGTCACCGCAACGGTGATGGCGTTCGGCTCATAGTAATAGCAGGGAAAGAACCGACCGTCGTAGACCTGCTCTAATTTCATACCGTTGTCGTAGACCACACCATAGGGCGTCACCGTGCCGCTGCCGCTTTCGATGAGCTGCCGTGCGGTTCCCTTGCCGTCCAGTTTGTTCAGCCCATCTACACTTGCGCTGCCGCCGTGCAGGTTCATGTAATGGTCGCGGCCGATGGCGGCGAGGTCGGAAAAGTCGGTGATGACCGTGGCTTGCTGGCAGCAGAAGGTCAGGTTGATGAGATCCTTCAGCTCGAACAGCTTCAGCTTGTGGGCCATGGCCTGAAACTGCGCGGCCTCGCCGGTGTCGAAGCTTTCCAGCCGTTTGGCGAGGTAGTTCAGCTCCTCCACATTGACCGTGAGCATCTCCGTGCGCTTGAGCACGGAATAAAAGCTGTCAATTTTCTCTACCTTGCAGTCCGCCTTGAGCGCGTCGCCGATCTCCAACGCCTCCAGCATCTCCATGCAATGTGCGTACTGGTCGCGGGGGATAGGGAACGGAATGGTCGCCACGCCGTATTCCGGGTGGCTGGGGTTACTGAGAACCGCTTGAATCATCATGTTTCATTCACTCCTTTTTCCAAATTCAAAACCGCATCTCCGTATTTGGCCATCAGTAGTGCGCCAGTGATCAGGTGGAACGCCTCATCTGTGACCAATTCCGGAGACGCAAGGTCTGCGAGAGTGATATTACAGCAGCCGACCGCAATGGCCTTCGCCGCCTGGTAGACGCTGTATAGCTCCGGCTCGATTCCTCCGAGCCGGACGCTTTGGAAGTCAAAGCCGTCATTCCCGCATTTCCAGACCATCCTGCGCCAAAGGCTCTCGTATGCCGTGAGCAGGAAGAGGGCCGCTTTGTTCCGGTCGGACAAACGCCAGCAGCGCTCTCGCCAATGTGTCCATCTTCGCCGGTGGGCATCGGACAGGAAGAATTGGAAGAATTGAGGTTTCCTCTCTCTAAATTGCTGATGCATCCTTTTTCGAAACTGCGGCCCCATAGAGGGGGTGAAGCAGTCCCGCATGAACGCATTCAGCTCCAGCACACCTGCCTCGATCCGCTCCTCCAGGCAGGTACATTCACATAGGCGGCACGGATGCTTGCGGACATAGTTCTGGCAGTATTCGCACGCCACATCTTCGGGCGTGTAACGAAATGGGCTGCGATATATTCCACCACCTCTGGGCTTTTGACCGGGCTGAGACATCATCAACTGCTCCAACGCCTGCAGCGGCGTGTCTCGCATGAAATAGTACGGCATAAGCGAACTCCTCTCTGAAATGAAAAAAGGGCCGGAATCTTATTGCTAAGACTCCGGCCCGTTCCGTTTGATATTACATTGTCTGTTGCTGCGCGACTTGTTCCAAGGCTTCTTCCTGCTGCCGGATTCGCTCGTCCAAATCCGGCACACACTCCTCAATCTGCTGCTGAACACTGCGGATCATTTTTTCCTGCTCTCCCGTGAGTTCAAAGAAATCTCCGTCTACAGAGTCCGCACAGCAACGATAAATCTCGGTCATCTGCTCTGGGGTGAAAAGCCGTTCCTTTTGAATCAGCCCGGAGCGGATAGCAAAGTCCTGTTTGGCTCCTGCATAGTTCTCCATGAAATAGTGCCCATGACATACTCCTGTGTGCCCATAGGCCCAATCCCATGTGACGAAGTGGACTCCGTGTTTGCTCTGAACTCCAGCCAGCACAGTGCCGTTGAAATCCGCCAGCACCTTGTAGCCGTCCTCCAGACCGTCGGCTTTCAAAAAGGGCGCCATCTCCATCTGCCGCATATACTCCGCTGTGGTCCTGACAATCTCATACACCTTGTCCTTGGCAGCGATCCGTTCTGGCTCGTCAATATCCTCATTGCGGTAGGCAACACCACCGCTCCCAGTTACTTCACAAAGCGGCGAACCGTCAAGCAGGATACACAGCCTGTCAGTGTGAACTTCGTCCAACTGGAAACCCTCCTTGGCAAGGACGATTGCTGCTTCTCTGAGGTAACAGACCTTTTCTTCTGCGCTGATGCTCATATAGCTCCTCCCATGCATAAAAAATAAGGCCGGAGCGATCATGCTCCGACCTACAAATGCAGGCGCTGCGACCAGCGCCCTTTTTGAAATGAAAAAGGGCACCGCTTTCTTAGTCCGTCAGGACCAACAAAACGACGCCCAAATCTTTGTGATTCTTTTTTTAGAAAAATACCTGCAAATGGAGCGGTGTTTTGCAATAAAAAACAGATCTCTTACCGGTTTTGTAAACTTACTTTTTCATTCAGCTTTGTGACCTCTCTCTTTGCCCTGCTGTATAATGTGATCCAGATTCCAACATAGATTCCGATAAATATCGCAAAATACACAACGACCCCTGCAATGCTATGTTTCATCCAATACATCAGATATGCAACCGGAAATGTTGCAATCGAACCTGCCAGCAGATGAGTCACTGTCTGCCGCAGCAGGCTCCAGTCATCCATCTCCCATATCACGGACGCGCCTGCCCAGACTGCACCGTACAGCAAAGATGCGATCATCTGCGCCACGACCGCATTAATTTCATTTCCACACTGCTCCACCAATGCCGGGACAACCGGATAATAATTTCCGTCACCGTATATGAGTGAAGAAAAAATTGTGATTGCAGTACTGATTGCCAGACCGATCGGCGCACCTATAAGCGCTCTGCATAAAATTCTTTTTTTCATGATAACCTCCATTCCTGTGTATGAAAAATATATTTTTCACACACACCACCATTTCTATAATCCCAATACCTGTTTGATTTTTCTGACGTAACGCCTTGAAACATACGTTGCTGTTTTGTCTGACATCGAAACACAGATCGTCCCGGAAAAACTTAAGTCAAATTTTTTTACTTCTTTCAGGTTAATGATCTCCGAATTGGAGATGCGGATAAACATTTTTTTGTTCAGTCTCTCCTCTAACTCATACAGTCTTGCCTTTAACCGGTAGCTGCCGTCTTTTGTCTTTGCATATACCCTGTCATTTTCTGCATAGATCCGTATTATTTCCGTCTGTTCTAACAAAATGATTTCGCCATTCTCGTGAATCGC
>OGFF01003935.1_pt1 | contig 10341 bp, 13 predicted proteins | sample 1570751 | NCBI WGS metagenome assembly OGFF01 (sample SAMEA2581951, study PRJEB24529) | metagenome | biome: Human gut stool | place: China | collected 2011 | reverse complement strand
GGCCGAACAGGAAGCCGGGGTTCAGCCATTTGCGCTCCGGGTTCGCGCCGGAGAAAAAGCGCCTGAACAGCAGCTCCAGCACCCAGCCGCCGACGCCGCCGAAGAAAAACAGATACAGAACGATCAGAAACACCTGAAATTTGGACATAGCGACCTCCGCATTCTTTTTCCTCAGCTTACGACATTCCTATTCCGCTGTCAAGCCAAAAGAAAACAGTGACGTTTTGCGCCAGATATGGTATACTGTCGGCAGATTATGCAAAGGAGCGTTTTATCATGCGCGGCATCCCGTCTCTTATCACCGACATCCGGAAAAAAGTCTTTGCCGAGGTCGCCAGAATGGCCTACTCCGGCGACTACACCGACATGGAGGACATCCCCTTCAAGATCGTCCCCGGCCAGAGCCCGCTGCACCGCGAATCTGTGTTCCTCGAACGCGCTATTGCGGGCGAACGCGTGCGCCTCGCGATGGGTCTGTCCTTACAGCCCGTGCAGACGCGCACACTTCTGACTGAGGGCATGGACCAGGCGGCCATCGCCGAGCAGTATTATGAGCCGCCGCTCGTCAACATCATCCCCTACGCCTGCCACGCCTGCCCGACGAAGCAGTACCGCGTGACAGAGCTGTGTCAGGGCTGTCTTGCCTCCTCGTGCCAGCGCGTGTGCCCGAAGGGCGCCGTCAAATTCGTCAACGGCAAGAGCCGCATCGACCAGAAGCTGTGCATCAAGTGCGGCAAATGCGCCAGAGCCTGTCCGTATAACGCCATTACGTATCTGGAGCGGCCCTGTCAGGCCGCCTGCGGCATGGACGCCATCGGCGTCGACGAATACGGCAAGGCGTGCATCGATTATGACCGCTGTGTCTCCTGCGGCCAGTGTCTGGTCAGCTGCCCGTTCGGCGCGATCGTCGACAAGAGCCAGATCTATCAGGTCATCCGCTCCATCCTTGAAGGCAACGAAGTCGTGGCCATCGTCGCGCCGTCGTTCGTCGGGCAGTTCGGCAGAGACGTGACCGTTCCGAAGTTCCTGACCGCCATGAAGCAGCTCGGCTTTGCCGACGTGGTCGAGGTCGCGGCCGGCGCAGATATCTGCACGATTGAAGAAGCGCACGACTTTCTGGAAAAGGTACCGAACGAGCAGCGCTTCATGGCGACCTCCTGCTGCCCGTCGTGGCGGATGATGGCGCGCAGGCTCTTCCCGGCGGAATCCGGCAATATTTCCATGACCTACACGCCGATGGTCTACACGGCGCGGCTCGTCAAAAAAGAACACCCGAACAGCAAGGTTGTCTTCATCGGCCCGTGCGCGGCAAAAAAGCTGGAAGCCATGCAGGAGGATATCCGCACGGACGTTGATTTTGTCCTGACCTACGAAGAACTCATGGGCATCTTTGAGGCCAAGGAGATCAATTTCTCCACGCTTCCCGACAGCCCGGATCTGGACGAAGGCACGCGAGCCGGGCGCGGCTTCGCCGTCGCAGGCGGCGTGGCTGCCGCAGTGGAGGAACTGATTCATAAAGAGCACCCGGATATCGAACTCAAAACACAGCGGGCTGACGGCCTGCGCGACTGCCGGAAGCTGCTGATGCTGGCCAAGGCCGGAAAGCTCGACGGATATCTGCTCGAGGGCATGGCCTGCCCCGGCGGCTGCGTGGCAGGCGCTGGCACGGTCGTGTCGGCGGACACGGCAGCAAAAAAGCTGGCGCAGCATATGGCACAGGCCAGCGGCGAAACGGCGAAGGACAGCAAATACCGCGATCTGGCCGACCAACTGAACTAAGAGGGTGACAGACATGAAAGCTTGCAGAAAAATTGCAGCACTGGCGCTGTGCGCGGTGCTGCTGGTATCGCTGATGCCCATAGTTTTCGCGGCAGACGCGGCCCCGGCGCTGCAATTCGACGAAAACGGGGAATTCAAGATCCTGATCGTCGCCGACACGCAGGACATTGACAAGCCGCAGAAGGAAACCATCGCGCTGCTGGAGGCCGAGCTGGACGCGGCGCAGCCGGATCTCGTCGTATTTTTGGGTGACCAGATCCACGGCCTGTCGATCGGCAAGAGCGTCGAGCGCACGCAGAAGGCGCTGGATGCGTTCTTGCAGCCGGTGGCCGAACGCGGCCTGCAATTCGCCGTCGTCTTCGGCAATCACGACGACGAGGGCGGTGTCAGCAAGGAAACCCAGATGGCATATTACCAGAGCTACCCCGGCTGCCTCGCAGCTGCGGGCGACGTGACGGGTGTGGGCAACTACAATCTGCTCGTCTATGACTCCGACGGAAAAACGCCGGTCGTGAACCTCTGGTTCTTCGACTCCGGCTCCTACGCGCCGGAGGGTCAGGGCAAATACGACTGGGTGCGGCAGGATCAGATCGACTGGTATCTGGAAACAGAGGCGGCGCTTGCCGCCCGGAACGGCGGAACGCCCATCCCGGCCTACGCGTTCCAGCACATCATTGTCCCGGATATTTACGACGCGATGGACATCGTTCCGTCCAGCGAGAAGAAGAACGGCGCGGTCGAGGGCTATGGCTGCCGCAAGGGCACGTATTATTCCGCTGCATCCGTGATCGAGGCCGGAACGCTTGGCGAAGCGCCGTGCCCGCCGGATGTGAACGGCGGCGAATTCGCCGCGTGGAAGCAGGGCGGCGATATCGTTGCGGGCTTCTTTGGACATGACCATGTGAACGACTTCATTATTCCCTATGAGGGCATCGATCTGATCAACACCAACAGCACCGGCTTTTACATCTACGGCGCAGGCGAAAATCACGGCGCACGCCTTGTAACGCTCTGCAAAGAACTTCGTGGTGCCGTCGCTGTACACGTATTTATGTACAATCAGCATATCATTGTTGGACATTGCCTGCGGGTTCTGGTCTCTCACGCCCTGATTCCAGATCTGGATAGCGGCCTTGTCGCCGCCAGAGATTTCCCATCCGTCAAAGCTCTGGGTAATGATGGGCTTTTTCATGCTGGAATAGGCGTTGCCGATGATATCCTGATTGGTTTCGCGCTGCCAGTCGAAGTCCTCCTGCCCGCTGTAAACGCGGATGCCAACGGGCGCCCACTCGGGGGCAGTAGAAGTGCCGACGTTCAGATTCGCAATCAGCGTTTCACGCGCAATGGTAACGCCATCGGCAACATTAAAGCTCAGATTATCAGCCATATTTCTTTCCTTTCTGCGGATTTACCGCCTTGTAAATTCGTGTGTGTAGTTCACAGTGATTGGAATTAGCCAATCCTGCGTTTTGTTTTCGTTTGGTTCGAGCGCATAGGAGTTAAAGCGCACGGCCTTTGTGATTTTCCGGCTTCCGGTAAGGGGTGGATATGCTTCCAGCTGGTACAGCTTGCCGCCTATCGTCACCGGCTCACGGCACGCCCAAGCGCCCAGCTTATCAAGAAAGTCGTTTGTCCCGGCTTTCACGTACTCGCTGGTAGCATCGGTGCGATACACCACGTAAAATGGGAACTGGCATTCCTGCCGGATGTTGCCGACAATATCGGATTTCTCGGAGTACACCAGCGTTCCACTTTCCGGCTCCATAGAAATACCCCCGTCTTCAGGCAAATCACTTCTTGAGATGACCCGCCCGTTCAGACCGGGGTATTGATTCAGCAGCTCCACGACGGCGTCTTTCAGGATTTCAAATCCTTCGCCGTCAACGCTTATCGGTTTTGGTGTGTCCATTATCCAGCGCCGACCTCCTTTTTCACCAGCTCGACCCACTTGTCACAGTCTTTACTTTTGGCTTTGTCAAACCATTGGCTAGTCCTGCCGTTTGAATAGGTCAGGCTCTTTCCTGTGGATACCTTCTTTTCACCCTTTTTAGCCCACGCAGAGCGGGATTTTTCACCAACCATGACGTTTCCTTCATACAGGAATCGCCCGGTAGGAGCTACGCCAGCCACCACCTGCCCAGATCCAGCGATAGCAGCAGACGCGGCCTTTGTTTCGTTGATGAATTGCCCCGTCAGCATTGGCATAAAGGGAACCATAGAAGTCATAATGGCGCTATCAAGGGTGAACTGCGCACGGTTGAAATTGCCCTCCAACCGGCTCATATCCACCTTAATGTCCACGCCATCCACGACGATGGAGAAGTCCTTGAAGTGGTGTATTTTCTGCGCCATATCATTTCCCCCATACCTCGATCAGCGGAATAACGGAGTGCCGGGAGACAGACGAAATTGTGAATACGTTATCCTTCGTGCGGTTCATGTAGGCGTAGAATCCTTCATTTGTCCAACGTTCGTCGGAATCCGCCACAATGCCACCATCCCATTCACCATTCCAGAAAAAATCGCCTGTGGGGCTGAATGTAATGGAATCTTCGTTCCCATCCCATTCTTTAGGCTCCAACAGGCGTTTCCCTGCGATATTGACCACGCCGTCTTTTTTCTGGTAATGAATTCCCACGTATGCGCTATCTTTCGATTCCGCGCCATACTTGGCAAGAATTGCGGCACGATCTACATTAAGATTGCAATTCTTAATGATGGTGGGGTACCACGTAGCACCTTTCTCACGGTCTCCGGGCTTGCGATTGAATACAGTAACGGTATTTTTGTACATCACAGCACCTCAGGATATACGCCCATGTACAGAAGATTCACGCCGTTTGCATCCTCCACGCCGGACAGACCGTCACGAACGATATTGAAAAGCATTTTCCGCTTAGCGGCGGTATCCTTCACAGCAACGTCTATTGCCGTTGTGCTGCCCTGCCCTTCCATGTAAGATATCGCCTCGTTCCCGGCTTCCACGCGGGAAATGATTTTCCGCTGCAATCCGTTTTCGGTTTCAATGTACCCTCTGCTCATGTTGGCGGCCTGTTCCGCCTCATAGATTTGGTACAGCGTATTCACCAGCTGAGCAGCGGTAAATTTCACGGCATAGGCTGAATCCTCGTCCACGGGGAACGCCTTTTTCAGCTTCCGCACGCTATCAATGCCCGTTGTATATTTATCCATTGTGCGGCAAGCCTCTATTGCCAGCCGCTCATAGATGTTTTCATCAATTGGGGAGTACCACCGTATATAATCCTCAAACGTGATATACATTGGCCGCCGCCTCCTGCTGCTCCAAAAATTCCGCTATGATATCTGCTTTCTTGGCCTTTGTGATGCTATAGCCCAGCTTTGCAGAAAGAGCCTTGATCTCCGGTATTGTCAGTTTTTCAAGGCTCTCCTGCGTATAGCTTGCCATTGAGCTATAGCCGGTTAACCCCCCTGACTTTCGCCGCCGCTGGTGGCCGTCGCAATGAGTGCCGCCATATCCTTGTTCAGCGTCTTCACGCCGCAGATCATATCAATGGAAATGGTATCGGTTTTGGTGGTGATGTTGTAGTCCTGCACCACGCGGAGGCCAAAACCGTCGTAGTTCACAATCGCTGCATTTGCCGCGCCCTGCGGCAGAGCCAGAGGCCGGGTAACGAATGCGAAAGCGTTTTTGTGGAAAGCCAGTCCCAGAACGCCCGCAGTGTCCGCGTTCTGGTCAACGTAGAAGTCCATTCCGAACTTCCGGCCAAGAGACGCTTCACGCAGCGCAGTACCCGCGTCGCCCACCTTCTCGGCGCTGATGAACAGGTCGGTTTTCAGCAGCTTCGTTTCGGTATCGGTGTTGTACACAAACCGGCGCTCGGTCAGCGGGGTTGCGGACTTGGTGAGGTATGCCCGCGCGTCAATCACGTCGTTCTTGATATCGGTGGTTGCCGTCACCTTGTTGGTGATACCGGATGCGAGGCCAAGCAGATAGCTGTCAACCTTATCGGCGAACGCCTGCATAGCGGGGACAATGAACTGCGTGGAGAAGCTCGCAATATCCATCGTCAGCTCCTTTGCGGTGACTGCGAAAGATACATCAAGGAGCTTATCCATTTTCACGGGAACGCTGCTTTCGGTAGCATCCTGCACCGAAATAGTTCCGGCAAACTCCTTTGCCGTAAAGGTTGCGGGCTTGCGGATGGTGATGGTATCGCCCACACCGGCGACAAACTCGCTGGAATAGTCGCGGTGCACCAGATTTGCCATAACTGCGTTGTTTCGCAGCACCATAAGGGCTTCACGGGCGATAATGTCGGGGGTAAGAATCGTATTTGCCATAAATAAAAAACTCCTTTACTTCTTTCTTGCGGCGATATAGTCCGCCATACTCATTTTGCTGAGGTCTGTTTGCTGGCCGCCTCCGCCATTTCCGGGATTATCGAAGCGCGCCGCGCCGCCGTTATCTTCAAAGAGGTATCCGCTATCGGTGCGCAGTGCATCCAGCGCGGCCTTAATGTCCGTTTCCTGATTCTTGCTGGCTTTCAAGGTATCAATATCCAGCAGCGCCCGGATTGCCTTGGTGCTTTTGCCCTTTGCGCCGGTGATGGCGGCATCCAGGGCGTGGGAGAATTCCATATCCGCGATCTTCCGGTCGCTCTCGGCAATGGCATCGTTGTACTTCTTTTTCCAATCCTTGGCGGACTGCTTGATGGTATCGATGTCCTGCTCCTCAAAGCCGGAAATGGTCTTTTGCGCCTCACTCAGCTGGCTCTTGATGGTGTCATAGTCAGCAAAAGGCTTCTTAGCGGCTTCGATGTCCCGGCCATTCTCTGCCATGATCTCGTCAATGATCTCCTTGCTCAGGGGCTGGTCTCCTACCTTGAAATTCTGCAAAAACTCACGTTTCATATACTTCCTTTCTCAGCTATGCTTTGTTATATGGGGGTTGCGTCCCCTGCTGTCGGCTTGTTTTACGCCTGCCACGGCAAAAATGGTATGAAAAAAGCAACCGTTCGGAAACCCCGAATAGTTGCTTCAATCAACTTGATTATAGTGGCACTTCCCATCGTGCCACGCGCCGCATGATTCCTTTTTGCACTCAATGAATTCTGCGGTGTTGTGTTCTATCACCTGTTGTAAAGTCTGGTTGCCGCTTTCGTCGTACTCCTGCGTCGTCTGCTGAACCAGATGCCGGTTTACTGCGTATGGGCAATACATCATACTCATTTATTCCTTCTCCGCGTTGTACTTTCTGGCCGCAGCGGTAGCTTTTGCGGCTTCACTACGATTCCATAGGGCTATCGCGATTCTGTCCGCTCTTTTTTTCTGCCCGGTTTCCTTGCAATAAGCGTTGTATGCTTCATTCTGCTGCTGCAATAAAGCAGATTTCTTGCGGTACTCCTTTTCAAAGCCAACCCGTTCTTCCTCAGATAGCGCCTTGTCCATGGCCGTCCTCAGTCCCAAAACTTTCCGTTTTGTATCCCTGATTCTCCGCTCCATGGCGCGTTGCTTCTGCTCTTTCTCGTACTGCTTTTTGTTTTCCTCGCTGTCGTAGTCCTCGAACGGGTTGCCCTGCCCGGGAAACCACACTGAAAAATTGTGGCGGCAATTCGCCCCGCATAGCCCCGTTACCGTGCCGTATTGGGTGGAAGAAACGAAATCGGGGTATTCTGTGCTAGGTACGCGGCTATAGATTTTCCCCTGCCACACCTCGTGCGTCGGCCTTGCTCCCAGATGGGAAGAAACAATTACAAGATTTACGCCCATTTCGTCCATTCTCGCAAGCTGTATTCTAGCCGAACCTTGAGAAATGCCGGTGCGTACCGCCCGCGCCGTGGCAACCTCTATTGTATCCTTGTGCACGCGCTCTGTTCCGTCGCTCCCGATTTTGGTATACTTGATATATACCCCATCGGAAATAAGCCGCTCCACGGCCTCCCTGACGTCCTGCACGGGTGAAATTGCCCCGGACATGGCTCTCATATACGCTTCGTCACACAGCTGTGTAAACGTCTCTTGCACCGCGTCGGCGGTTGTGGCCGTGAAGTTCTTCCACTCTCCGAGCGTCTGCTCATATGTATCTTGCATAAGCTTTTGGAGATACGGCGATTGCACAAGCGGCGTTGAATTCAGTCCGGCCTCTCGGTATATCGCATCATCGTATCCCAGTGCCTTTACTCCGGCATCCTCCATAGCCGCCGCGATTTCCGTTTGCATTTTCCCGGTAGCTTTTGCAATCTCTTTTTGGATATCGCCCAAGAGATAGCCCAGCTGTTGAAGCGTTCCAATTTGGTATTTATCCAGCGGAGTCAGGATATAATCATCACCCCGCCCGAACCGAATCAGAATGCGCTCTATAATCCGATTCATGATATTTTGATGAAGTTCTTCCGCAATATCCTCAGCCGGTTCAGCGGCGTGGAGCAGATAAGAGGGGGTAAGCATTGGCTATCCATCCTTTGTTTTTCGGCGCTTTACGATTTCATTATAATGGGGATTTACCCGAATTACATTCCAATCGCATTCAAGCGGAACTTTACCATAAAAAATTACACATGTGGGGTTTAGCCGCTTTGTCATTTCTTCATAGCCTTTAAAAAAAAGCCGCTTAGCTTCCTTATTGTTCTGCGTCCCGACGCTTGAAATAGCCACGATACCACCTACCGGCTCACCGTCGAAGCACCAATCATAGGATGATTCATCACTCCAACTGATTGTGGGATACACTGTAAGCCCATGCGCCTGCCAATACGCCGACAGCCAGTGCTTGCGATAGTGATTGTAAATCTGCATGGCCAGCGGCATATCTGTGTATGTTGAAAAATCCGGTGCGCACACGGCGGTAAAGCGAGACAGCATAGGAATATATCGGTCTGGCGTATTCCAAAACCTGGTAAATTGGTAATCATCCACGAAAGAATGCAAAATTTTTCCTTCCGGATTTTTGCAGCTCATGGCATAGTTCATCGGGATAAACTCGCCCGCCGGGTATTCAGTTGTCGGCGCGATTTCAGGTATTCCGTACTTCCCCACACCGGGAAAAATGGCTTTATCTAGATTTTCGAAGTTTATCATACTGGCCTCCACGTACTACTACGCCTGTTGGCTCTACGGTACGTTTTCCCGTTCACAGTAACTTCCAGCGCGCCAGACTTTTGTGCAGAAACAAACGCATTAGAAAACGCTTTGTTTTCTGCTGCTTTTTTGTTTTTGCTTGATTTGCTGCGCACCGATTGCATGAAACTATCCATTTCTCCGCGTGCTTTTGCAGCCCTATCTGCTGCGCTACCCGTTTTCTGCGCTGTTGTAAGTCTTGCTGGCCCGCTTGAATAAGGATTGACTGCCCCCGCCGCCGTTTTCAACGCATTGGTTGCGAGATTTTTCATCTTGGTTGTGGCATCTTTTTTCTCATTATCCGAAAGAGATAGCCCGTTAATTTCCGCTATATTACGTTCAAATGTTCGGTTTATAATATCGCCCATATCGATTATGGATGCAGCATTTGCGCGTTCAATATCTCGTTTCGATAGGCCGGCCCCAGCCTGTTTCCCGAACTTGCCGGCACCGCCAGTGCTGCCTCTACCGCCCATGATTATTCCTCCCCTCCAAATAGCGTCGGCGTTTTCGCGATATCCTCCGCCGGTTCAGCGGCGTGGAGTAGGTAAGAGGGGGTAAGCAAATGCTATTCCTCCCCTCCGAATAGCGTTGGCGTTTTCGGCTGAGCCGCATTTTCCAGCGCCTTTGCTTCCTGCTCTGTGAATCCCTCGAAACGTACCAAATAATACCAGAATGGGACTTTTCCCGCCTGAACATATCCGTACCATCTGGCCTTTTCCTCGTTGGCCGAATATGTGATATCCCCGAAGTCATAGGCCACTTCATACGCGCCAGCCGGAGCAAGGCCGTACAAGTCAGCGAACGCATTTAACGCGTAAATAAGGCAATCCAAGCAGTGCTCTAGGCTATCTCTGACGGCCTTGATCGTCTGAATTGTGCGCTGCTGGTCGGCTTCTACTTGCGTCGCCGTCTGAATGCCACCGGACTGATTAAAAACGAAATAGCCGTTTGAGAACCCTGCCTTATAGCCGATCTGGCTGAGAAGGGCGTTCAGCCCCGTAAGTCGCGCATCGGAGTTCAATGTGGGATTGATTTCATGGTAAATATCGCTCTGTGTGGTGGTATCTCCGTCCACGAGATTGATATAGTTCGGCATCCTCACACGTCCAAGCGCGTTCTCCGTTTTCGCCCTTTCCTTGAAATCAAGCATTCGATCTTTATCCACCATCACAGTTCGCTTGCTATCAAAGATTTCGGCTGAATTTCTGGAATATGCAATATCCAAGTCCCGCAGCTCCTGCACGGCCTCAGAGAATGCAGGCAGACCATAAGGGGAACTGATTACGATATTGTTTGCTTGCGGCATCCGGAACGCCGCGAACAGGGGTTTTTCAATATTCGCCACGGCAGCTTCTTCCGCCAGCGCCGCCCACGGCGTTTCGGAAATGATAGGCGTCGTAGAAATAACGGGGGTCATAGCTGACGGAGGTGTAGCCTGAGAAATCCCAGAAATCCGTCACC
>OGFF01003932.1_pt1 | contig 10343 bp, 8 predicted proteins | sample 1570751 | NCBI WGS metagenome assembly OGFF01 (sample SAMEA2581951, study PRJEB24529) | metagenome | biome: Human gut stool | place: China | collected 2011 | reverse complement strand
TACTGACTGCTCCTTGTAGCTCCTGTCGTATTTCTTTGCTTCTGACATGTCCTTCACCCTCCTGGTTTTAGTATATTCTTTTGAGCGTGGGGTGTCAAGTTTTATTATGGTAACCTCTAAAAACCCCTATGAAAAAGAAGAAAAAAGTGATATAATAAGGATATGAAACAGAAAACACTATTTGATGAAGAAAACAGATTAGAGCTGCTAAGTCAGTTAGGAGATCCATTAGAAATATTGAACAGAGTAATCAAGTAGGAAAAGTTCCGCAGCGTACTGAACCAAGGGTGTCGTAAGGAGGACACAGGAAAGGGAGGTCGCCCGCCGTATGACGTGGTAATGATGTTCAAGATACTGGTATTGCAGCGGCTGTATAACCTGTCAGACAGAATATCAGATCAATGACAGAATGAGCTTTATGAGATTTCTGGGAATAAACCTATGCGAAAAAGTCCCTGATGCGAAGACAATCTGGAAATTCAAGAATGACCTTGCAGAAACAGAAACAGTAGACAAATTGTTCTGTATGTTTGACGAGCATCTTGAAAAAGAAGGACTGATCAGCCACAAAGGTACGATAGTTGACGCAACGTTCGTTGACGCACCACGACAGAGAAACAGCAGGGACGAGAACAAAAAAATCAAAGACGGTGAGATTCCCGAGGAATGGGAAAAGCCCGAAAACAAAAGTAAACTCGCTCAGAAAGACATAGACGCAGACTGGACAAAGAAGAACGGCGAACGACATTTCGGATATAAGGACCATGTAAAATGTGATGCCGACAGCAAGCTGATAACAAACTATAGCGTAACCAGTGCGTCAGTGCATGACAGCCAGCGCTGCCTAGTATTTATTGGCCAAGAAGATGAAGTGCTGTATGCAGACAGCGCATATTCAGGAAAACCAATTGCCTTAGCTCTGCCTGAAAACTGTAAAAATCAGATTTGTGAAAAAGGATATCGCAACTCTCCGCTGACTTCAGAGCAGAAAATGAATAACCGCAGGAAATCCAGAATCAGATGCCGCATTGAACATATCTTTGGCTTCATGACAGGTGCTATGCGTGGCATTACAATAAGAAGCATAGGCATTACACGTGCATGGATGAATATCGGAATCACCAATCTGGTATATAACTTTTGCAGGTACAGTTACTTAAAACGAACCTCTGCCTGATATGGGATAACTGCGCCCTTTTTCAACTAAAAGGTAACGATCAAGGTAAAGTTCCTGTTCCGAAACATTATTTGCTGGTCAATATTTGACCGATTATGCTAAATGCCTCTATTTGCCTGTATTTTTGTGGGTTTTTAGAGGTTACCAGAAATAATACTTTTTTTCAAGGCAATCGTCAAAAACAAAAGCCGCCTCAGAGCGTAAAGCTCCGAAGCGGCATATTAATTTCTTAGTTTATTCTTCGTCTGAATTATGCTTGCTTGTTTGACTTTGTGTGGTAATGCGAACGGTATCTGCAAAAACAAGAAGAAGTTTCTCAGCCTGTTTCTGAACATCAGCGGGCAGAACCGATATTATCGAATTAAGTTTTGCATTTTCTTTGTAAGGCATTGTACCATATATCAAGTAATCGGTTGGTACACAGAGGGCAGAAGCAATCCGTCCTAATATCTGGACTTTCATACTCTTACGCCCGGCTTCAATTTCCCATATAAAATCAGCAGATATATCAGCAAGTTCGGCTAACTTTTCACGCGTGTAACCTCGTTCTTCACGAACTTGCCGTATCCGTCTGCCGATTGCTTCATTCGACAAATCCATAGCAACAATCCCCTTATCATCATCTTCTTTAGTATATCAATTTTGTATATTTTTGAAAGCCGACAACAGGCATACAACTATTATATCAATTGCCATAAATTATTATTGACTTTTGCAGGAGAAAGATTTATAATGAATATGAACACAGAGCCTAAAAACTGCATTGTTCAGATTTACAAGGCAGTTATTACCAAATAAAAAGCAAAAATCCGCCTCAAAGCGGTGACTGCTTCAAGACGGATTTTGATTTTTATTTTTGGGGGAAATCGGTTAGCCTGTTATTTGAAAATCATAGATGAGCAAGTTCGTTTTATAATAATTTGATAAGGGTTAATCTCCCATCATTTTCTCCTGCGAAATCAAATCCGCACTTTCCGTACAGACTTTGCGCAGGAATATTATCATTCGTCGTGTGGATTTTTACGACCGACTTGCCCATACTCCTCATAAATTTCTCAGCAAACAGCACAGCATAGGTGCCTGCTCCCTTTCGCTGAAAGGACGGTGCGACAGCGAGCATTGATATCCAGCCTGTTTCGTCGCCGCTTTCCAGCCCATTTATTTTCAGGTAGGCGCATGGAACAGCGCCCTTACAAATAAAGAAATGCTTTTCGTCGGGATCGTTCACCGAAAGAAGGTCGCACCATTCTCTGTACGGAATCGTCCGGCTGTGAAGCGCTTCTGCATTGCTATTGAAAATTGCCGCTATGTATTGCGCGGCGGTTTTGCCGTGGGCTTCGGTAACATTAAAAGTTGGAAGCGCCTTTTCTAACATCAGCTGCCTATCGTTTATCAGTTTGTTGAAGCCCTGATACGGACGTTCGGTAAATCCTGCCTTTGCCTGCAAATCAAGCGATACTGCATTCTCAGGTTCTACATAGCACCTTAGCGTACCGCACCATTTATCGCACAGGACGTGCTCGGTAAACTCCAGCATTCTCATCGCAATATGCCTGCGGCGGTATTCGGGAACAACGAATAGGTCGCCGTAATACCACAGGCTTTTGTCCTCGCTGTTTTGCAGGCAGAATAATCTTCCCACCACATCGCCAGCCTCGTTCTGTGCGATGACATTGAAGCAGTCTGTTTCTGTCTTTCCGCTGAATGTAAAATGTACGATATCGTCGTACTGTTCGGGGGCGTTCCATTGCGCTTGCGCTATTTTTCGGGCGGTTTCCAGGTCGATAAATTCTCTTACAGAAAAAGAAATCGCTTCGTCCGGAATAGCCTTTTCGTATATTTGCTGACCGTTTTCAGAGCTTATTTTGCCTGTTCCAATGAAGCCCATAGCTTCCCAGAACGGTTTTCCCGTGACTGGGTCGGCGGTGAGATACATTTTCTTTGCGCCGTCTTTTCTGAACATAGCCTGCAAATGCAGGAACATCTCCCTGCCGTAGCCTTTTCCTCTGCATTCGGGAATGACATAGAATTCCACTATGCAGCCCCAGCCCTCTTTTGTGAAACCTTTATCTTCAGGAAGGTCTATCCTGCCAAAAAAGAAGCCTGCGTCAGTCCCGTCAGAATAGCACAAGCTGATATACTTGCTGCGCTCAGACTGCTTTTCGATTATCCTGTCCGTCCATTTTCTAAGCATTTCGGAGTCGGTGGTGCGGTTCTGATGCTCATCGAGTTCCTTTGCATACTGCTGCATTAGGCGGTGAAATTCGCTGCGGTTTTCTTCGGTAACACTGGTAAAAGTCAGATTGCTCATACATTCTCCTTAATAACAAAAAAAGAAGCTGTAAAAAAAAGAAAAGGCTGCATCCCGAAAAAAACAAGGAAGCAGCCTTTTTTGTGGTATAATGTAATTGTGAAAAAACAAAACCCACAAGAACATTATACAGCATATCAGCTGAAATTACCAGTAGAAATTGAAAAAAATGAAATTTCAGACCCGGTATATAGTTTCAGTGAAGTGATGGATCATATTGACCTGAAGAAATACCTGACGATTGAGGAACGCAGGCCAGGCCGTCCGAGATATGATCAGAAAACTTTGCTGAAAATAATACTGTTTGCGTTCATGGAGAACGGATATGCGTCGGTAAGAGAGATCGAAAAATACTGCAAGACTGACATACGATATATGTGGTTGTTACAGGATGATCCGCCGCCAAGCCACATGACGATAGACAATTTCATGAATAAAACTATGCTTGAGAATATCGACAGGATATTTGCAGATGTCAACGAATACATATTTCAAAAGGAACAGGTGGATCTGAACCACGTTTACATTGACGGAACAAAAATAACCGCTAATGCCAGCAAATACAGCTGGGTGTGGAAAAAGAGCTGCGAAAAAAATCGCATAAAGCTCTTCGCAAAAATAACTGAGCTGCTTAAAAATATGAACGCCGGCACAGTTTTACTCGGCGTGAAATTCGATATTCGGGATGAATACGCAATCGAATATCTTGAAGGAATTCTGAAGAAATATATTGAACTTGTCGGTTTCGACCCTGGAAAATCTGTTCACGGAAAGGGAAATCACAAAACTTCTGAACAGCGGCTCGTTGAAAAGCTTTCCGAGTATATCGAGAGGCTGAAAAAATACGCGGAACGCATTAAAATATGCGGGAATGACCGCAACAGTTACTCCAAAACCGACCATGACGCAACATTCATGAGAATGAAACGCGACCACATGGGAAACGACCAGCTCCTGCCGGGATATAACATTCAGTGCGCGGTTTGCGATGGCTTTATTGCGGCGTTTGACGTGTATCAGTATGCGTCAGATATGGACTGTTTTCAGCCGCTGATGGAAAGATTTCAAAATCTTTATGGTAAATATCCCGAATATCCTGTCGCAGACGCAGGTTACGGCAGCTACAATAATTATCTCTACTGCGAAGAACACGGCATGGAAAAATTCATGAAGTTTACCATGTATGAAAAAGAAAGCAGGAACGAGAAATATCGCAATGATCCATACAGAGCGGTAAATTTCCCTATCAATGAAAGTGGTTTGCCAGTCTGCCCGAACGGAAAGGAATTCTATTTCATTTACAGCCGGCCTGTAAGGGGCAATAAATACGGCAGAACCGAGGAATATTTTCAGTGCGAGTATTGCAGCGGCTGTCCGCACAAGGAAAAATGCTGCAAGTGCAAGGGAAACCGGATCGTCCGTCTGAACGAGGAGCTGACGCAGTTTCACGCAGAGGTCCTGAATAATCTGAACAGCATTCACGGCGCGCTGCTCCGTATGAACAGGAGTATTCAGTCCGAGGGAACTTTTGGCACGATCAAGTGGAACAGGTCATATATCCGGGCACGCCGCCGTGGGCTAAAGTCGCTTTTTCTTGAGTTCGGCTTGATTTCCTGCGGTTTTAATCTTCATAAGTTCCATCTGAAAAAAGTGGCTCTCAGGTCTGCTGCCTGATTCAATATTTGTTACATTTTGTGCATGGCATTTCCCTGCCTGCTTGTTTGTCATACGCTTTTTTCGGTTCATTCTTCTTTTTTGTAGTATCAGCAAGCCCGAGCTTCCATAGTATGGTTGCTCGGGCTTGGGTGTTGAGTTATTTTACAGCGCCTTACCGGTTATTTAATTGTATATTAACTTGTTATTTTGAAGATACGATAGCTTTTATCTTCTCCTCGCTCATACCCATTGCTCTCATTTTCTCTATGATTATATTGCGTTCTTCAGCTCTGCCTACTTCAATTCCCTCGTTCTTTGCCTGCTTTAATGCAGAGGCTTCATCGTGGAGAGCCTTTTCACGCAGACGGGCAAGCTCACGGGTTTTGGTATCTTCGCTCATATCATAGATAACCTTAACGGCTTTCTGGATAATAGGCATACTCGTTGCTTCTACCATTTCAAAATCCTCCTCACTGTCAGCATTAATGAACTGCAGCCATTGTTCACGGCTTGTTTTCGGGTGTTTGCTTATCTTCTTCAGTTCAAAGAAGTGCATACTGAACTTATCCGAGAAAATTTCGTTTTTACCTTTTATCATAGCCGCAACCTCGGTATGATAATCGCTGCCCTCAAACATATTGAAATTAATGATATTTATCGTGATCGTCTGCTTGAGATTGCCGTAATCCTCACCGCTTTTTAACTCGGAGGTGTACAGCTTTGCCCAATAGAACAGAGTTCTGTCACGGTAATCGTTGTCGATTTTGACCTGAATTTCAACATTTACGAGCTTGTCGTTAACATTAAGGCTCAAGTCAAGGCGGCTGAACTTGCTTGCTACCGTTTCAGGCGGCAGTTCAGGGTTGGAAATCGTTATTTCCTTTATGCTCTCAGGCGGAATATCCAGCATACTTGCCACAAAGGAATGAAGCAGGTCGCTGTTTTCGGTAAACAGCTTCTTGAATATTACATCGAGCTTTGCCGAAACAACATCTCGTCCCATAAGGCATTCTCCTTTCAAAACTATACACTATTCTACCTTTATTATACCACCATACTGCGTTTTTTTCAAGTGATTTCTGGATAGATTGTCAATACAAGTGCAACACAATTACGAAAAAAATTTCATAAGGACCTCGAAGGGAGTGAGAAAATTCAAGCGTTTTCTTGGACGATTGTTTATAAGGTAGACAATGTTTTGCAAATCATCATCAGAAATATCAGCAAACGAAGTGCCTTTCGGGAAAAACTGCCGCAGAAGTCCATTGGTATTTTCATTCGTGCCACGCTGCCAGGGCGAGTAAGGGTCGCAGAAATAAACTTTCATACCGGTTGCTTCGGTAAGCTCTTGATGAGCAGCAAATTCTTTTCCGTTATCCACTGTAAAACTTTTCTTAAGGTTGTCAGGAATAGAGGAAAAGGCTTCAATAGTCGCCTTGTTAAACGCATTGTCCTGTCTGTCGTCAATCCTGAAAGCAACAAGGAAACCGGATTTTCGTTCAACATGAGTACCGAAACAACCTGTTTTCCGTTGGCCCAAAACCGTATCACTTTCCCAGTGACCGAAACGTGTGCGGTTTTTCGCACCTGCCGGACGTTGGCTGATTGGCGTTGTATTTGGGATTTTGCCACGTTTGTCCTCGGTTTTGCACTTCTTGTGTTTCCACTTGAAACGCATGATTTTCTTTAGTTGTGGCGGTAAAATGCCGGTGTCAATTGCACGGTAAATCGTTGGAAATGATATGCTGAATGGTTCATTGTCGCGCTTGGCACGCCCGGCTATCTGTTCGGGAGACCACCGTAAAGCCATTTTTTCAAGAACATAATCACGGACAGCACTAGCTTTTAGCTTTGGTTTTCTGCCGCAGTTTTTTCGTCGTTTTCGGTACAGTTTGTCTGCGTGATGCGCTGCATATGTACCGTTTGAATAGCTATTTCTTCGGAACTCTCGACTCACCGAGGACGGTGACCGGTTAAGCATTCGGGCAATTGCCGGAATGCTTAACCCCTGAGCTTTCAAAACTCTTGACAACTCCCGCTCTTCTGTGGTAAAATGAGTGTAATGACACATTTTGCTCCTCCTGTTTGTGGTTGTGTGGTTACTCCCATTATAACACGAGTTGCCTTATGTGTCATTACTTTTTTCGAGTGTTGCACTTGTATTATAAATCTATCATTGAGAAATTCGCCCCTTATCCAGTGATTATAAATGTTTGAAAACACCACCATGTCCGTATCCGCGGCAAATGCCTCCTCGGCTATTCCGCATATAATATCCTTCTGGGTGCGGTCATCGGCTCTTGCAGTTATTACGGCAATTTTTTCTTGACATTTCGTTCGTCCTTTCACGCGTTCATAAAAAAGCCCGTTCACGCAGCCGATCAACTCCTGTTCTGCGGTAAATTCTGCCGCTGACGGGGAAGGATTTTTGACGCGTTCGGCGACAGAGTATGCCGGAAACAAGCTTTCGTATATATTATAACTTATTCACGCGGTTATGCCAACCGAAAAGGTGCATATTATGATTAAAAGGTGGACAAAACAGATATCGGCTGTTGACTTTGTGGTGTTTATCGGTATAATAAATTTAAAGGTGTCTTTGAGCACGAGAAACAAAACGGAGGTTTTAACGATGAAGATTAAAAGTAAATCAGCGGCTATTTTGTGCGCGGCGGTCCTGTTTATGACGGTGGGCTGCTCGAACGGCGGCGAAACAAGCAGCGGGAGCTCCGAGCCCGACACTTCCGGCATCTCCGGAACCGCGGACGTTTCCGGCGCTCCGGATGCCGAAACGAATGAAAGCGGCGCGGTATCAGAGGAAGATATTATGAACAGTCTGAACAACGGCATAATTATCGACAGCGTAAGCGGTAACGTTTATAAGAACGAAATGAACGCAAATCCCATCTCGCCGAACATATTCTGCGCCGATCCCACCGCGGTGGAATATGACGGAAGGCTTTACGTTTACGGCACGAACGACCAGCAGCAGGCGGAAGAGGGAACATCGAATGACTACGCCCATATCAAATCGCTTGTGGTATTTTCCACCGACGATATGGTAAACTGGATATATCACGGCAGGATAGAGGTCGGAGAGATCGCGCCGTGGATATATAACTCGTGGGCGCCGTCGATAGTTTCCCGCGTTGAGGACGACGGACTTACGCATTTTTACCTTTACTTCTCAAACAGCGGCGCGGGCGTGGGTGTGATAACCTCCACCAACCCCGTGGGACCGTGGACAGATCCGCTCGGCGAGCCTCTGATTTATCAGGATATGCCTGGGCTGGAGAATTGCCCCGCGCCCTTTGACCCGGGCGTGTGCATTGACGAAAATGGCGTGGGCTGGCTCTCCTTCGGTGGAGGCACACCGGCGGATGGCAGCACTATGCACACCAAGATTCCGAAGATAGCAAAGCTGGGAGAGGATATGCTGTCCTTTGACAGCGAATTTGTTTCCATTGACGCTCCCTACTTTTTTGAGGCGAGCGAGCTGAACTATATCGACGGGGTATATTACTATACATACTGCACCGACTGGCAGGATCACAAGATCGGCTGGGAGGAGTACGAGGGGATCGACGTTATGCCCGCGTGCAGCATGGCGTATATGACCACCAAGACCCCTCTCGACGCGGATAGCTGGGAATGCAGAGGAGCCTATTTCTATAATGCGGGAGAGAATGCCGACGGGTCATCCGGACTTCGCTGGGCTAACAACCACACTCATTTCATTGAATATAAGGACGTAAACTACATCATTCACCATACGCTTCTTCTGGAGGAGCTTATGGGAGGAACAGCGGGCTTCCGCAGTATAATGGCAGATTATCTGCCCATGGACAAGGCGACGGGCGATATCCCCATAACTGCGGCAAGCAAGAAGGGCGTAGCGCAGATAAAGCCGGTCGACCCCTATACCTATAACAGCGGCGCGCTGATGTTCACCTGTGCGGATATCGGATACGACAAGGTAACGGATCCTGCCGCAAAAAGCACCGCCGACGGCGCGTGGATATATGTAAGAGGAGCGGACTTCGGCTACGGGGCATCAGAGTTTATCGCCGAGGTCAAGGGCAAGGGAAGAATAGAGGTTCGTCTTGACGATATCTCCTCCGAAGCCGCCGCGTTCGTCGAGTTCGACTGCGCGGATTATACCAAAATACGCTCGGACGGCTTTGCGCAGTTTGACGGAAGAAACCATAACGTTTATTTCGTATTTTCCGGCTCCGATATAGAGCTTAAGTCGTGGACGTTTTCAAAGGGCGACGAGCAGCTTCGTCCCGAAGAGAGCATAGCCTCCACCGATATCCCCTACAAGACGCTGGTATTTTCGGGACAGTCCGAGCCCGGACCGAGCCCCTCTGCGATGCTCGACATTCCGAAGGACGGGGACTATTCCATAAAATCCTCTTCTTTTGACAAGGACAGCGACATACTCAACCTCGGGTTTATTAATACCGATACCGACGCGAAGTATAAGGTGCTTGTGAGATCGCTGACGCTGACAACCGAAAACGGAGATGTTGAAATTCCCGTAAATAAGGAACTCGATCCCGCAAGCTCGACGGAAAACGGGCTTGAAAACGGCTGGGGCGACTCCGAGGTCGGATCGCTGATTTACGGCACGGAGGAATGTGGAATATTCGCGGCGGAAACAGACATAGAATGGATAAGCTATCGTCTGGCGCTTAAAATAAACGGCGAAGAGACACCATTCACATCCATCACCTACAATGTCACCGTAAGCGGTCTTGAGCTTGACGGCTGACGGCTGACGGCAGCAGCGGAAAATCAGGAGGGAAAAATGAAAAGACTTGTTCAGTTCGCCGCGGCGCTGATGGCGGTATTGTCGCTGACGGCATGCGCGACGGAAGTGGGCACGGGCATCGTGACGTCGGAGCCGCTACCGGGCGTCACCACCGAGCACGAAGAAGAGGAGAACCCCATAATGCTTGATAAGGATATCATAAAATCCACGATAACTTCAACCGACGACGGCAACGGAAACTACACAAATCCCGTTATTTTCGCCGACGTGCCCGATATTGATATAATCCGCGTCGACGACGCGTTTTATATGGTTTCGACGACCATGCACCTGTCTCCGGGGTGTCCCGTAATGAGATCCTACGACCTTGTAAACTGGGAAATTGTAAATTACGTTTTTGATACACTGGAGGACAGGGATAATCT
>OGFF01003930.1_pt1 | contig 10348 bp, 8 predicted proteins | sample 1570751 | NCBI WGS metagenome assembly OGFF01 (sample SAMEA2581951, study PRJEB24529) | metagenome | biome: Human gut stool | place: China | collected 2011 | reverse complement strand
TGGCCCGCACCACCCTGCGGGCCGACCCGGCCTGCCTGCTGGTGCCGCGCGGCCATCCCTTCTGGGAGAAGGAGCGGGTGCCGCTTTCGGCCCTGCGGGGCCAGCGGGTGCTGCTGCCCAGCCTGCGGCAGGATCTGTTCAGCCCCCTGTGGGATGCCTGCGCCAGGGAGGGCTTTGCGCCCAACGCGGAGATCGGCCCCAGCTTCTATCAGGCATACTATCTGGTCCAGGAGCAGCTCTGCACCTGCCTGACCCGCTACGAGCCGGGAGCACGGCGGGAGCTGGACCGGGTGCGGGACGTGCTGCTGGAAGATCTGCCGCCCCTCTGCGTTTCGATGGTGCAGCGGCGCGACCACAACTCGGCTTATCTTGACCTGCTGCGGGGCTACCTGATGGAGGTCATCGGGGGAGCGGCATCCCTGCCGCCCCGGCGGGGCCGCCCGGCAAAGCCCTTCTACAACTTCCCGGTGCTGTCCAGCGCCGCCCCCAAGGCGGCACCGCAGCACCCGGCTCCGGGTACCCAGCTGCCCTTTGCGGGCGGGAACAACTTCCGGGAGCTGGGCGGCTACGAGGCCGACGAGGGCAAGCATGTCAAGTGGGGGCAGATCTACCGCGGCATTCCCACCGGACTGCTGACCGGGGCAGCTGACCGTAAGCTGCTGGACAGCCTGGGCCTGCGGCTCATCCTCGATCTGCGCAGCGAGTCCGAGGCAGCGGAGCAGCCCGACTATGTGCCCGATGGCGCGCGGCTGGTGCGCATCTGCGGGCTTTGCCACCCGGACGGAAGCGAGATCTCCTTTTCTCCCGGGGACATTGAAAAGCTGCTCAAGGGCAAGAAGGATGAGGAGCATAACCTCGCCGATGCCATGTATGAGCAGATGCTCTTCCGCAATAAGGCCTACAAGGAGCTGTTCCGGGCGCTGGAGGCGGGCGAAACGCCGATCCTGTTCCACTGCTCCGGCGGGAAAGACCGCACTGGCGTGGCGGCCATGCTCATTCTGCTGGCGCTGGGGGCTTCCGATGAAACGATCTGTCAGGATTTTGTACGGACCAATGTCTGCCGCCGCCCGGAGCTGGAAAAGATCTGGGCCGCCCATGCCGAGGAGATCGAGGCACATCCCGAACAGAAGCAGTTCTATCAGGGCATTGCCGGTGTCCACCCGGAGTCTGCCCCCTTTGTGTTGGACACCATCCGCAAAGAGTATGGCACCACCGATGCCTATCTTGAAGCCGAATACGGCCTGACCCCCGCCCGTCTGATGCGGCTGCGGCGGATGTATCTGGAATAATGGCCGTTTTTTTAGAAAATTCCTTTCACTTTACTTGACATTGTACCAAATGTTTCGTAATATAAGAAGTAGTATGGAATCCATGACGCTGCGTGCAGGGATCTTCCACAACCAAAGTTCAATGGGGCTTCATCTGCCCGTTTTTATATGAAAACCTTGTAGATAAAAAAGCTGCATCAGGCCGCAGGGGCAAACATGCCCTTTTTGTGCGGTGCTGTTGTCTGTTTTGTTGTTGAGAGCTTGATTTTGTATTGTTGACCCACGCCTTGCGCGGCAGCGTCTCCAGATTTTAGTTAATTTTGAACTTTAATTGTAAGGAGAGTGAACACGATGTCCCCGATCATTCTGTTGATCGTGGTCGTGGTTGCTGCTGTTGCTGCCGGCGCGGGTTATTTTATTGGTTACAACAACCGTAAAAAGACCGCCGAGGCACAGATCGGCAGCGCAGAAGCCGAGGCTACCCGCCTGGTGAACGAAGCGATCAAGACCGCTGACCAAAAACGAAAAGAAGCTGTTCTGGAAGCCAAGGACGAGGCTTTCCGCCTGAAAGCCGAGGTCGATGCCCAGAAGGCAGAGGCCGACAAGGAGATCAAGCAGCGCCGTGCTGAGATCAGCCGCCAGGAGAACCGCATTGACCAGAAGGAAAATGCGCTGGACCGCAAGACCGAAGCCCTGGAAAAGAAGGAAGAAGAGCTCAAGAAAAAGCACGAGGAGGCTGACAGCCGCCTGGCTGAGGTGGATGCCATCCGTGCCAAGGAGATGGAGCGCCTGGAGACCCTGGCGGGCCTGAGCCAGGAGGATGCCCGCGAAGTGCTGCTGCACAAGGTGGACGAGGAGCTCACCCACGAGAAGGCTGTCCGTGTGGCTGCCTACGAGACCGATCTGAAGGAAAACTGCGATAACATCGCCCGCAATATGATCGGTCAGGCCATCAGCCGCTGCGCCGCTGACCACTGCAGCGAGACCACCGTCAGCGTGGTGCCCCTGCCCAGCGACGAGATGAAGGGCCGTATCATCGGCCGTGAGGGCCGCAACATCCGCGCGCTGGAAACTGCCACCGGCGTGGATCTTATCATCGATGATACCCCGGAGGCCATCACCCTGTCCTCCTTTGACCAGACCCGCCGCGAGGTTGCCCGCATGACGCTGGAGCGCCTGATCGGTGATGGCCGCATCCACCCCGCCCGCATTGAGGAGACGGTGGAGAAGTGCCGCCACGACCTTGAGCTGCAGATGAAGCGGGAGGGCGAGCGCGCCGTGATGGAGCTTGGCATCCACGGCCTGCACCCCGACCTCATCAAGCTCATCGGCCGCCTGAAGTACCGCACCAGCTTTGGCCAGAACGCTCTGACCCACAGCATGGAGGTGGCCTGGCTGGCCGGTCTGCTGGCAGGCGAGATGGGCGTGAACGTCACGCTGGCCCGCCGTGCCGGTCTGCTGCATGATATCGGCAAGGCCCTTGACCACGAGATCGAGGGCAGCCATGTTCAGATCGGTGTGGATATCTGCCGCAAGTACAAGGAAAACACCCAGGTCATCCATGCCATTGAGGCCCACCACGGCGATGTGGAGCCCAAGACCCCGCTGGCCTTTATCATCCAGGCCTGCGATGCCATCAGCGCCGCACGTCCCGGTGCCCGCCGCGAGAACGTGGAGAGCTATGTCAAGCGTCTGGAAAATCTGGAGGAGATCTCTTCCAGCTTTGAGGGCGTGGAGCAGGCCTTTGCCGTTCAGGCCGGCCGCGAAGTCCGCATCATGGTCAAGCCTGATGTCATCAGCGATGATCAGGTCATCCTGCTGGCCCGCCAGATCGCTAAGAAGATCGAGGATACCCTCGATTATCCCGGCCAGATCAAGGTCAACGTCATCCGCGAGAGCCGCGCCATCGAGTACGCAAAGTAAGATCAGAACCAAGAGGAGCCCGTTGTGTTCGTACAGCGGGCTCCTTTTTTGTCTGTGAGCCTCTCGGGCGCGTCGTGTCAGATCTCCGGGCAGGGGTGCAGGTTTATGAGACCGCCTATCCTGCTTTTCCTGCTGGGAAAGGTGTCATTGCGAAGCAATGACAAGGAGGATTGCTATAGACTGAAGCAATTTCAACTCTTAATAAAATGAAGTGAATGAAGTTAAATGTACTCTATGGAAATACAATCTGTGACTTTAATGCAAGAACTGTCTTTGCACAAAATACAGCACAGGAGAAAAACTATACAAAAATTAGTTTCCATTTTCGGCGGGATGTTGGACAAAGGGGAGAAATGGGCCTTTTTGGAGAACAAATTCGGCAAAAAGTCTTTTCTTTGCCGACGGATGGATGTATAATGCGGCCATGGCACAAGGGTGTGCAGAAGCTCCAGAGGGGGAGCAGAGCCCCTTGTGCATTTTCAGAAAACGATGCTTTATCAGTGTAGAGCATTAAAGAGAGGGGAAAACATATATGAAATTCGATCGTCGTATTTCGCGCCGCAGCTTCCTGGCAGCTGCCGGTGTCACCTCTGCCGCACTGGCTCTGACAGCCTGCGGCTCTTCCAGCTCCACGGCTGCATCTTCTGCAGCCAGCGGCGCTTCCTCTGCTGCGGCTGGCACCGCACAGGGCGGCACCCTGAACATCATGCTGGAGACCGAGGTCCAGTCTCTGGACCCCCAGGTAGCCACCGACGGCACCTCCTTTGAGGTCATCGCGGATTACACCGATGGCCTGATGCAGATGGATGCTGACGGTGCAGCAGTTCCCGCCATGGCGGAGACTTATGACATCAGCGAGGACGGCAAGACCTACACCTTCCACCTGCGCGATGCAAAGTGGTCCAACGGTGAGGCCGTGACCGCCGCTGACTTTGTGTTCGGCTGGCAGCGCGCCGTAGACCCCGCCACCGCTTCCGAGTATTCCTACATGCTGTCCGACATTGGTCAGGTGGTCAACGCCGCCGAGATCATTGCCGGTGAAAAGCCCGTTACCGACCTGGGCGTGACCGCAGTGGATGACAAGACCCTGGAGGTGCAGCTGAACGTTCCTGTCAGCTACTTCCTGAGCCTGATGTACTTCCCCACCTTCTACCCGGTGAACGAGGCCTTCTACAACACCTGCGCTGACACCTTTGGCACCAGCCCCGAAACGGTGCTGTCCAACGGCGCGTTCGTGCTGACCGATTATCAGCCCGCCGCCACCGCCTTTGCGATGGAAAAGAACCCCGATTACTATGATGCGGATAAGATCGCTCTGGACGGTCTGGCCTATCAGGTCATCAAGGACAGCCAGCAGGCTTTGATGAGCTATCAGACCGGCACGCTGGATATCACCCTGCTGAACGGTGAGCAGGTCGATCAGGTCAAGGATGATCCCGAGTTTACCAGTGTGGGTGCCGGTTACCTGTGGTACATCAGCCCCAACATCGACGCTGTGCCTGATTTGGCAAACCTGAACCTGCGCAAGGCCATGACCTTTGCGCTGGATCGGGATGCCATTACCGGCGATGTGCTGAAGGATGGCTCCACCCCCGCATACACCGCTGTTCCCGCACAGTTTGCAACCGGCCCCGACGGCAGCGATTTCAGCGCCGACCAGACCAAGTTTGCAGATGACTGCGCTTATGACCCCGAGAAGGCCAAGGAGCTCTTTGAGACCGCCAAGGCTGAGCTGGGTAAGGATACCTTCACCTTTGATATGGTGGTGGATGCTGACGATGCACCCCAAAAGGTGGCTCAGGTCGTCAAGGAGCAGTTGGAGACCACGCTGGAGGGCCTGACCATCAACCTGACCGTGGAGCCCAAGAAGCAGCGCGTGCAGGATATGCAGGACGGCACCTTTGAGCTGGGCCTGACCCGCTGGGGCCCCGACTACGCTGACCCCATGACCTATCTGGGTATGTGGGTGACCGGCAACTCCAACAACTACGGTCTGTGGAGCGATGCCGACTACGATGCCATCATTGACGAGTGCACCACTGGTGATCTGTGCACCGACCCCGAGGGCCGCTGGGCTGCCCTGTACGAGGCAGAGCAGATCGTTCTGGAGCAGGCGGTCATCTTCCCCCTGTACGGCCAGTGCAACGCCGAGATGATCTCCTCTGCCGTCAAGGGTGTCGAGCATCACCCCTGCGCTCTGAACCGTGTGTACAAGAACACCACCAAGAGCGAGTAAACAACTGAATCGCTGAACAAGGCCGCACAGTGGCCCGCAAAGAGCCACTGTGCGCCTTTTTGGCATTGTGCCTGTCCGCGGCAGACGAACGACTGACCGCGAGATCCCGGAAGGAAAAAGGGGGTCCACCCGACGTGAAAAAATATACGCTCAAGCGAATCCTGACCTCGCTGTTCACACTGCTGGCAATTTTGCTGGTGCTGTTTATCCTGATGCAGCTGATGCCCGGTTCGCCCTTCAATGATGAAAAGCTGACGCCCGATATGCGGGCTGCCCTGTACGCAAAGTACGGCCTGGATCAGCCCATCTACATCCAGTTCTTCCGCTATGTGGGCAACATGCTCCGCGGAGAGCTTGGCGTGAGCTATAACATCTCCAAGAATACACCCATCTCCCAGCTCATCCAGAGCCGCCTGCCCATCTCCATTCAGGTGGGCGGCATGGCTGTGACGCTGGGTGCCGCTGTGGGCCTGGTGCTGGGCATCATTGCCGCACTCAAGCGGGATACCATTTTTGATACCATCGCCACCATCATCTCGGTCATCGGCGTGTCGGTGCCTTCCTATGTGTTCGCACTGGCCCTGAGCTATGCCTTTGGCTTCAAGCTCCGCTGGTTCCCAATGCTGTTCTCCGCCAAGGATGTCTTTGGCTCCAGCGTCCTGCCCAGCATCTCGCTTTCCATGTTCACCATGGCCTCCATTGCCCGCTTTACCCGCAGTGAGATGATCGAAGTCCTTGATTCCGATTACATGCTGCTGGCCGAGAGCAAGGGCATCTCCGGCCCGGCGCTGATCTTCCGCCATGCCCTGCGCAATGCCCTCATCCCAATCATCACGGTGCTGGCACCCCTGATTGTGGATCTGATGACCGGTTCGCTGGTGGTGGAAAAGATCTTCGCCATTCCCGGCGTGGGCAGCCTGCTGGTCACGGCCATCCAGTCCAACGACTACAACGTGGTCATTGGCCTGAGCTTTATTTACAGCGCCATGTACATTGGCATCATGCTGGTCGTTGACCTGCTCTACGGCATCATCGACCCGCGCATTCGTCTGGCAAAGGGGGATGACTGATATGGCAGAAAAAGCGATCCGCCTGGGCGGCGAATCCACAGCGGATGCCATCGTCAGCGCGGTGGATTCCCTGTATCCCGAGCACACCTTTGAGGACAAGGAGTTTGCCCTCAAGCACAACGACGATGAGATCGCCGTGGATACCAACTTTGCGGCCCAGAGCTTCTGGAAGGATGCCATCCTCCGCTTCTTCGGCAAGAGGAGCGCCGTGCTGGGCCTGATCCTGATCGTCGTCATCGTGCTGCTGGCCGTTTTTGGCCCGGGCATGAACAGCTACACCTACTCCGGGCAGGATCTGAGCCAGAAAAACTTTGCGCCCCGCGTGCCGGGCATTGAGCAGTTCGGCATTCTGGACGGCAGCGAGAAGATGAGCACCACCACCGGAACCAAGGTGACCAACGCCTATCAGGAAAAAGACAAGCTGGACGTCTACTACTGGTTCGGCAGCGATCTGTACGGCCGCGACATCTGGACCCGTACATGGGAAGGCGCCCGGGTCTCCCTGATCATCGCGGTGGCTGCGGCCATCATTGATATGGTCATCGGCATGAGCTACGGCCTGATCTCGGGCTACTTCGGCGGCAGAGTGGATATGGTGATGCAGCGCTTTCTGGAGGTAGCCAACGGCATCCCCCGGCTGGTCATCGTCACGTTGCTGCTGCTGGTGCTGCAGCCCGGCATGGTGACCATCATCTTTGCCCTGATGCTGACCGAATGGGTGGGCATGAGCCGCATCGCCCGCGCGGAGATGCTCAAGCTGAAGGATCAGGAGTTCGTTCTGGCCTCCCGCACGCTGGGCGCCGGCAGCTTCTTCATCATCTTCAAGGAAGTGCTGCCCAACATCATCGGACCCATCATCACGCAGGTCATGTTCAGCATCCCCACCGCCATCTTTACCGAAGCGTTCCTGTCCTTTGTGGGTCTGGGCATTCCGGTGCCCCAGTGTTCGCTGGGTTCTTTGATCAGTGAGCTGTACAACAGCTTCACCACCCACCCCTATCAGATCATTCCGCCCATTGTGGTGATGAGCCTGCTGATGCTCAGCTTCAATCTGGTGGCCGATGGTCTGCGCGAGGCCCTGGACCCCAAGATGAAGAGTATGTAAGGAGGAACACCCCATGCCTGAGAACAAAAAAGAACAGGTCTTGTCGGTGCGAGACCTTGATATCACTTTTAAGACCACCGCAGGCCCGGTGCACGCCATCCGGGGTGTGAACATCGACCTGTACAAGGGTGAGACCGTTGCGCTGGTGGGCGAGTCCGGCTCCGGCAAGTCCGTGACCATGAAGGCCGCCATGGGCATTCTGGCCAAGAACGCCGCCGTGAACAGCGGCTCCATCCAGTTCAGCTACCACCATGCAGACGGCTCTCCCGAGACGGTGGACCTGCTGCAGAAGGACAAAAAGTGGATCCGCCGCCACATCAATGGAAAGCGCATCGCCATGGTGTTCCAGGACCCCATGACCAGCCTTGACCCCACCATGACCATCGGCAAGCAGATCATGGAGGGAATGCTCTGGCACTTCAAGATGCCCAAGGCCGAGGCCTACAAAAAGGCACTGGAGCTGCTGGAGGAGGTGGGCATCACCGATGCGGAAAAGCGGATGAAGAATTACCCCCATCAGCTGTCCGGCGGTATGCGTCAGCGCGTGGTCATTGCCATTGCCCTGTCCTGCGACCCCGACCTGCTCATCTGCGATGAGCCCACCACGGCACTGGACGTGACGATCCAGGCCAAGATCCTGGAGCTGATCCGCAGCATCCAGAAGGAGCGCGGCATCTCGGTCATCTACATCACCCACGACCTGGGCGTTGTGGCAAAGGTGGCCGACTATGTGGATGTCATGTACGCGGGCAAGATCGTGGAGACCGGCACCATTGACGAGATCTTCTACGACCCCAAGCATCCCTACACCTGGGGTCTGCTGTCGGCCATGCCTGATCTGGACACCGCCGATGACCGTCTGTACACCATCCCGGGCTCTCCGCCGAACCTGCTGCATGAGAAGCCGGGCGATGCCTTTGCACCCCGCAACCGCTTTGCCCTGCACATCGATGATGAAGTCGATCCCCCTATGTTCAAGATCAGCGAGACCCACTATGCGGCCACCTGGCTGCTGGACCCCCGGGCCCCCAAGGTGGAAATGCCGCCGGAACTGGCCCAGCGCATCAGCCGCATGAAAGCGGATGCAGAAAAGATCAAGGAGGCGGAATAAATGGCTGCACAGAGCGCGACCCCGCTTCTGAAAGTAGAGGGCCTGAAACAGTATTTCAAGGTGAACAAGAACTTCACCGTTAAGGCTGTGGACGACGTGAGCTTTGAGATCTACCCCGGCGAGACCTATGGTCTGGTGGGCGAATCCGGCTCCGGCAAGTCCACCATCGGCCGGAGCATCATCCGGCTGTACGACCCCACCGCAGGCAAGATCACCTTTGACGGGCAGGACATCAGCGGACACCTGAGCCACGCACAGAACAACACCCTGCGCACCCAGATGCAGATGATCTTCCAGGACCCCATGGCCAGCCTGAACCCCCGCAAAAAGGTGGAGGACATCATCGGCGAGGGACTGGACATCCACCACATGTACAAGACCCCGGCGGAGCGCCGGGAGAAGGTGGAAAAAATTCTGGCCAAGGTGGGCCTTGCCCCGGAGCACGCCGAGCGCTATCCCCATCAGTTCTCGGGCGGCCAGCGCCAGCGCGTGGGCATCGCCCGCGCCCTGATCATGAACCCCAAGCTCATCATCGCCGATGAGTGCATCTCGGCACTGGATGTGTCCATTCAGGCGCAGGTGGTCAACCTGATGAAGGATATCCAGCAGGAGACCGGCACGGCCTACCTCTTTATTGCCCATGACCTTTCCATGGTCAAGTATATCTCTGATCGCATCGGGGTGCTCCATCTGGGCCACCTGCTGGAGACCGGCACCACCGAGGAGATCTTTGAGCATCCCATCCACCCCTACACCCGGAGCCTGCTGTCGGCCATCCCGCTGCCCAACCCTGTTGTGGAAAAGCGCCGCGTGGCCGAGACCTACGATTACGCCGCCTCCGGCATCGATTACAGCCTGGGTACCAGCCACCATGTTGCGGGCAGCCACTACGTCAAGTGCACAGACGCAGAGTTTGCCCAGTGGTGCAGGTAGACCATATCCTCCCAGCAAATGCAAAGCGCCCCCGCTCACCGGTGTTTCCGGCAGGCGGGGGCGCTGCTTTTTGTAGGAAGTTCAGAAGGTCAGCCGCATCTGGTACCACACCACGCCGCCGTGGGTGGAGCCGGAAACGCCTTCGCTGACAAAGCCGAAGCCGGCGTAATAGTGCACGAGCCTGTCCTTGCAGGTGAGCACCAGCCCCCTGCGGCCCTGAGCCTTTGCATCGGCGATGGCCCGGCGGAGCAGCTGCCCGGCCAGGCCCTGCTTCCGGTATTCGGGCAGGGTGTTCACCCCAAAGATCATCTGCCACGCCCCATGCGCATCGTGCAGGGAAGCGTCAGCGTACATCTCGTCTGTCAGGTCGGGGGTATCGGTCACAAAGCCGTCCACAAAGGAGACGAGCTTCTCGTCCTCAAACAGCAGCCAGAAGTGGTCGGCGTAATGGGTCAGCCGCCCGGCAAATTCTTCTTTTGTGGCCGCCTCCGCAGCCGGGAAGCAGGCCGCCTCCACGGCAGCAATGGCATCCAGATCTTCAAAGGTGGCGGTACGAATCTTTTGCATAGTCATTCTCCAAAGTTTGATTTGTTGAGCTGAGTATACCACATCATCCCGCAAAGCGCCAGCAAAACAAAAAGAACCACTTAGTCTTTGCAAATAACCTTTGAACCTTCACCATCAATTACAATTCCCTGACGG
>OGFF01003927.1_pt1 | contig 10360 bp, 6 predicted proteins | sample 1570751 | NCBI WGS metagenome assembly OGFF01 (sample SAMEA2581951, study PRJEB24529) | metagenome | biome: Human gut stool | place: China | collected 2011 | reverse complement strand
CATGCCGGTCCATGCGGATGTCAGGGACCTTCTCGAGAAGCTGGAGCTCGTCCTCGACGAGGAAGAGTTCGATCCGAACGGCGGAGCAAAGGATAAAGAAGCCGTAGACTGGTGGATCAGACGATGTCAGGAATGGAAAGAAAAATACCCGGTCGTTCTTCCGAAACACTATGAGGCCGGAGATGACGAGCCTGCAAATGTTTACGCGGCGATCAAGGAGATCAGCAGGCGCGGAGAGGAAGATCAGATCACCGTTGTGGGAAATGGCTCCGCGTGCGTGGTAGGCGGACATGCCTATGAGATGAAGAAAGGACAGCGGTTCATCAGCAACTCTGCCATCGCGTCCATGGGCTACGACCTTCCGGCAGCTATCGGTGCCTGGGTCGCAGACCATACAAAGGACATCATCCTTGTGACAGGTGACGGAAGTATCCAGATGAATCTTCAGGAGCTCCAGACCATCGTTCACCATCATATGGGAATCAAGATCTTCCTGATCAACAACGGTGGTTACCACTCCATCCGCCAGACCCAGAAGACCCATTTCCATGAGCCGCTAGTGGGAATCGGCGTGGACAGCCACGACTTAAGCTTCCCGAGCATGGAGAAGCTTGCGTGGGCATATGGTTATCCGTATGTGGCAGCCCACCACAACAGCGAGCTCGGCGAAGCGGTCGAGAAGACACTTGCCATGGACGGTCCGGTGATCTGTGAGATCTTCGTAGATATGAAACAGGGCTTCGAGCCGAAGGCAGCCGCAAAGATGCTGCCGGACGGAACCATGGTATCCGTACCGCTCGAGGATCTGGCTCCGTTCCTTCCGGAGGAAGAGCTGAAGGAAAATATGATTATTCCGTTAGTAGAGAATAAATAAGAAGGTTCAGTGTGCCTGGGACATGGAACTTAGAAGAAAATGCAAGATGGTTCAGAAAATTCCTACCCGTGTACAGTAACATCATGTACAATATACTGGCAATCGGGAATAAGATGGATGATTGATCAGCGTTAAATGAGGAAAGGGGCAGCAGAATATGAATATCATCATGACAGGTTCGACGAGCTTTGTCGGCGCAGCAACGGTGCGGGAACTCTTACGGAGAGGGCACACGGTGACCGCCATTGTGCGCCCCAAATCCTCAAAACTTGATACGATCCTTGAGGGAAATGAGGAGGCACTTTTATCCGGGCGTCTTCTCGTGACGGAAAATGATCTTTCCGAGCCGGAAAAACTTTTAGAAAAAGTGACAAAACCGCAGGACGTGTTCTGCCATTTCGGCTGGGGCGGATCCGGGAGCGCGTCAAGAACGGACAAGGCGCTTCAGGAGAAGAATATGGAGATCTCCCTGGAGACGATTCGGACGGCGAAAGCCCTAGGCTGTAAAAAGTTCCTGTTCTCCGGCTCCCAGGCGGAGTACGGAATGCACCAGGATCTGATCACGGAGAACACGGTCTGCGAGCCGAAATCCTTGTATGGAGAGGCGAAGCTTGCCATGCGGGAAAAGGGAGAAAAACTCTGTGATGAACTGGGACTGCGGTACATTCACGCCAGGATCTTCAGCGCCTACGGCCCCGGGGACCACCCGTGGACGTTAGTGGAGTCCTGTTTGGACATATTCTTAAGTAATAAGGAAATGTCCCTGGGGGCATGTACCCAGAAGTGGAATTTCCTCTATATCGACGATCTGGCGAGAGGAATGGCGGCGCTCTGCGAAGCTCCGGAAAGCGCGTTTGAGAAGATTTCCAATCCGGTCTTTAACTTTGGAGGCGCGGAGACGAAAGTATTAAAGGAATTCGTGGAGGAGATCCACGAACTCTGCGGCGGACAGGGCGAGAGCCAATACAACACCCGCGGGGAGAACGCCGAAGGTCTGATCAATCTGATGCCGTCCATCGAAAAGCTGGAGACGGTGACGGGATGGAAGCCAGAGGTCGATTTCAAGACCGGAATTACAAGGATGATCGCGCTCAGAAAGAGAACCATTTAACTGAACGAGAAAGCAATTCTGGGGTGGCAGAGAGGGCAGCAATCAGTTGAAAATGCAGACCGATCACAGATTGGGAAAAAATGCCGCGAAATACGTCGAGTATTGACAAAACAGAAAAAATGGTTACAATGATAAAAGTTAAAGACTAGGCAACAATTTAGAAAAAAAGTTCAGCAGATCGGCGCCCGCCGCACTGCTGAAAGAAACTGAAAAAGGTGCCCGAAGGTACCCGTCAGGTAAAATTTAAGGAAGAAGAAAATATAACATGAAAAAAATCAGCGTTTTGATTCCATGCTATAACGAGGAGGAGAATGTCGTTCCGATCAGCGAAGCGGTCATCGGCATCATCACAAAAGAACTGCCTCAGTACGACTATGAGCTGGTCTTCATCGACAACGACTCCACCGATAAGACGAGAGAACTGCTCCGCATGCTCTGCGCGAAGAATCCGAAGATCAAGGCGATCTTCAACGCGAGAAACTTTGGACAGTTCAATTCTCCGTATTATGGAATCCTTCAGGTAACCGGTGACTGCGTGATCTCCATGGTGGCGGATTTCCAGGATCCGGTGGAACTGATTCCGAAGTATGTCCACGAGTGGGAGAATGGCTATAAGATCGTCATCGGAATCAAGACGAGCAGCAAAGAGAACCCGGTGATGTACTGGCTCAGAAGCTGCTACTACAAACTGATCCGGAAATTATCCGACGTGGAGCAGATCGAGCACTTTACAGGATCCGGACTCTATGACAGACAGTTTATCGAGGTCTTAAGAAACTTAAACGATCCGACCCCGTTCCTTCGCGGGATCGTTGCGGAGTTAGGCTTTAAGAGAAAAGAGATCCCGTACGAGCAGCCGAAACGCCGCGCGGGAAAGACCCACAATAACTTCTATAAATTATATGACGCGGCGATGCTCAGCTTTACGTCCTACACAAAAGCGGGCCTGCGCCTGGCAACCTTTTTCGGCGCCTTCTGCGGTGGCGTGAGCTTTATCGTAGCAGTCATATATCTGATCATGAAACTCTTATATTGGGACCGCTTTATGGCAGGTATGGCGCCGCTTCTCATCGGAATGTGTTTTCTTGGATCTGTCCAGATCTTCTTTATCGGCCTGCTTGGCGAGTATATCATGAGCATCAATACCCGTGTGATGCACCGCCCGCTCGTTGTGGAGGAGGAGCGCATCAATTTTGATACACCGGCCGGTGCACAGGAGGAAGTATGAAGTACAGTGTTGAAGTGATGAGAGTCCGGGAGCAGACGATCCAGTTAAATGGCTGGGCTGTTGAGAGCAACCCGGATTCCGTGATCACCTACCGGGTCGAGGATGAAGCGGGACAGCCGGTGAAGGCAAAGATCGTTCCGACGAGAAGAGATGACGTGAGCCAGATCTATTATAAGAAGATCATCGACCGTGATCTCGGCTTTGATATCCGTTTTCCGTATGAACATGGAAAGAATTATTATCTTGTGATCTGCGGCGGGAAGAAGACGACCCGTGTGAAATACAGCGATATGACGATCCGCAGAAAAACCGGCGCGGCAAACCGCAAGGTACAGAAGCTCATGAACCTTATGAACATGGAGACAGTCCATGTTGCCTGGGACTTCTTAAAGGAAAATGGCCTGAAAGCCCTGATCTTAAAATCCAAGCACAAGATCCAGGGGATTGATGACGATTACGACTACGCAGAGTGGTGGAATCTCACGAAACCGTCAGAGGAAGAGCTGGAAGAGCAGAAGAAAAAGAAGTTCGATTATATGCCGAAATTTTCGATCGTGATCCCGGTCTATAAGACTCCGGAGAAATTCCTGAAGGAAATGCTGGACTCCATCGTGGAGCAGACCTACGCGAACTGGGAACTCTGCATCGCGGACGGCAGCCCGGCGGGTGAGAGTGTCGAGAATGTTTTAAAGAAATATGCGGAGAAAGACGCGAGGATCCGCTATCAGGTACTGGGGGAAAACCGCGGTATCTCCGGAAATACGAATGCCGCCCTTGAGATGGCAGAAGGTGATTTCATTGTTCTTGCGGATCATGATGACCGTCTGACACCGAATGCGCTCTTTGAGTGCGCGAAAAAACTGAATGAGAATGAAAACTGCGATGTCCTCTATTCCGATGAGGACAAGCTTGACATGGATGGAGATGAACTGTTTGACCCGCATTTCAAGCCGGATTTTAATCCGGATCTTTTGACGAGCGTCAACTATATCTGCCATCTGTTTGTGGTGAAAAAAGAACTGCTCGATAAAGTCGGCGGTTTCCGGCCGGAATATGACGGAGCCCAGGATTACGACTTTATTTTCCGCTGTACAGAGAATGCAAAGCAGATCTGCCATATCCCGAAGGTGCTCTATCACTGGCGCTGCCACCCAAATTCCACGGCGAGCAACCCCGAGAGCAAGCTTTATGCCTTCACAGCCGGTTCCCGTGCCATCATGGACCACTATAAGAGAGTGGGCATTGAGGCAGAAAAGGTAGAAAAGGGCGTGGATTACGGGATCTATCACACGACGTTTGAGATCAAGGATGACCCGCTGGTCTCTGTAATTATCCCGAACAAGGACCACACCGTGGATCTCGACAACTGCATCCGCCCGATGCTGACGGAGGGAACCTATAAGAACCTGGAGTTCGTCATCGTGGAGAACAACAGTACGGAACAGGCGACCTGGGATTACTACGAGAAAATCCAGAAGGAGTTCCCGAACGTGCACGTTGTCCGCTGGGAGAGAGAGTTCAACTACTCCGCGATCAACAATTTCGGCGTACAGCACGCAAAGGGCGAGTACCTTCTGTTCATGAACAACGATATCGAGCTGATTGCAAAGAATTTCGTGGAAGAGATGCTTGGCTTTGTCCAGAGAGAGGACGTGGGGATCGCCGGAGCGAGATTGCTCTATGAGGATGACACGATCCAGCATGCCGGTGTTGTTATCGGTTTCGGCGGTATCGCCGGTCATACGTTTATCGGACTTCATAAATCCGAGAACAGCTATTTCAACCGCGCGATGTGTGCCCAGGATTACAGCGCGGTCACAGCGGCCTGCATGATGAGCAAGCGTTCCGTATTTGACGCTGTGGGGGGATTTACAGAAGAGCTCGCGGTGGCTTTCAATGATATTGATTACTGCATGAAGGTGAGAAAGCTCGGAAAACTTGTAGTATACGCGCCTTATGCGGTGCTTCACCACTATGAATCCAAGTCCCGCGGACTTGAGGACACACCGGAGAAGGTGGAGCGATTTAACCGTGAGATCGCCACCTTCGCGAAGCGCTGGCCGGAGATCCTGAGAGACGGAGATCCGTACTACAATCCGAACCTGACACTGAGAAAATCAAATTTTGCGCTGCGTGACCTGAAAAAGGAAAAAATCGGGGAACCATATAAACTGGAGGTACCGTTAGACAAATGAAGACAACGATCATAATTCCGAATTACAACGGACTTTCGTTTATGGAACCGTGCTTTGAGGCTCTTGAAGCGCAGACGATGAAGGATTTCAAGATCCTGGTGGTGGACAACGGATCCACGGACGGAAGTGTTGAATGGCTGAAGGAGCGGGAGATCCCGTCGATCTTTCTTCCGGAAAACACTGGCTTTTCCGGTGCGGTAAACGTGGGGATCAGGGCGGCAGATACGCCGTATGTGATCTTATTAAATAATGATACAAAAGTGGCTCCCCACTACGTCGAAGCGTTGGAGAGGGCCATGGACCGGTCGGAGAAGATCTTTTCCGTCAGCAGCAAGATGATCCAGATGTATCATCCGGATCTCATGGACGATGCCGGAGACATGTACAGCGTCCTCGGCTGGGCGTTCCAGCGGGGCGTCGGGCGTCCGGAAAAGCTTTATAAAAAGAGCTGCCGCGTCTTTACGGCGTGTGCCGGTGCGGCAATCTACCGCCGGGAAGTGTTCGAGACCATCGGATACTTCGATGAGATGCATTTCGCCTACCTCGAGGATATCGATGTGGGATACCGGGCGAAGCTTTACGGATATGACAACGTATTCTGCCCGGAAGCTGTGGTGTACCATGTAGGCAGCGGGACAAGCGGATCGAAGTATAATTCCTTTAAGGTGAAGCTTGCCGCGAGGAATAATGTGTATCTGAATTACAAAAATATGCGCACCTGGCAGTTACTTTTAAATTCTCCGTGTCTTCTCGCGGGAACATTTGTAAAGTTCCTGTTTTTTAAAAAGATGGGATTCGGAAAAGACTATGTGTCCGGATTCCTTGAGGGGATCAGAACATTAAAGAACTGTAAACGCGTCCCTTCCTTTAAAGGAAGAATACAGCGGGAGATCGGGATCCAGCTTGAGCTGATCGCCGGAACCGCAGTCTATGTTTATGAGTTTTCCAGGAGACAGGCGGCGAAGCTTGGAGCGAAAGTCTGAGATTCTTCGCCGGACGCTGTGCGGCCGGCTCAGTGCGGATAGGCTGAACGGCTGCTTTTATGCAAAATAAACGAATAATTTACGGAAATCTCAGATTTTCTTAAGAAATCGTTTATATGCAAATGGGTAAATTTTATGTATACTATGTATGCATATTTTTTATGATGGCGGTACCATGTCCGGAGGAGTGACCTTAGAAAGGCAGTCTGCCGGGGCATGGTATAGTTGAAAATACCTGCCGTGGGGAATTGGCTGGCGCAGCTGTGCATGCGCTGACCACGGAAAGAATTCTGACCGGCATGTTCCTTGGAAAACAGGGTGAAAATTATATGATCAAAGATAATCAGAAGAGCCTCAACCGTTTTCACGTTGTGCTTGACGCCTTCGTGACCGCATTCTCTTATCTGCTTGCATGGTTTATCGTAATCGGAAGCGGATGGGCGAACCTGCTCGGAAAACGGACACTTGAGGTCGGTTTTTATTTTGGCGCGCTCCTTGTCATTATTCCGGCGTATCTGCTTTTGTACTCCTTTTTTGGACTGTACACGCCGAAGCGTGTACTCGGACGCAGAAATGAATTCGGAAAGATATTCAAGGCAAACACGATCGGACTCCTTATTTTTGGTCTGATCCTGTACTTTGGAAGAAAAGAGCCGCATCTCTACAACTTCTCCCAGAGACTGGTCGTATATTTCTATGTGCTGAACGTGGCGTTTATGACCATTGAGCGGAATGGAATCCGGATCGTGCTTCGTTCCATGCGCTCAAAAGGATACAATCAGAAACATATCCTGTTAGTTGGCTATTCCTCCGCAGCAGAAGGGTTTATCGACCGGGTAAACAAGAATCCGGAATGGGGGTACACGATCCGCGGGATCATTGATGATACGAAGGAACGCGGAAGTGAGTATAAGGGAGTAAAGGTCATCGGCTGCATCGAGGACCTCGACTATATTTTAGAGCAGAACAGTCTCGATGAGATCGCCGTCACACTGAGCCTGAGCGAGTATGAAAAACTCCGCCATATCGTTGCTCTCTGTGAAAAATCCGGCGTGCACACGAAGTTTATCCCGGATTACGGGAACATTATCCCGACGATCCCGTATATGGAAGATCTCCAGGGCCTGCCGGTGATCCATATCCGCCGCGTTCCGTTGAATGATCCGATGAATGCGATGGTAAAGAGAGCCGTCGATATCGTGGGTGCGATCGTGGGGATCGTACTTTTCTCCCCGATCATGCTGATCGTGGCAGTGCTCATAAAGCTGACATCTCCGGGACCGATCATTTTTTGTCAGGAACGAGTCGGCCTTCACAACCGGCCGTTTAAAATGTATAAATTCCGTTCCATGACGGTTCAGGATCCGGGCAAGGAGAAGAGCCGCTGGACAACAAAGGGAGATGCCCGTGTAACTCTCATCGGAAAAATTATCCGCCGTACAAGCATCGACGAGGTGCCGCAGTTCTTTAATATCCTGATTGGTGATATGAGTCTTGTGGGTCCGAGACCGGAACGGCCATTTTTCGTTGAAAAATTTAAGGAAGAAATCCCGCGATATATGATCAAGCATCAGGTCCGTCCGGGCCTTACCGGCTGGGCGCAGGTGAATGGTTACCGTGGAGACACTTCGATCATTAAACGGATCGAGCATGATCTCTATTATATCGAGAACTGGACACTTGGTCTTGATTTCAAGATCATGTTCTTAACAGTTTTCAAGGGATTCATCAATAAAAACGCTTACTAATACGAGGACAAATGACATGAATTATGAAGACGAATTAGACCGTTCGCGCGCAAGAAAAAGCAGACGGCGTGAGAGCGAAAGGGAGACAGCTGCAAAGCATCATTCCCACGAGACAGAAAATCTGTATTCCATGAGTGCGGATCCGGGAAGCCGGGCAGGGCGCGCAGCAGCGAAGAGCCATGGCGCAGGTTCCCATAACCACAAGAGACGCAAAAACGGAAACAAAAAGAAAAAGATCATCATCGGTGTTCTGATCGCCCTGATCGTTCTGGTCCTGGGGTTTGCCGCAGCGGTATACGGCTATATCCGGCACAACTTCGGAAAGATGAACGGACAGAATAATTTTGATATTGCGGACGTTCGGAATGAGAACATCTCTCTGGAAATGAGAGATAAGATGGAAAAAGGCTACTGGACCATTGCGGTATTTGGCCTGGACTCCCGTGACAATTCCACAGGAAAAGGCAACCAGTCCGATGTTATCATGATCGTGAACTTAAATCGTGAGACCGGAGAGATCAAGCTGGCATCCGTATTCCGCGACACTTACCTGAATGTGAGCGATAAGAACACATACAATAAGATCAACGCGGCATATGCGATGGGTGGTCCGGAACAGGCCGTAAAAGCCCTGAATAAGAATCTGGATCTCAACATCACCCACTATGTAGCGTTCAACTGGAAGGCAGTCGCAACAGCGATCAACATCCTCGGCGGTGTCGACATCGATATCAGTAAGTCCGAGTTCTACTACATCAACGCGTTCATCACAGAGACGGTAAAAGGTACCGGAATTGGTTCTGTACAGTTAAAGAAAGCAGGTGTGAACCATCTGGATGGCGTACAGGCCGTTGCCTATGGACGTCTTCGTCTGATGGACAGTGACTATGCGCGTACAGAGCGCCAGAGACTTGTAATCCAGAAGGCATTCGAGAAGGCGAAAAAGGCAGACTTTGCGACATTAAACAGCCTGATCGGCAATATGTCCGCGATGTGCGCGACAAATATCAATATGAATGATATCCTTCCGATGGCGAAGAATGTCACGAAATACCATCTCGGTGAGACGACCGGATTCCCGGCAGCCCGCGGAGAGCAGAAGATGAAGATCGGCAAGCTGAAATTGTCCTGTGTTATCCCGCAGACACTCGTGAGCAATGTTACAAGCCTTCACAAGTTCCTCTATGGTGAAGAGGACTACAAGCCATCCAGCACGGTCCAGACGATCAGCAATAAGATCGCTGAACTTACTGGACTGAATAAGGCTGGCAAGGAAATCGATCATGTAGCGACGGATCAGGGATATATCCCGAAGGGCGAGACGGAGGCCACGACACTTTCCGCTGAAGAGGAGAGTAAGAAGGAGAGTCAGGAAGAATCCCAGATGGAATCCATGCTCGAAGAATCCAAGAAGGAATCCGAGAGCGCGGGTGAGACTGAGACAGGACCGGACGGCAAGCCGATCGAAACTTCTTCCGGAGGCCATGAGACCAGCGCCGCTTATGAGACGGATGAGCATGGAAATATCTATGTGAAGCCGACAGAGAGTCACGCAGTGAGCCCGACAGATGAGGCGGAGACTTCCACGGAGGAGTTCCGTCCGTCAAATCCGCAGGAGACCACAGCGGAGAATCCGGTGGGACCGGGATATGAAAAGTCCACCGCTGTTCCGGAGGCGACCACAAGCGCCGGCCCGGCAGCCCAGACAGAAGGACCGAGTTCCGTGACTGTTCCGGGCGGAACAGTTGCACCGGAAGGTCCGGCTGCTGGAGTTTAGGAACAAGGGCCAGGCAAAAAGGTTATAAAGGAAATATAGGATCTTAAGGATCAAGACGCATCGTCTGATTGATTTGGAAGAAATATTCCAGACTACAAGATGGTGCGTCTTTTTTTGCGTGCAGCGGGCCATATCCATACCTGTGCGATAACGGTACTACTGTGAAAAATCTCGACAAATGGCTGATTTTTTTGAATTCGCGGTAGTCCGGCACAGTGGAAAGGTTTTACCCGGATATATTTTCAAACGAAAATCTGAATTTACAATTTACATAGATTATACAAAGTAGTTACCGAACCATGGTTTTTGGTTTCGGGGATTCGTGATAAAAATAATACTGTACAGAGAAAGAAAAAACGTAACTATTCAGTACCTTCATAGTTACGTGCAAAATCCATTCCAGATCAGCTTCGCTGATGGGATTTTTGCCTTCCAGCCTATGTT
>OGFF01003912.1_pt1 | contig 10395 bp, 10 predicted proteins | sample 1570751 | NCBI WGS metagenome assembly OGFF01 (sample SAMEA2581951, study PRJEB24529) | metagenome | biome: Human gut stool | place: China | collected 2011 | reverse complement strand
AGAGTTGTTCTCAATGTGATTTGTTCGGTCTAAATAATTATTATGATTCAGATTGGATTAGAGATTATACAGACGTTTTTATTGAATTAGTAAAAAAACATATTGCAGAAGGTAAAAGAATAGTTATAGTGGGTTCAAATATAGAAAGCGATGAATTTATCAGACTTTTTATGTGGAATGGAGTGTATATAGACTCTGTTATTGAGAATATAGAGCAAGTTGAAGATGACAAATTTTATATTTTTATAGAATATGACTGGAAGCAATTACTATTGTTTAAGAACAAGAATATAGGGAGCGATTACGTGGTTTTTACAAAACCATTAAGTTTTGACTATGAAAATAAAATGAAATTTCAAGGCAATAATATTATCAAATGTATTGAATCAATATATGAAAATCAGACAAAGGAAAATCTTGTGATTTTTGGAACGGGAAGTAACGCAAAGAAGCTGATTAATCAGCTTTCGTTAAATCCGAAGTTTTATGTGGATAATGATTTGAAAAAACAAGATATTAAGTTTAATGGTAAAAAGGTATATGGCGCTGAAAGCTTATATAATAAACAATATTATATAGTTGTAACACCATCTGATGATGAATCTATTATAAAGCAATTACTTGAGAATGGTATATCGAAAAATAATATTGTTCGGGGTAAAAATCTGATTAAATATATTTAATTATATTTCAAAGATGAATATATTTAAAATAAATATAATAAAAAATGCGAGGAGAGTTATGAAAATTTCATTTGAAACAGCGGGGTGGTTAAATGGAAAGTTAATATTTCCTGTATGGGATTATGATGCAATATTTTTATATGACATAATAACAGATAAAATAGAAAATTATGAAAATTATAATCTGATAGAATTTAGCAATGGCCCTAAATATGGCTCAATTGTTGTTTGGAATAATCAAATAATATTATGCCCATTATATTCGGAAGATGTAGTAATTCTACAAAATAATTCAGATTATGTTAGAAGAATAAAAATAAAGACAAGTGAATCACCTAAAGATTTGTTTTTTGAGTCGTTGGTCTATAATAATAGCCTATATATGTTTCCAGGGACATATTCTTCAATTGTTAGAATTGATCTTCAAACATATGAGATACAATACTTTAACGATATTGTAAATAAAGTAAGGAAGAAAACAAGTGGAAACTTCATACGTCACGGAATAGTTCAAATTGATAAATTTGCTTATTTTGCATGCCCTTCAATTAATAGTCTGATAAAATTTAATTTAGATACAGGTTATGGTGAATTATTAGATGTTAAGATTGAGGATAATTTAAGCTCAGTAGAGATTTCAAATCAAAGAAATAAAATTTATATTTTAACTGTGAGTGGACATTTATATATAACAGATTTGGTTTTAAATCGTTCAGAATTATTATATAAATCTACACACATATCAGATAAAATAGGATTTTCAGAAATTCAGTTTGATCAAAGAAATAATGTTATTGTAATATTTCCGTTTGAGGCAGAAAATATAAAATTATATGATATCACTAACAATGAAATGCATACGATTAAAAGTGGTGGTGAGACTTTTTGGTCTTCTCAATATAACGGAGAGATATATGCGTTTATTAATTCTGAAAATAAGTTATTGAAAATAGATGTGGCTAATAAATGTATAAAAAAAACAATTGTTTTAGATGATGATTGCGTACTCATGAAGCAGGATAAGAAATTCAAACTAAGACATAACAAATTTGCGTCAGGATATTATCAGGAAAGAGACAATAAATCATTAGAATTATATATCAAATATATTGTCTGATAAATAGGTGAAATTATGTTGGAATTGTATAGTGTATCGGAATTAAAAGAAAAATTACAGAAAGCGGACAGAATATTTATTTTTGGTGTAGGTAACAGACTGGGGTTATTTCAAGAAATGTTTTTAGACTGTAATATAAAGAATAAAATTAGAGGTGTGATAGATAATTCGGAAAAATTAAAGGGGAATATTATTAAAATATTTAATAATAGATATATAGTGTGTAGTTTAGAAGAGATTATGCACAATATCACAGAAGAATCTATAATAATCGTCACTCCGGATAGAGTATATCGCGATATCTGTTGTCAGTTAGAGATACAGCATATTATGGATAAATGTAAAGTTGTCTGTTTGACGCATACAATTGCAATAGAACACGATATACATAGTCTAAATAAGAATATAGACTATGTATATCTAAATGATAAGCAGCAAATCCCTAAGATTATTCATTATTGTTGGTTTGGTAAAAACAGCATACCTGATAAGTATAAAAATTGGATGGAATCATGGAAAAAATATTGTCCAGATTATGAAATAATTGAGTGGAATGAAAGTAATTATGATATAAAAAAGAATAAATATATGAGGCAGGCTTATGAATCACAAAAATGGGGATTTGTTCCAGATTATGCAAGGATTGATATAATTAATACATATGGGGGGATTTATCTAGATACTGATGTGGAACTAATAAAAAACATGGATGATTTGTTGTATCAGAATTGTTTTATGGGATTTCAGCAAGATGATTTGGTTAATTTAGGGCATGGATTTGGCTCAAAGAAAGATAATGACATATTATGTGAAATGATGGAAGAATATAACAAATACAATTTTATATTGGAGAATGGAACATTAAATATGCTTCCAAGTCCATATTACCAGACGGCTGTTTTAGAAAGAAATGGTTTAAAATTAAATGGAGAGTATCAGATTATAAAAGGAAATGCAATATATCCAGAAAAAATGCTGTGTGCCAAAAGTATATATACATTTGTGATAAATACAAAGCCTTATACACATGCCATACATCATTTTGATGGATCTTGGAGTGATAGTTCCAATAAGTTATATAATATGAGTACAGAGAAAGAATTAGGAGCGTATCATTTATGGAAAAAATAGCAATTTGTGTTCCTACATTTAACAGACCGCTGGTTATACGGGAACTGATATTAAAATGCTGTAGATATTTTGAGAACTTGGATTATGATTTATATATATACGATTCAAGCGATAATGACGAAACATGGTCTGTGTGTAAAAATCTCAGATTAAATTATAAGTTTAAATATATTCATGCGGATAGGAAGATACACTCTAATGAAAAAGTCTATAAAATATATCAGGATCATAATTTGCTGGAAAACTATAATTATATATGGGTATGGTCTGATTCGATAAGGTGGTCAGAAGATATTTTATATAAGGTGAAGCGTACAGAAGATTATGATTTAGTAATATTAAATCATAGAGATAAAGAGAATATAGGTGATAAAATATATAATAATCCTCAACAGATTTTCGAGGATTTAGCCTGGGAAATGACATTGTATGGCTCAACTATTGTTAATACGGATAGAATATTAAGAGGTGTACAATGGAACAAGTATGAGAATGCATTTTTGCTCTCTGAATGTATTAACTTTTCACATATTTGTTTATATTTTGAACGAATGATGGAAGTTAAAAACATAAAAGTTTTACATTATAGTATTGATTCCTCTGAATTTACAGTTAGTTCATTAAAAGAAGAATCGGGATGGTATAATAATATATTTTTTATCTGGTGGGAATGTTGGTATAATGCAATTAATAAACTTGATGGGTACATTAATAAAGAATATGTAATTAGAAAATTAGGAATAATGTCTGGGTACTTTACAGTTAAAGGAATGTTGATATTAAGACAGAAGGGGAAATATTCTTTAAAGGTATTTATAAAATATCTAGAAAGAATTAATTATGTCACAGATATCTCTTTTTTTAAAATGTTTTTAATGGCTATTATGCCTATTAAATTAGCGTCGTATTGTTTAAAATTAAATTGTAAGAATTTGATAATTGATATAGAAACATTTCAAAAAAAGTATAACAAATTATATATATATGGATGCGGATGTAATGCAAAAATAGTTGCAAACAAATTTAAAGAATGGGGAATTAATTATGAAGGATTTTGTGTTACAATAAAAGAAAATGACTTCTTTATGGGAAAAAAAGTTGAGCAGTTTAGTTCGTCATTATTAAATGATTCTGATGTTGGAATTGTTTTAGGAATGAATAAAAAAAATTCGTGTCAGGTTATCGAAGCTTATTTTAAAGAAAATGAATTACAGAAACGTGTATTTTGTGATTTTAATGATTATTGGGAGCAGTTATTTAATGAGTGAAAAGATGGTATTATGTTTGTTGACTTATAATAGACCTGAAATAATAAATGAGTTCTTAATGAAAGAAATAGATATACTATACAAATTAAAAGTTGACTTGATATTTTATGACTCGAGTGAAACAGAAGCGACAAAAAAAATTATAGAGCATTTTCAAAAAGAAAAATATAACAATCTGTATTATAACAAAGTAGACAGTAAAGTCTCATCAAATGAAAAATTTTTCAAAGTTGCATCTGAAATAGATGAAACATATCAATATGTATGGATTAGTCATGATCATACAATTTTCAATGAACAGGCATTGAATTATATTATGAAGAGTTTAGAAAAAAAACCGGATTTTATTTACATTAGAAAACAATGTCAAGATTTTAATTGCATTATAGAATGTGACATGAATCAGTTTGCTTTAAAGGCTGCATGGCAGTTAGGAAGATTTGGAGCTGCTATAATGCGGAATGAAACATTTTTAAAAAAGGTAAAATGGGAAGAAATGTCAGAAAAATATCTTGATGAAAAAAAAATAAATTTTTCTCAAATAGGTTTATATCTTGAACAAATAAGCAATATTGGTAATCCATTAATATTAACATTAGAATTTCCGAGAGAAACTTTTTATGATTTATTCAGGTTTCAAAAGGCGAGCTGGAATGATGAAACAATTAGAATATGTTTAGAGAGCTGGGGAAGTGTTATATCTTCCTTACCAGATAAAGTCTACGATAGTAAAACTATTTTGCAGACAATTGATAAATATTTTTTATCAAGAGAAAAACTTATTGAGTTAAAAAAACAACATTTGTACAATCTAAAAATGTTTTTAAAATATAAAAAGTGGATTAAAATGATTATTCCAGAAAGGTATAATGACTTTCTGACAATTGCTTTTTTTTCGGGCGAAATATTAGAGAATATATACTCAAAAACAATAAAGCGTAGGATAAAACAATTGGTAAAAGAAGGGTATAAAATATGCGTGTTTGGAGCGGGAAAGCATGGAATTGAGTACATAGAATATCTGTCAGACAATAATATAAATATTGATGCGGTATTAGTTACAAGTAAATTTGGAAATCCAACGGAAATACATGATGCTCCAGTTGTTGATATAACAGAATATCTGCCATATAATAAAACATTTGTATATATCTGCGTGGGAGAGGAATACCAGAAAGAGGTAATTGAAAGATTACAGAAATTTGATAACTGTGACTATGAGATTTTAACATACTAATTTAGGGAGAGTTTATGCTGCAATTATTAAAGGGAACACAATTTGAGCTTGCTGATTATATCAAAAAGAATAATTATGAAGTGTATATATATGGAGCCGGAATGATTGGCAAAATTGTTATTCCCAATTTTTGCATTCAATTTGGGATTGAGAATAATATTAAAAAGTATATAGATCAAGATATTAAAAAAAATGGCAGTATTGTGAATATAAATCAGAATTGTGTTGAAATATGTAGATTAGAAAACATAAAACCAGATGTAAAAAGAAGTCTATTAATTATTTCAAATAGTGATTTTAACTCAATTGTTAATATGTTAGATTTGGATGAAAAATTTAATGGGTTAAAAACAGTAATATTTCCAGTGTTACAAACTATAGAAATTAATAATAAAAAAAATATAAAGAAGAATATTATAAAAGATTATAGTAATGATATGATTCCCAAGGTTATTCATTATTTTTGGTTTTCTAAAAAAGATATTCCGGATAATCTAAAAAAATGTATATCAAACTGGAAAAGTAAATGTTTTGGTTATGATATAGTAAGATGGGACGAGAATAATTATGATATTACTAAAAATGATTATGTAAGGCATGCTTATGAATTAGGAAAATGGTCATTTGTATCTGATTATGCAAGATTAGATATATTGTATAATTATGGAGGATTTTATCTTGATACAGATGTAGAATTGTTAAAGAGTCTAGATTCTTTAAGAAAACAGGGCGCATTTTGTGGAGTTGAGAAATGGGGGAATATCAATACAGGTGGTTGTTGCGGAGCTATAAAACATCATAAGATGATAGGTAAAATGTTGGAATATAGAGAAAATATAAAGTTTAATAAAGACGACTTCAGGATTGAAACAAATGGATTTTATGAAACAATCCCATTTTTAGAATTAGGTATGAAAATAAATAATACTGTTCAAAGAATAAATAATATGACAATTTTTTCTTCTGATTTTTTTCATCCATATGATTACATGAGTGGACAAACGGTATTGACAAGTAATACTTTTTCAATACATCATTTTGATGGTGGATGGATGAAAGAAGAATCTTTGAAAAACAGACAAAATACAGAAAAGGCTTATAAAGAAATATTAAATAGAATGTGTATCATTGATCATTGACAAAATGTTAAGAAGGGAAGAATACAAAATGAAAAAAAATATGAAAATATATATATGGGGAACGGGAAAAATTGCTACACAGTATATGGCATGTAATGAAATACCAAATGAAAATTTATGTGGATTTATTGAAACTCAAAAAAGTAAGAATATATTCTGTAATAAACCTGTTCTTACTCCTGATGATGTGGTTGATAAAGAATATGATTATATTATTGTGTGTGTATATGATTATGCAAATGAAATATTTGATTTGTGTAATCATATAGGATTGGATAAAAATAAAATTATATTATTAAAAAATTGGATGTGGAATAATGGGGAAAGTATATCATCTTTAACACCACCAATGAGATGTTGCAAAAAAATAAATGATGTTCAAGAAAATGTACAGAATGAGTTTCCGCTATTATATAATAAATATATTAAGGAAAATGATATTTTTGCAAATCAATTTATAGTTGTATCAAGGAATGGTTATGATTTGCTAGATGACAATATTTTAATATCAAAGGATGAATTTTTAAATTTAGATTACCAAAAAGATTATTTTCGATTTAGAACATTTGAATTAGTAGCAAATGAAATTTTAGACAATAATATAAAGGGAAATGTTGCTGAGTTAGGTGTGTTTAGAGGAGCATTTTCTAAGATGATAAATCTAAAGTTTCCGAATAAAATGTTATATATGTTTGATACATTTGAATCATTTGATAGAGAAGAATTTGAAAAAGAGGTTAACTTGAAAAGAGTTCCGGACACATTTTATGAAACCTTTAAACAGACTGACGAAAATTATGTGTTATCAATTATGCCTTATCCAGATAAATGCAAGATATGCAAAGGCTTTTTTCCAAAAACAACCAAAGGAGTTGAAGAGGAAAAATTTGCATTTGTATCTATAGATGTTGATTTTGAACAGTCAATATTTGAAGGACTTAAGTTTTTTTATCCTAGATTAAATAATGGTGGGATGATTTTTATCCATGATTATAATAATAGATATTTGGAAGGAGTAAAAATCGCTATTCACAGATACGAGAATGAAATTGGAGTAAAATTAAGAAAAGTTCCATTGGCAGACGAGGGAGGGACTATAGTTATAGTTAAATGAGAGGTCTAATCTTCCAGCTATGCTGGGGAGAATGGAATAGCTGGAAGCGATGAGGATATCAATAAAAAGCCTCCTGTGATATATTAAGAATGGTGTCGCGGCACTAGGAGCAGAAGGCATGAAAAAAACCTGGCACGATGCAAAACTGAGAGGACGCGGTTACAGCAGAGCTGGAGAAATCGTGGATTACGCAGAGAAAAGTGTAGGACTAACGGATGGAACCGATGCAGGCAGGGAGTGAATAATCCAGGCTGAAAGGTTCTTCCTCAATTATCGGATATATAGTATAATATATGTATCAAGATATATAAGAGTTTTACAAATGATGGAGTCTAGAAACACAATATGTTTAGATAAATTTTATCCCGAAACAGATTTGATGATAACAGATGTTAAACAACAAAAAGACAAAATTTTAATTCGGATGAAGTCGATATCCTCTGGATTCTCGGAAACGTGACGAGGTGTGCTATGGCAATTGTAATTCAAACAGATAAAAGAACTGGTATCACATATGCTTATGAAACTCAGTATCACTGGGATAAAGAGAAAAAGCAATCACGTTCCAAGCGCGTATGAGTAGGAAAGGTGGACCCGGCCACTGGTAAAATCATTCCTACTCGTGGCAAAGCCAAGAAGAAAGAAGGAAAAGCAGCCATTACAGATGCTAATAAGACAGGACCAAAACCATTTGCTCGGACAAGGCATCTTTATTATGGCGCTACTTATCTGTTTGATAAACTTTCAGAAGAACTTAGTCTCACATCTGATTTGAAGCAGTGTTTTCCGGATTCCTACAAGAAGCTTTTGTCGATTGCCTATTACCTGCTACTTGAGGATAATAATCCCCTGCATCGTTTTGAAAAGTGGAACTTCACACATAAGCATCCTTACGGTGCAGATATAACTTCGCCTCGTAGCAGCGAATTCTTTGCATCAATTACCGATGAACAGGTAAATAAGTTTTTTAGGCTTCAGGGAAAGCGTCGTGTTGAAGAAGAATACTGGGCATATGACAGTACCAGTATATCGAGCTATTCCGAAACCCTTGCCCAGGTGCAGTATGGAAAAAACAAGGAAGACGATAAGCTGCCGCAACTTAATCTTTTACTTGTATTTGGCGAAAAATCCGGCATCCCTTTTTATTACCGCAAGCTGGCAGGGAATATCCCTGATTCCAAGACGGTTAAGCATCTTCTGGAGGATCTTGATATTCTGGGGTTTGGTAAAACAAAGTTTGTCATGGACAGGGGCTTTTATTCCGAGGAAAACATTAATGGTCTTTATCGCGAGCATGTGAAGTTTCTGGTTGGCACCAGGCTTTCACTTAAATTCATCAAGAAAAATCTTGATGATGTATATGACGATATTCGTATGTTTAATAACTATGATGACAGCATCGCAACTTATGGGTATACGGTTTCCACAGAGTGGGATTACATTCAGGAAAGACCCTATAAGGGCGACACGATCAGGGATAAGCGCCGGATGTACATCCACTATTATTACAGCATCGAAAAGGGTGCTGATGATGAACAGGATTTTGACAAGAGAATTGCATGTCTGCATAAGGAACTGCTTGAAAATAAGCTGGTTGAAAGTCACAAAAAGGCTTATGAACAGTTCTTCGAAGTTAAGAACACACCGAAGCGTGGATGTCAGGTTAATTACAAAGAAGATGCCATAAAAGAGGCAAGGAAGTATCTTGGTTATTTTGCTCTTATCACAAACGAAAAAATGGATGCATTTACTGCATTGCACCTTTACAGAATGAAAGATGTAGTTGAAAAAGCATTTGGCAACATTAAAGAACGTCTAAATATAAGACGTCTCCTTGTGTCGAGTGAAAAAGGGCTCGATGGAAAAATTTTCATGGAGTTTGTTGCATTGATTCTGGTTTCTTATCTTGATCATAAAATGAAAGAATCAGGCTTATATAATAAGTATACAATGCAGGCACTGCTTGATAAACTTGATATTTTGGAATGCTTTGAGGACTCAAATCATTCACTACGGATTGGTGAAATGCTTAACAAACAGGCAGAGATATATGAAGCGCTTGGGATAGAGGCACCAACCTCGTCATGTTAAGCTGAGAATCTAGGATATATGTTGCAACAGAAGATGCATCTTATTGCAGATATTTCAAAGAAAAATATCAGGAAATGTCCTTTGAGAACAATCAGGAGATCATGGATCTGACCATGAAAACCGCATATGAGATGGGAATGGGCCCTTACTATCTGTACAGACAGAAGAATATGAAGGGAAATTTTGAAAATGTTGGCTATGCAAAGGTTGACAAAGCCGGAATTTACAATATACTGATTATGGAGGAAAAACAGCCTATCATCGCACTGGGGGCAGGCGGTTCTTCCAAGCTGGTCTTTGACCATGGCAAACGGATCGAGAGGGTAGAGAATGTGAAGGATGTTACCAGCTACATTGCCCGTATTGATGAGATGATTGAAAGAAAGCGGGAATTCTTTAAAGATAACCAGTTCTAGGAAGATATAAAATATAACAGTTGTGAGTTTGTCAGATAAAGTACATAAGTGGGGCGAAGCATTAAGAAATATGTTCTTAATGTTTACGCCCGCACAAACGTTTGTGCACGAGCCTGCAAGCATTGCCGCCGCACCGAGGAGAGCAACAAATCTTTTTCTCATTGTTTAAATCCTCCAATTATTATAAGTTGACAACATC
>OGFF01003911.1_pt1 | contig 10399 bp, 10 predicted proteins | sample 1570751 | NCBI WGS metagenome assembly OGFF01 (sample SAMEA2581951, study PRJEB24529) | metagenome | biome: Human gut stool | place: China | collected 2011 | reverse complement strand
GGCGTTCCGCCGGGGAAATGGCTGCGCCGTGCTCGGCCTCGTAGGCACGGGCTTTGTTCAAAATTTCACTTGGCATCGCGGATGCCTCCTTGCGTTACAAAATCAGACGTTGGCCTTGTAGCGGTCATAAGCGTTCTGGTAGACTTCCAGCAGCTTGTCCATGCCGCAGCTGTTGGTCAGGGTGTCGAGGTATGCGCTCCACTCGTCATCGGAGGGGCCGCCGTCCTTCAGCCACAGACCTTCCTGCTCAGAGACTGCGTTCTCAAAATCAGCACGGTAGCGGTCGATGGTGTCCAACTCCTCGCTGGTGAACACGCAGTCGATGGGGTAGGTGGTGGCGTCATCCACAAAGGGCATCCAGTAGTTCTCAAGGTCGGTAAGACGCTCGATGGCGCGGTCCTCCATGTAGAAATATTCATCGTAGTACTCGCTGAGGATCAGCTTGGGACCCCAGACCTCGTAGGTGGACTTCAGCTCACCGGCACCCTTGTTGTACTTTGCCTTGGCTTCTTCCTCGGTGATGGATTTCCACTTGCCGTTGGCATCCTGCTCGGTGAAGAACACGCCGATGGGGCCGTACTGCAGCTGCATCACGGTCTCGCCGTCATACCACTGGTCAAAGAACTTCAGCAGGTTGGCGGGGCTCTGGCACTTGTTGGTCACGTTCAGGTTGCCGCTGTTGGTGCCGCCGCCGGTACGCACGGTGACGTTGTGGGTGCCATCCGGGCCGTCCAGCACGGGCAGGAACACATAGTCCTTGGCGTAATCGCCCATCAGCTCCTCGATGTACCACCAGGTGGAAACGCCCAGATAGCCCTGTGCGCCCTTAGCCAGCAGCTGGTTGGTATCCTGACTGAACATCTCCACGTCCATCAGACCCTCGGCGTACCAGTCGTGGAAGTAGGTGACCGCCTTGCGGTAGTTGTCCTCGGCGCAGACAAAGCGGCACTTGCCGTCCTTCTGCAGCACCAGATCGTTGCACACATCGTTGGGCCAGTTGGTGAATCCGAAGCCTGCGTAGAAGATGTTCTGACCCCAGCACCACTCGTCAAAACCGGTGGACATCGGGATGGTGCTGCCGGGAGCGTTGCCGTAGACCTTGGCAGACATATCGTTGTCCTTGAAAGCCTTCAGGGCGGTGTGCAGCTCGTCCAGCGTGGTAGGCACTGCCAGACCCAGCTCGTCCAGCCAGCGCTTGTTGATCATGGAGAACTGCGGGATGGTGAAGATGCTGTAATCCTCGTCGTCACCGATACCGGCAGTGCCCATCTGCTCGGCAGCGGGCAGACCGTAGATGCAGCCGTCGCTCATGGTGATAGCTGCACGGATGTTGGGGTGCTCGTCCAGGATCTTGGTCAGGTTGGGCATGATCTCGGCGTTGATATAGGGGGTCAGGTCCAGGAACGTGCCGTCTGCACCGTAGTTGGCGATATCGTAATTGGAGAAGCCTACACCCATAAAGGCGTCCGGCAGCTGGTCGCCTGCAATGCGGATGTTCACCTGCTCGCTGAGGGAGTCGCTCATGGTCTCGTAGTTCATCTTGATGCCGACGTTATCTGCCAGCTTTTTCAGCACCTCGTTGTCGTTGTAGCCGGGGCTCAGGGCGGACTGACCGCCCACGATGTCAAAGCTGGTCTGGTCGGTGTTGGAGGGGTCCGGTGCAGCAGGCTTTTTGCTGCCGCCGCAGGCAGACAGCGCCACGGCAGAACCGGCAACGGCACAAACCTTCAGGAAATTGCGGCGAGAGATCATCTTTTTCATGATTGTTCTCCTTTTCTGTAATGTTATATCAGATTCTTTTCGTTTTCTGGAATGGGCAGCGGCTTCAGTGCTCTCTTGAGATGCTCTGCATCCGTTTCGTGCCCTGGGCGGCACTCGCGTCTTGCAGGCCGCGGTCGAAATTTTAGCCTTTCACGGCACCTGCCATGAAGCCTTTTTCAAAATATTTCTGTACGAAGGGGTAAACGATCAGCATGGGGGCGGCTGCCACGATGATGGAAGCAAACTTGATCATTTCGGTCAGCTTATTCAACTCCGCAAAGCCGCCGGCTACCATAGAGGACTGGCTGGCACTGGTGGAGCTCTTGATCAGGATATTGCGCAGCACCAGCGGCAGCGGAGCCTGATCGGCTCTCAGGTAGATCAGAGCGGTGAACCAGTCGTTCCAGTAGGCCACCATGCTGTACACCACCATAACGGCCATAATGGAACGGCTCAGGGGGATGACCATCTTTACAAAGACGGTCCACTTGGAGGCACCGTCGATCTCGGCGGCCTCCAGCAGCTCCCGGGGAATATTGTTCTCAAAGAAGTTGCGGACGATGATCACGTTGCCCACAGCCACCACACCGGGCAGGAACAGGGCCCACATACTGCCCAGCAGACCGGTCTGCTTGACGATGAGGTAGGTAGGCACCAGACCGCCGCCGAAATACATGGTGATGACGAAGAACAGGCTGATGTACTTGCGCCCGGGCAAATCCTTCACGCTCAGCGGGTAAGCCACAAGATAGATCATAACCACCGAGTAGATGGTACCGATGACGGTGTACTTGATGCTGTTCATAAAACCGGAGAACAGCGCACTGTCTGCAAACACCGCCTGATAGCCCTTCAGGGTGAACTGGCTGGGCAGCAGGAAGGTCTTGCCGGCGTACACGTCGTAGGGGTCTGAGAAGGATGCCACCAGAACGTAGTACAGCGGGTAAGCCACGATGAGCATGACGGCGGCGCAGATGACCACCAAAACGATGTCGCTGACCTTATCGGACAGACCGCCGGGCTTCTTTTGACGGGATGCTGCAATGTTTTTTGCCATAACGGTTCGCCCCCTTTACACAAAGCTGACGTCCGCCGCCTTTTTAGCGATGCGGTTGACGATGATGAGCAGGATGATGTTGACCACCGTATTGAACAGACCCACAGCGGTGGAATAACTGTACTTGGCGTTGATAATGCCCTGTTCGTAGACATACACGGCAATGATATCGCTGGTTGCCTTGTTCAGTTCGGTCTGCAGCAGCAGCACCTTTTCAAAGCCCACGTTCATCAGGTTGCCTACGCTCATAATGAGCTGCAAAACGATCATGGGTACCAGTTCCGGGATGTCGATGTGCAGGATACGCTGGAACATGGATGCGCCATCGATCTTGGCGGCTTCGTACAGGCTGGTATCCACAGCAGCCAGACACGCCATATAAATAATCGTGCCCCAGCCAGCCTCCTGCCAGATGCCGGAGGCCACATAGATGGTGCGGAAGGCAGTGCTCTCCGAGAGGAAGTCCACGCTGGTGCCCAAAATCAGGTTCAGCAGACCGCCGGACGGGCTGAGGAAAATTTTGATCATACCACAGATGACCATGGTGGAGATGAAGTGGGGCGCATACAGCACCGTCTGCACCACCCGCTTGAACTTTGCAAAGCGCAGCTGGTTGATGCACAGGGACAGGATGATGGGGATGGGGAAACTCCACAGCAGGCTGTACAGGCTCAGCAGCACGGTGTTCTTGATCATGCGCACACAGTTGGGTGCGGTGAAGAACCGCTCAAACCAGTACAAACCGACCCACTCGCTGCCGGTGATGCCCCGGCTTGCCTTGAAATCGCGGAAGGCGATCTGGATGCCGTACATGGGCCAGTACTTATAAACGATGGTCAGCACCACCGGGATCAGCAGCATCACATAGAGCTGCCAGTTTTCCCGCAGCCGTTGGCTGAGGCTTTTGCGGTGGACCGGGATAGCGTCCAGCTGACGTGCAGCAGCTGGCGAGGTCTGCGTCATAAAAACTCCTCCTTCTTGTTTTTACGCTGCCCACAGGCCCGTGGGCGGGGGTCCCCTGCCGTTCGGGGATTGTTCTTGCCGTTTCTCGTGAAACGTTACACGACTTACAACATAAAGATAGCACGCCAGCGTTTTTGTGTCAACAGTTTTTTACGCAAAAAATGCATTGTATCCATGTTTTCAACGTTTTGTACACTTGCTATAGGATGTTTTTGTGCAAAATGCGTCATCGTGCGTTCGTGAAACGATTCATGAAATTTCACGAAAAAGCCTTTACATTCTGGAAAAACCATGCTATACTGAAGCTGCAAAAACCTCAGAGTTAGCAGGAATACAGCAAGATTTCCTTTGATATATATCCACTTGAAATAGAAACGTTTCACGAACAAAGGAGTGGCCCGCATGGCAAAACAGAACACCGCCCCTACTATGAAGGATGTGGCCAAGGAGGCAGGAGTCTCTCTGGGCACTGTATCCAAGGTCATCAACGGCATCCCAGTGGGTGAGGAGTACCGCAAAAAGGTAGAACAGGCCATCAAGGAACTGGACTACCACCTGAACGCCTATGCGCGCGGCCTGAAAAGCAACCGCACCAATACCATCGCCGTCATCCTGCCCACCATCGCACATCCCTATTTCGGCCTGATCGCTCATTGCATCAACAGCTCGCTGCAAAAGCGCGGCTACCGGATGCTGCTCTGCGATACCGACTATGACAATGAAAAAGAGCAGGAAATGATCCGCATGGCCGAGCAGAACAAGGTGGACGGCATCATTACCCTGACCTATGACCCGAAGCTGGAAGTACCCTCGGAGATCAACTCCGTCTCCATCGACCGGTATCTCGGCGCCAACATCCCCTGCGTGGCATCAGATAACTACGCAGGCGGGCGGCTGGCCGCCGAAAAGCTGATGGAAAACGGCTGCAGGAAGCTCGCCTTCCTGCGCGTCGGTTCCAGCATCGTGGGCGAGACCAACAAACGCAAGGACGGCTTTGTGGCCGCCTGTGAAGCCGCAGGCGTTCCTTATGAAATAAAGAATCTGGAAGATGCGCGGGACGGCACCGTCTTTGACCCCATGGCCGAGTTCGCGGTGTTCCTGGACGATCATCTGCAGGACGGCGTGTTGGAGTTTGACGGCATCTTCTGCGTGACCGACCGTCTGGCCTACCAGATTGTTCAGCTGCTGCGTCTCATGGGGCTTCGGGTGCCCGAGGACGTGCAGGTCATCGGCTTTGACGGGCTGCGCATCTTCGGCGACATGGATTATTACTGTTCCACCATCGTTCAGCCCGTGGACGCCATCGCAGAGACCTGCGTGGAAGTCGTGCTGAACGAGAACCGCGCCAATACCCCCTCCCTGCTGTGCCTGCCGGTCAGCTATGCTTACGGCGGCACCACCAAGGCATGACCGCCCCGGAAAAAGGCCGGTGGTACTGGGTCAGGAACTGGCTGCATTACCACTGGGTCTATCTCGTCATCGCAGCCGTGGTGCTCTGGGTGGGCATCAGCTGGCTGGCCAACGCCCTGCACTGGGGCGAGACCCTGCCGGACTATCAGATCGCCTATGTGGGCAAAAGTGCTCTGCCGGAGGATACCGCCCACGCCATTGAAGCAGCCTTTGCACAGTACGGCGAAGATCTGAACGGTGACGGAATCGTTTCAGTCAAGCTCAACCAGTATGTCAGCGATACAGAGGACGTGGAAAACGCTTCCGCCTATGCGCTTGCGGCGCAGATGCAGTTTCTTTCCGATATGAATGCGGAGGAAAGCTATTTCCTGCTGCTGGACGACCCGGTGCATTTTCAGCTGGACTATCAGGCACTTGCCAACTGGGACGGCACTCCGCCGGGCGACAACGACTATACCGCCGCCGGAAAGACTGTACCTTGGGCAGACTGCCCGGTGCTGGCTGGATACGACCTTGGAACGTATCAGACCACCGTGTTGGGAACCACCGTTACTGGCAGCAGCGCAGAACTGGTAAACGGACTATTTTTAGGCCGCCGTGCCTTTTATGAGGAAGCAAAAAAACAAAAAGTCGCTCATGCTCGGGAAGGAGCACGGCGGCTGTGGAACATCTTGACGGAAGGAGCAACTCCATGAAACGGAACTGGTTGTGTGTTGTAGCACTTGCGCTGGCAGCGGTTCTCTGCACCGGCTGTGGCGTAAAGGACGAGGATTTGAAAAGCGACCCGCTGGTCAATGCAGATGGCACAGCACCGGTGGGCAGTACACTGGTCGCTCCTGCGCCGCAGGATGATTTCGTTCTGCTGGACAACAAGGATATCCTCTCTGCAAACGGTCTGTATTACGCTTCGTGGGTCAACGGCGATGCCCAGCCCTACGAAAACAGTGAGGGCAAGACCGTTGACCTCTACGATGCGCAGCTGACGCTTGTCGTGCAGGAAAACAAAACGGAGGACAAAGCTGCCTCTGCGGTAGAGGGCTGGCAGACGCTGGCACAGCAGAACTACGATATTTCCGACACACAGACCCTGACTGCCGCCGGGCAGGAATATACGGTCATTCAGTTCACCTATCAGGATGAAAGCAATCCGTATGCGACCGGCGTTGCGGCCTTCGCCCAGCGCGGCACCAGTGCCATCGAGTGGGAGCTTTCCTGTCAGGAGAGCTACACCGGCGATGCACTGGCTGTACTGACCGAATTTCTGAACGGCTGCACCTATTAAGGAGGCGTAGAAATGGGCTTATTCTTTCCGAGTGACCCGGTCATCCATGGTCAACGCGCCACTGGTCTGCCCCGGTATCAGGAGCTGCTGGAACGAGACTGGAAAAGCTTTCTCTTTGCGGATTTTGTCACCTTGGGTCTGTGCATCCCCTACGGGCTGGGGGTGGGGTACGCCCTGCTTTCTTCCAGTCTGCTGGTGCTGATTCCCGTCTGCGTGGTGGGTGGACTGCTGGTGGGCCCGGCAATCTCCTGCATGATGGACGCGCTGTTCCGCAGCTACCGGGATGCGCCCCGGGGCTGGTGGGAGAACTACTGCAAGGGCATGAAACAGAACTGGAAAGCATCCCTTCTGCCCGGTGTGGTGTTCAGTCTGGCACTTGGCATCGAGCTGTTTTTCGGCATGGTGCTGTTCTCCGGGGAGCGTCTGCCCGGTATCGGAACCATGGCTGTTTTTCTGGCCGGGCTGCTGATCCTGCTCATGCTGTTTACTGCGTTCTGGCCGCAGGTGGTATTGTTTGAAGAAAGCAACCTCCACCGCCTGCAAAACGCGGTGCTGTTCTGCCTGAAATACGGTAGGCACGTTCTGGGTGCAGCCACACTTCAACTGGTATGGTGGCTGCTGTTTGTGTTGTTTTTGCCGTGGACGGGCTTTCTTGTGCCTTTCCTCGGTGTGTGGTTTATCTGGTTCGTCTGCTTCTTTTTGCTGTACAACGATTTCAATGCTGCCTATGGCATTGAAGAAAAGATCAGCCAGCAGTTCCCGGAGCAGACACCCCGCTATGATGAATGATAAGGAGAGCAACCATGGACATTTTAACGATTGGCGAAGTTTTGATCGACCTGACCCAGACCGGCAAGGATGAACGCGGCATCCCGCAGTTCGCAGCAAATCCCGGCGGTGCCCCGGCAAATCTGGCTGTGGCTGCCGCCCGGCTGGGCGCACAGACCGCCTTTATCGGCAAGGTGGGTGCAGATGCCTTTGGCCGCTACCTGAAAGAGGTTCTGACAGAGAACAAGGTGAACGTTTCCGGCAGCGGCGTAGTCCAGATCGTGGACGATATCCCGGATGGCTAACCTGACGGATATTATTGCTCCGCATTTCTACGCACTGCACCGCGACATCGCCGCCGGACTGCACACCCACTACTGGCTCAAAGGCGGCAGGGGTTCCACGAAGTCCTCATTTGTGGGCGCGGAAATACCCCTCGGCATGATGAAAGACCCGCAGGCGAATGCCGTAGTTATCCGCAAGGTCGGGTTGTATCTGAAAGACAGCGTATACGAGCAGCTCCTCTGGGCGATAGACAAGCTCGGCGTTTCTCATCTCTGGCAGGCGAAGCTGTCGCCGCTGGAGCTGGTGTACACTCCCACCGGACAGCGCATCCTGTTCCGGGGCGCGGACAAGCCGAAGAAGCTCAAGTCCACAAAGGTGCACAAGGGGTACATCAAGTACGTCTGGTACGAGGAAGCTGACGAGTTTGCGGGGATAGAGGAGATACGCACGATAAATCAGTCGCTGCTGCGCGGCGGCAGTAAGTTCACGGTGTTCTACACCTACAACCCGCCGAAATCCCAGCGCAACTGGATAAACGCAGAGGTCTCAGTCCCCGCGCCGGATAAGCTCGTTCATCACAGCGACTATCGCGGAGTTCCTCCGGAATGGCTCGGGGAGCAGTTCCTCGCGGAAGCGGAACACCTGCGCAGGAACAACCCCACCGCCTACGCGCATGACTATCTCGGCGAAGTCACCGGAACCGGCGGCGAGGTGTTCCCGAACATCACGGTTCGCGCCATCTCCCCGGAGGAGCGCGCCGGATTCGCTCATATTCACCGCGGTCTGGACTGGGGCTACGCCGCCGACCCGACTGCGTATGTCGTCTGCGCTCTCGAAAAGGGGCGTCTGTACATATTCGGCGAGATCTACCGCTACGGCATAAAATACGACCCACTCGCGGAAGCAATACGGGCTGAGAACACGCTGAACGGCACGATTTACGCCGAATCCGCCGACCCCCGGAGCAACGACGAAATGCGCGCCCGTGGGCTGAGAATCACCGCCGTGAAGAAGGGGGCAGGCTCCGTGGAGCACGGAATTACCTGGCTCCAGAACCTTGCGGAAATAATCATCGACCCGGTGACCTGCCCGAACACCCGTCGAGAATTCTGCGGATACGAACTTATCCCGGACGGAAACGGCGGATTCCGGGACGAGTTCCCGGATAAGGATAACCACTCGATAGACGCGGTGAGATACGCCCTCGAAAACGACATCGGGCGCAGGAAAGCCAAAATCGGCAACAGAAAGGAGCTGGGCATTTACTGATGATGAATCCCTTCACGATATCCGCGGAAACCCCGGTCACGCCGGAGGCCGCCTGCAAATTCATCAGGGAGCATATGCTGCACACGCGCGACAGATACGACAGCCTGGAGCGCTACTACAAGGGGGAGCACCCGATATGCAGCCGGAAGAAGCGTTCAGTCCTCGCGAATAATAAGCTGGTGTGCAACCACGCGAAATACATCTCAGACACCTGCGTGGGTTACTTTGCAGGCAATCCGGTGAAGTATTCCGGGGAGGGCACAGAGCCGCTCCTGGAGCTGCTGAGAGCCGCTGACAGCGACACCCAGGACATCGACCTCGCGCAGAAGGCGAGCATATTCGGCACGGCTTACGAGTTCATCTACACCGACGGCGACGGGCAGCCCCGGCTGTATTCCCCGGACCCACGCCAGGCATTCGTTATCTACGACGACACGGTGCGGCAGAATCCGGTCGCCGGGGTGTATTATTACAAGCTCCACGACAGCGTGACGAACCAGGATACGGGGTATTCCGTGTACCTCTGCGGCGGAAGCGAGATCTCGCACTTCACCACTGACACTGGATTCGCGCTCCAGGGCGAGCCGGAGATCCGTCCCCACGGAATGGACGGAGTGCCGCTCATCGAGATCTACAACAACTCCACCTGCGGCAGCGACTTTGAGCCGGTATTGTCGCTCATCGACGCGTACAACGTCCTCCAGAGCGACCGAGTGAACGACAAGGAGCAGTTCGTCGAGGCGATACTGCTGATCAAGGGTTCAGTCCTCGGCGACGACAACGACGAGAAGTCCGAAAGCTATAAGGCGCTCCGGGAGAACGGTCTGCTGGAGCTTGACGCGGACAGCTCCGCCGAGTGGCTTACCCGGCAGTTCGACGAGAACAGCGTGGAGGTGCTCCGCAAGTCCCTGGAGCAGGATATACATAAGTTCGCGAACGTCCCCTGCATGAGCGACGAGAGCTTCGGTGGGAATTCCTCCGGCGTGGCAATGCGCTACAAGCTCCTAGGATTCGAGCAGATAACGAAAATCAAGGAGCGTTACTTCCGGGAGGGGCTGAAAGAGCGCCTGCGCCTGCTGTGCAGCTGGCTGGAATTCACGGGGAAGGCTCACATCGACAGCCGGGGGATTTCGATACAGTTCACCCGGGCACTCCCGGTCAACGAGGTGGAACAGGCGCAGCTCGTGTCGGAACTCCGCGACGTCGTACCGCTTGAAACGCTGCTCGGACAGCTTCCGTTCATCGACGACCCGGAAGCCGCAGCCGAAAAGGTAAGGGAGAAGCAGAATGGATTTCCGAACCTTCCGCCGGAGCTGACCGATGAACAGCCGTAAATACTGGGAGCGCCGCGCTGCTCAGGATATGTACGACCGCATGGGCACCGCCGAGGATTCCGCCGCCGAAATGAACGCGGCGATACGTCAGACCTCCGCGTACCTCGAAAAGGAAGTCAAGGCAGTCCTCCGCGGAATGCAGTCGTTCGGCATCTCAGAAGCGGAAGCTAAGAAAATACTGAACGCCGCCGGAGGGGACGGCTCGGCGCTCCAGCGTTTACGCAAGGCGGCGCAGCAGGTAAGCGATCCGGAACGGCGCGAAGCGCTCCA
>OGFF01003909.1_pt1 | contig 10402 bp, 9 predicted proteins | sample 1570751 | NCBI WGS metagenome assembly OGFF01 (sample SAMEA2581951, study PRJEB24529) | metagenome | biome: Human gut stool | place: China | collected 2011 | reverse complement strand
ATAAATTTTCTATAGAATAAAAAAACTTTCCCCCTAGATATATCGGGTGAGCCGTTTAGTCGTCTTGCTTACTTGTAAAAAAGAAAGCTGGTACGTGTTCATTTTCTTATATCATAATTAGGTACGCGCACGTACGCGTACCTATGTTATATAAATATTAACTATTTTTCTTCGACTTGACACCGCTACCCTTGGTCAAGGTCAAGGTAGAGCGTTGAAGTTTCTTGCTGCCATGGTCGAAAACTACAGCGGGATTCATGCGGCGGCCATGGAAGGAGATTTCGAAATGAAGATGTTCTGTCGTTGCCCTACCAGTACGGCCGGTAAGACCAATGACCTGACCAGCCTTCACCTTATCGCCGCGCTTGACAAAGTTTTTGGACTGATGGCTGTACAAGGTCTCAAAACCATAAGCATGCTTGATACGTATACAGTTGCCATAACCATAGAAAGGCCCCGAAGCCACTACAGTACCATCGAAAGCTGCTAAAATTTTATCGTTGGGACGAGTCTTGAGGTCTACACCAGAATGGCAGCGCTTGCCACCGTAAGGACTGATCACCTTGCTGCCTGGCAGTGGATAAGCCCAATGAGATGCAGAGATCTTCTCTAAATCCAACTTAAAAGTATTAGACTTCTGGAAGGGATCGGCCTCCTCTTCCGGATCGAGAGTAAACTCCCTGTCCTTTTTGTCAGAAGAAGACACCTTGCCTCCCAAGACAGTCACACTGATACGGTTGCCCGTCTTGCGAAACTGCATGGTCTGACGACGCAGCCTGTGACTTTTCAACTCTATTACTGTCTCAGGATTGATGCGGGCTCCGTTTACCATAACAGAAAACTCACAAAACACGTCTGACCCCTTTCCTCCGACAATAGCTATGGTCTGTCCAGCCTCAACGCCCTGTCCCACCTTCACCAGGTTTTCGGCATTGAAAGCATAAACTGTCTCTAAACCGTTATCGTGACGGATCACAATAACATTACCATAATTTACTGTCTTGCGGGAAAGGCGCACATAACCATCAAACATCGCCTTGACGGCATCGCCCTTCTTGGTCTCTATATGCAGGATGCTATTATTATTCTCCAACGTAGCCTTACCCACTGGAAGAGGAAAAGAATACTCCTTCTCCCGAAAGTTCTCAAAGTCTACATTGAAAGCATTGCTCCGTTCAAAAAGTCCTGGCGTGGCAATACTTATCTGTTGCTGTTCGGCAGCAGTAAACTGATTTTTGCCTGGCATGAAAGACGAAACGATGATGAAGCCACAGCATAATAAGGCCGCAACCATCGTTACCGCATAAATATGGCTAAGTTTGTTGATTAGGTTCTTGTACATGACTGTTTTATAGAAATTAGAAAAGTATGATTCCGGTGAAGATTCTTCCAGACTGAATGCCCAACCTACGGGCAGAGAAGAAATCATCACTGTGCTGATAGGTGCAAATACCTGACTGATGGATATGGACAGCAGGAATGCCCGACTCTTGTAATAAAAGTGAATTGCAAAGAGGTAAATCGATGTGCCACTTCATGGGCTGATCCACATTTCCCTCTTTCTTCATGTTAGGACGCTGGTCGGCAATAGCAGGCATATCAAAACCGCCCTGCACGAACTCCTCATAAACCTCATCGCCTACCTCAAAAGCTTCTTTGGATATACCTGGACCAATGACAGCCTTCAATTCTGAGGGACGTGTGTGAAAAGAGGTGCACATCATCTCAATGGTTTTCTGCACTATACGCTGTACGGTGCCTCGCCATCCGGCATGAATAGCAGCCATGGCATGATGAACCTCATCATAAAGAAGCACAGGAATGCAGTCGGCAGTAGAAACACCTATGCACACACCCCGCAGGTCGGTAATCAGCGCATCGACTCCTTCGAGAATCATCTTGCGGACAGGCTCAGGTTTTGAAAAAAACTCCCCGTCAACCCTTCGCACTTCTATGCCATGCACCTGATGAGGCATGACGATATGGTCGGCAGACACACCTAAGCGTTCTGCCAAAAGGCGACGGTTCTCCCAAATATGTTCGGAAGAATCGCCACAATACTCATTGATATTGAATTCGCTATAGTTGCCCAAGCTCACTCCGCCTTTTCGCATGGTAGAGAAAGCCAGGACTCCTTCAGCAACAGTATATTCTTTCAGCATCTGCAGAGAAATTTTACTCGTATTCAAAGTCATCGAGGTCGTCGACATCCTCAATCTCCGACTCATCGATATACTCTACAATATCCTCGCCTTCGGCAGCCAACTCCTGCTGGAACCGGCTCATATCCTTATCACGATGCACGAGAGTGTCTTCAGAGGTAATCTCCTGGAGCTTGTTACTCTCCGAATTGAGTTCATGCCAAAGCACATCCTTCAACTCCTGGATACCCTGTCCGGTAACCGAGGATATGAAGACTACCGGCAAATCGTCAGGCAGGTTTTCCTTCAGCATCTCTATCAACTCCTCATCGAGCAAATCGCATTTGGTAACAGCCAGCACGCGATGTTTGTCAAGCATCTCTGGATTGAAATTTCTCAACTCGCCAAGAAGCACTTCGTATTCCTTCTTGATATCATCGGTATCACCTGGCACCATGAAGAGCAAGAGTGAGTTGCGCTCTATGTGGCGCAGAAATCGCAATCCCAGGCCTTTACCCTCGCTGGCACCCTCGATGATACCAGGAATGTCGGCCATCACAAAAGACTGATGGTCGCGATAATCGACAATTCCCAAAGAGGGCTCAAGGGTGGTAAACGGATAGTTGGCTATCTTGGGACGGGCACTGGAGACCGAAGACAACAGGGTGGACTTGCCCGCATTGGGGAATCCCACCAATCCGACATCTGCCAGGAGTTTCAGCTCCATGATAATAGTCATCTCCTGCATAGGCTCGCCTGGCTGTGCATAACGGGGAGCCTGGTTGGTAGAAGTGCGGAACTGGAAGTTTCCCAATCCTCCACGACCACCTTTCAGCAGCAACACCTCTTGTCCATCGTATGTAACGTCGCACACGTACTTTCCTGTTTCGGCGTTATATACCACGGTTCCACAAGGCACATCAATATAGATGTCCTTGCCATCGGTTCCATGACACTTGTCTCGTCCACCATTGCCTCCATGTTCGGCAAAGAAGTGACGCTGGTACTTTAAGTGCAATAAAGTCCAGTAATTATGATTTCCGCGCAGATAAATGCTTCCTCCGCGTCCGCCGTCACCACCGTCAGGACCACCATTGGGTTGGTACTTTACGTGGCGCAGGTGCATGGAGCCCTTGCCACCCTTACCAGAGCGGCAGTTAATTTTTACGTAGTCTACGAAATTGGATTCAGCCATTTTAATGTCTTATGTTTAATGTTTAGTAAAAAATATCTTGCTATCTTGAGGCTGGCAAAAGGGCAAATGTGTAATGTCGAACATTTACTGAAGCATGACCTCGATGGCACAAGCCTTACTAAATATTAAACATTACACATCAAACCTTATATCTTAGAGATTGTCAATGACATTACAAACACGAGCGAAAATCTCGTCTACAGTACCCAAGCCCTCGATGTGGTGATGGATACTTTCCTTCTCATACCAGTCGATGAGTGGAGAAGTCTGTGTGTGGTAAACATTCAAGCGCTTCTTGATAGTTTCCTCATTGTCGTCAGAACGACCACTCTCCTTACCACGGTTGATAAGACGTGCCATCAACTCATCCTCAGGAACAGAAAGTTCAATCATGGCAGCCACCTTATGACCACGCTCTGCCAACATCTTCTTCAAAGCCTCAGCTTGTGGAATAGTACGTGGGAAACCATCAAAGATGACACCCTTGTGCTCCTTACCGAAGCTGTCGTACACACTTGCCAGGATATCAATCATCAACTCATCAGGAATCAACTGACCATTGTCGATGAAGCCCTTGGCAGTCTTGCCGAGTTCTGTACCGTTTTTGATTTCGCTACGAAGTACATCACCTGTTGAGATATGACCCAATCCGTACTTCTCAATCAGCTTGTCGCTCTGAGTGCCTTTACCTGCACCTGGCGCACCGAAAATTACAATATTCTTCATTACTATTTTATGTTGTTGAAATAATTATCCTTAAACTAATCTTCTACTATCGTATAGATGTCGCGCAGGTTACGGCCCTGCTGGTCGTAGTCAAGTCCATAGCCTACAATAAAATCATTAGGAATTTCCATCACCGCATACTTGATATCGAGAGGCACACGAAGATTGCCTGGCTTCACAAGCAAAGAGCAGACATTGATCGAAGCAGGATTCTTCTCCTTCAGGCTGTCGATCATCTTCTGCATGGTGAATCCGGTATCTACGATATCTTCAACGATGATGATATGACGACCCTCCACTTCCTGATTGATTCCCAACAGTTGTTTCAGATTGCCCGTAGAACTGGTACCCTCGTAAGAAGCATACTTCACAAAGGATATCTCGCTGGGGATTGTCACCATACGCATCAGATCGGCAGCAAACATAAATGCACCATTCAACACAGCCAAAAACAAAGGATTCTTACCATCCATGTCCTGGTTAATACGGTCGGCAACAACTTGCACTTTCTTCAAAATTTCCTCTTCTGGAATAGAGGTTTTAAAAGTCTTGTCCTTGATTTTAACTATACTCATAGTTCCAAAAATAATATTTTCTGCAAAATTACTAAAAAAATACGGAATATCTTATAGTTATCGAGCATTTTTTCGTATTTTTGCAGAAGTATGAAGATTTTTACGAGTACTCAGATACATGAGCTGGATAAATATACCATCGACCATGAGCCTGTCTCCTCTATCAATCTGATGGAGAGAGCTGCCAAGGCCATCACCCACTGCATAGAAGCAGAATGGTCGAACAGGACACCTATTGTGGTCTTCGCCGGACCAGGAAACAATGGAGGTGACGCACTTGCCGTGGCCAGACTGCTGGCTGACGACGGCTATCAAGTTTCCGCATTCTTATTCAACATTCACAACAAACTCTCCAACGACTGCGCCCTGAACAAGAAGCGTCTCATTGAGAGTAAACGCATCAAACAATTTACAGAAGTCTCGGTCAACTTCGAGCCTCCCACGCTGACACCAGACACCGTGGTCGTGGACGGACTCTTTGGCAGCGGACTGAACAAGCCGCTTACCGGAGGTTTTGCCGCCATGGTGAAATACCTGAACTCATCGCCAGCCAAAGTGGTCAGCATCGACATTCCGTCGGGACTGATATGCGAGGACAACACCTACAACATATCTGCCAATATCCTGAAAGCCGATCTCACGCTGACACTGCAACAAAAGAAGTTGTCGATGCTGATGGCGGACAACCAGAAATATTTGGGAAGGCTCAAGGTGCTGGACATCCGCCTGTCTCCCGAATACATACAAAACACCGACTGCAGGTATCGCATCCTGGAGGAAAACGACATACGGGGCATCATGCAACCCCGTGACGACTTTGCTCATAAAGGAAGCATGGGGCACGCACTCCTCATTGCCGGCTCTTACGGAATGGCGGGAGCTTCTATCCTTGCCACCAAAGCCTGCCTGAGAGCAGGAGCAGGAAAAGTCACCGTGCATTCACCCAAGCGCAATTACGACATCATGCAGATAAGTGTGCCTGAGGCCATACAGCAGATGGACCCTGAAGAAACCCTGTTCAGTCATCCTGTAGATACCGAACCTTATAATGCGCTCGGAATAGGTCCGGGGTTAGGCACCAATGAGACAACAGCCATCGCCCTGATAGCACAGATCAGACGAAGTACCTGCCCCTTGGTCATCGATGCCGATGCCATCAACATTCTTTCAAGTCACCGGGCATGGATGCAACAGTTGCCCAAGGACATCATCCTCACTCCCCATCCTAAGGAGCTCGACCGTCTGGCGGGCACCACAAGTTCCTGCTGCTACGAAAGACTAATGAAAGCAAGCGAACTGGCAGAAAGGCTGCAGGCTTACATTCTGCTGAAAGGACATTATTCTGCCCTGTGCCTGCCCAACGGACACATAGACTTCAACTCCACTGGCAACAGCGGCATGGCGACAGCAGGAAGCGGAGATGTGCTGACCGGAATCATCACAGCCCTGCTGGCACGAGGTTACGACGCACCTTCTGCCTGCAGGATAGGAATGTACCTGCACGGACTGGCCGGCGACTTGGCTGCCAAAGACTTAGGAAAAGAAAGTCTCATTGCCGGCGACATCATCAATTATCTGCCCAAAGCTTTCCTGAGAATGGAAGACTGAGGAGAAAAATAAGTTTTTTTGAACATATTAGAGAAATAAATGAACATTTTTGTTGTTCATTTATTTTTTTTTAGTATATTTGCCACATGAAGGGGGAAATTATAACCTAATCACAAATTTATAAACTACACAAAGTATGTTAAATCACAATCTAAAACACCATCTGTTACCATCAGCATTATTGGTGGCAGGTTTCCTGACCTTAACAGGATGCACGAACAACGACTATGACCTAAGCAACGTTGACGCTACTATGGGATTCGGAAGTGAGTCTTTGGTAATTCCCAACAGTTCAACCAAAGACATTCAGCTGAAAGATGTTCTCGACCTCAAGGAAGGCGGTTGCGTAGTGACAGATGCTGCAGGCAACTACCTGTTCCAGCTGGCTGGAGGAGATGTAGAGGCAGCCTATCCAAACATTTCGCCTATCATCCTCGACGTTACCAACGTGTTCGATGGCGATATTTCACTGAGCAACGCAGCTTCTACGGGTGCCAAGGCAAGACGCGCTCCCGGCAGCAGCCTCCATATTGCTTCACCCAAGGTCATGATGTTCGAATATCATGGCAACGACAAGGCTGTGAAAAGTCTTAATGAGGCTGAGATTAACGAGAACGAGAACGGGACCGAAATCAGTATCAGACTCGACTTCAGCAACATCTCGACAGCTGTTTCCAACATTGAGTCGGCTACACTCACCTTGCCTGCATACCTCAGCATCAATCATCTGGTGATAAGAAACGGCAACGGAGTTCCCACACACAATGGTTCTAAAGTTACCATCACAGACATCTCTACCGCACGTCCCCTTGAGCTGAGCCTCAAGACACAGAAACTGGACTTCACCAATCAGAACGACCACGGACACCTCAGCATCAACAACGGAGCGATAGACCTGACGGGATACTTCAGCATAGCAATGCAATGCAATGTGACAGGTGCAATGCCCGACAATCCTACTATCAAGGCCAAAATAGGCGTAGCCGACAGAACCATCACGATGAATAGTGCCACAGGTATCTTCGACCCAAAGATCAATCTGAACACTTTGGGAGAAGTTGACGTGACGGGGCTTCCTGACTTCCTGAATGACGACGACGTTGTGGCCGATCTCGACAATCCTCAGATTTTGCTAACCGTAAACAACGACACGGATGTGGCAGCTACTGTTAGTGCGACAGTCATCTCGACAAAGGAAGGCAGAGAACTGGCACGCGTCACTCTGCCGGAGATGAGTGTAGCGAAGAACGGACTAAGCAAGATCTGCATCTGCCGACAGAAGACAAGCGAACTGACCCAGCAGTACGGCGAAGCCAACGTGTATGCCGTGAGCAACCTGTCGACACTCATCAACCGCATACCCGACCACATCAAGATCGTAGACGTGAACGCTCATGCCAAGGCAGAGGTGGCTACCATAGAGTTTGGAAGAATATATCATGTGAAGCCAAGTTATAAGGTCAATGCCCCATTGGCTTTTGGCGAAAAAGCAAATATCGTTTACGAAGACTCTTTTACTGGATGGAACGACGATATCGACGAACTCGACCTGGCCGAGGGAACCTACATCGAGGTGACAGCCAACGTAGAGAACAAGGTTCCAGCCTACCTCACCGTAAAAGCATATCCAGTAGACGCACAGGGCAACAAGATAGAAAACAAACTGCTCATCGAGATTCCCGACGAGGTGGCTGCATCGACAGACGGAACAACAGCCGTAACAACACCTATCACCATGAAAATTACACCCAAGGTAAAGAACTCGCTCAAGCAGTTGGACGGACTTGTATTCCGACTGGAAGGCTCCGCCAAGTCTGCCAATGGCAACAAGGTGACGGGCATCTGCCTCAACGAGAGAAAGCATACCCTGAAACTGAACGACATCAAGGTGAAGATTGTCGGAAAGATTATCGGCGACTTCAACTAATGAGAGTATCAGACCAAACATACCTATTTTATATATAATAAATAAGAAAGCCCTATGAAATTACAACATATCAAGAAACAATTGCTCACAGTGGCACTGACTACTGTTGCAATGGGTGCCATGGCACAGAGCCTCAACTCGGCATATTACACTGAAGACTATAAGTTCCGTCACGATCTGAACCCTGCCTATGGAAACGACCAGAACTATATATCCATTCCAGCTCTGGGCAATGTGAGTGTAAACACACATGGTAACTTCGGATACCAGGATGTGGTGATGAACAATCCTATGTATGGCGTGGAAAACGGAGCCAAGAAAATGACCACCTTCATGAACCCCTACATCTCAACAAGTGATGCTCTCGACGGATTCAGTACAGGCAACAACCGCATCACGGGTGACGTGAACATAGCCCTGCTGTCGGCTGGCTTCAAGGGCTTCGGCGGATACAACACCATCGAAGTCAACGCCAAGACCTCTTTCGGCATCGCCCTGCCTTACGAGCTCTTTGAGTTTGCCAAGAACACAGGCAACAACTCTTATGACATCGGCGACATCAGAGCACACGCCATGTCGTATGGCGAACTGGCTTTGGGTCACTCCCGCCAGATCAACAAGAAACTGCGACTCGGTGCCAAACTGAAATTCCTCTTCGGTATTGCCCGTGCTGACGTAGAGATGAATGACGTAAAGGCAGACCTGACAGCCAACGACAAATGGCTGATAAGCGCAAAGGCCAAGGCCAACATGTCGATGAAGGGATTCTGCTACAAGCAGGAAACCAAGGAATACAACGACCCATCAAAGGGAGAATATGAATATGTGAACGATGTGGACGTAGACGACGCCGGAGTGAGCGGCTTTGGTATGGCGATAGACCTCGGTGGAGAATATAAAATCAACGACAGCTGGACAGTGAACGCCTCAGTTCTCGACTTGGGCTTCATGCACTGGAGCAACAACATGCAGGCTGCCAACCGACAGGACACATTCGTCTTTGACGGTTTCACCGACATGGATGTGAAACAAGGCAATGGAAACGAAGTCTTCGATGACAAGGCTGATAAATATGGAGACCAGCTGGCCGATTTTGCCAACCTTACCGACGAGGGGTGACCAGGGCAGCAGAACAACAGGCATAGGTGCCACCATCAACGTGGGTGCAAGCTACAAGCTTCCATGCTACAAGAAAATGACCTTCGGCTTCCTGAGCTCTACACGCATCAAGGGTGCCTACTCATGGACAGAAGGCAGACTGAGTGCCAACTGGTCTCCTCTGAAATGGCTTGACGGTGGTGTCAACATTGCTGTCAACAGCTTCACAGCCAGCATGGGCTGGGTGCTCAACATCCATCCTAAGGGATATAATTTATTCATCGGCATGGACCACTTGCTGGGCAAGATGAGTAAGGAATGCATCCCACTGAGCTCGAACGCCAGTGTGGCTGTCGGTATGAACATCACTTGGTAATCAGCCAACGAACCTATGCTCATTTTTCAAGTCATTTAGGGACAAAAAAAGAAGAGCGGAAATCCTTTCGGACTTCCGCTCTTTTTATGTCTTAGCGACCTACGACGATTAGTCGAGGTTAGCCAACTTGTTGTCAGAATGAAGAACATCCTTGATCTTGTGGCTATAGAGGTCAACCATGTACTCACGAGCCTTACCGCAGTACTGACGTGGGTCGAAGTACTCTGGGTGCAAAGCAAATGTCTCACGAACACCAGCAGTGAAGGCAAGACGAGAGTCAGAGTCGATGTTGATCTTGCAAACAGCGCTCTTAGAAGCCTTTGTCAACTGCTCCTCTGGGATACCTACTGCGTCTGGCAACTTGCCACCGAACTTGTTGATGATGTCAACATACTCCTGAGGAACTGAAGAAGAACCGTGGAGAACGATTGGGAAACCAGGAAGCTGCTTCTCTACTGCCTCCAATACGTCGAATGCCAATGGAGGAGGAACGAGGTGACCAGTCTTAGGATCACGTGTGCACTGCTCTGGCTTGAACTTGTAAGCACCATGAGAAGTACCAATAGAGATAGCCAATGAATCAACGCCAGTACGTGTAGCGAAGTCAACAACCTCCTCAGGCTTTGTATAGTGAGACTCCTCAGCTACTACGTCGTCCTCAACACCAGCGAGAACGCCAAGCTCACCCTCTACAGTTACATCGAACTGATGAGCGTAGTCAACAACCTTCTTTGTCAATGCAATGTTCTCCTCGTA
>OGFF01003904.1_pt1 | contig 10407 bp, 7 predicted proteins | sample 1570751 | NCBI WGS metagenome assembly OGFF01 (sample SAMEA2581951, study PRJEB24529) | metagenome | biome: Human gut stool | place: China | collected 2011 | reverse complement strand
GGTCAAAATCACCGGCGTTCTTCCTGCCTCCAACGCTTTTTTCACATCTGCTACAATCAAACCATTGCGGTTTTCGTTCCTCCGCAAACGTTCATAGGCCTGGGTCACAGGAAGCTTTTCCTGACCGAAAGGCAGCACCGTTCTTGTAAATCTTGGCACGAGGTAGTGGTCGCTTCCCTGCTCTGCCGCTTTTTCCTTGGCAGAATATTGAAAGCGCACCGGGCCAAGAAGCATTTCGTTGATCTTTTCCAGCCCATCTCCACGAAAAGGCGTTGCCGTCACGACGTAAACATATGTGGCATGAACTTCTTGCAATACGGAACGCAGCGTCTCCGAGGCACTGTGGTGGCACTCATCTACCAGAACCATACCATACTCCCGAAGCCTTGGATGAAACACCCCTTTTTTACACAACGACCCCGCCATAGCAATGTCCACAATGCCTGTGGATGTATCCTTAGGGCCGTGAATCACGCCTACAACGCTTTTCCGCCTTCTTTTCCTTCCGGTTTTTGTTTCATACTCCGGCAAATCTTCCTGAAATTCCAGAAACTCGTCCAGTGCCTTTTGCCACTGGTCGATCAGTGCCGAGGATTCCAGCAAAATTAAGGTGCTGACTTTTCGCTCCGCAATAAGAGTGCTGCATACGACCGTTTTCCCGAAGGCTGTTGCGGCACTTAAAATTCCACATTCGTGCTTCAAAAGTGTCCCTACAGCTTCCTTCTGTTTTTCCCGCAGCTGTCCTGTAAATTTGGCAGTTAATGTTCTTCCCTTTGCTCGTTCATCCGTCAGTTTCACCGGAATTTCGGCATCCCCGCAACGGTCCAGCAGCGCATCCAAAAGGCCCCTTGGAATACATAAGAAGCCGTTGTCATCTTCTCCCAAATATATAAACCGGGAATTTGCGTAATTGGATAACCCCATGGCTTGATTCCGGTAGAACATGGGATTTTGAATTGCCGCCATTCGACGAATTTGATTTTGCAGCCTGGGTTTTAGATTCCCGGTTTCGATATAAATTCGGTTTGCCAGGGTCATGCACAGCTGGCCGTCCACATCTTCTGTGTGGAAGGATATTTTTCGTTCCCAAGGTTTGGTGTCTTCCGGCAAAAAGCTTCCTCGGTCGATTTCCGGCACATTCCACCTTTTTATGCAGCTTTCCATTGTTCGGCACTCGGCGGTTCTATTATCAGCAAATCATCGAAGAAACCGAAAGTGCTTCTGAATGGATTTCTTACTAAATATCCCCTAACCTGGCAGAAAACGCCATCCGTCCGTTTGCCCTGGGCCGCAAGAACTGGCTGTTTTGCGATACGCCCAAAGGTGCCGAAGCCAGTGCGGTGGTATACTCCATGGTGGAAAGCGCAAGGCAAACGGAGTAGAACCATTTGCCTATCTACAGTGTGTGCTTGTGGAGCTCCCATACCTGGGGAAGTCACCCTCCCATGAAGAATTGGAGGCCTTTATGCCCTGGGCACCCGGCATCCAAAAGGATTGTAGAATTCCAAATTCCGATGCTTATACAAATATATATCTTGAATAACAGCAGGCCCTGGGTGTGGGGCCTGCTGTCTTTTGGTGGGGACGGGGAATTATTGAGCACTTACATCACGACAAGGACGGTCAGAAGAAAGGCAAGGACCTTTCGATACATGGTGTAAAACCTCCTTTTTGATTTCGCCCTTATCACACATGGAACGGTAATGATTATGCTCTCTTCCTGTGATATTCCAGATACATCATGGGGATCAATATGACAGACAGCGTAAGATATAGCGGAATACTGACATCTAAAGTACGGAAAACTTTACCAAAGATGGTGAGAATATTGAAGGAACCCAGATTTTGATAGAGTTCCAGCAAGTGCGATGGCATGAGGCTCAGAATTTTATCCAACCAGTTTGCCATTCCCTCCAGGAAAGAGGGAAGGAATATCAGAATAAATGGGGTTGTCACCGCAAAGACAGTGGACTTTGTCTTGGCGGAGATCCACATGGTCAGGAACGCCAGGAAAAGGTTGCCGATGTAGCCGGATATGAGAGCCAGCATCCAAGCTTGCCACATATTAAGATTATAGATACTTTTCCAGAGCTGCCACTGGATAGCGCAGCTTGCGCCCTCGAAGCCGAGATAGCACAAGGTGAACAGGCTATAGACCAGCATGGCTCCCCAGTACAGGACTGTCACCAGCAGAAAACCTGCCTTGATCTTGGCAGAGGTAGCTTTATTCCTGCCACAAAGGGTGGAAAAATACACCGCATCCGCTTTCCATTTGAATTCGTTAGAGAAGATGCCAGCCAACAGAAAACCCAGAATCAGAATTCCCAGCGAAGGAATATATCCGGCGTTTTCCAGCAGCTGATGCCAGCCTTCGTGGTATGTAAAGTAGAAGGGAATCTCTAATTCCCTGTACTGCTCAATGATGTACTGCTTCTCCGATTCGGAATACTTGGAGTAAGCACCATCGGTTTCATCATAAAGCCAATTTTTCAGTAATTTCTCACGGTTGGCGTAAAAGGTATCTTCATCGATGGCAGTGATCCTGTCAGCGGTGTAATAATCGTACTCCCGGAAACCATTTGAATAGGACTCATTCAGAATTTTCCGGATGGGTGCGAAACCCTGTTTCCAGCTATATGCGATTTCATTCTGCTGCACAACATCTGACTTTGCTTCGGGTGTTGCATTGATCCTTTGATTTTCCTGAATCACTCTGCTCAACTTATTCTGATCAACCCAGCCTTCCCATTCCTTCTGGGCTTCGCGCAGTTTCTTGACAGCAGATGGGCCATATTCGCTCTCCCCCTGTTCATTCACCCACTTTACCTCCACATTCAATGCGCCAGTCGATGATAACCAACAGGACAGCGCCAAGACGGCAATGTACAATATCAGGGCGATCTTACCACCAACGGAACCAAACACCTTTTTTAGTTCATACCGTACCATCGCTATCACCTGTCCTTTCTCCAAAATAACAGAGGAAAACATCCTCCAAAGTTGGTTCTACCCTGACGGCATCTTCTGCCGGTCGTCCCTTGGAAACGATTCGCAGCTCCGCACCTCCAGGAATCGTCTTCACGTTTGCAACTTTGTATGCCTTCAGACAGGCATCGATCCTGCTTTTGGGCACAGTACAGCTCCAAACCAGTTCTGGCATGGAGTCAATGAGTTCCTTAGCAGTGCCGGAAATGGCAAGGCAGCCGTCCTTCATCAGCAGAATGTCACCCGCGATATACTCAATGTCCGATACAATATGTGTGGACAGCAGCACGATTCGATCCTCTGAAAGCTCGCTGATCAGATTCCGAAACCGAATCCGCTCGCTGGGATCCAGACCGGCGGTAGGCTCGTCCAGAATTAGAATCTTGGGGTCGTTCAGCATGGCTTGGGCAATACCTGCCCGGCGCTTCATGCCGCCAGAAAGGGTTTTCATTTTCTTGTACCGGGCTTTCACCAGACCAACTTGCTTCAGCAGTTCCTTGACCCGCTGCTTTGCCACCGCAGGGCGTATACCTTTGAGGGTGGCAATGTACATCAGGTAGTCGTAGATGGAAAAGTCTGGATAGTACCCAAAATCCTGAGGAAGATATCCCAACAGATTCCGGTATCTGCCGTCCATGGCAAAAATGTCTTCTCCATCCCAGATAATTTGCCCGGATGTGGGCTTCATCAAGGTAGTAAGCATCCGCATCAGGGTGGTTTTACCAGCGCCGTTGACGCCAAGCAGACCATAAACGCCGCAGCTTAAATCATAGCTGAAATGGTCAACGGCTTTGAAGCCGTTGAATTCTTTTGTTAAGCCTCTAATTTTCAAATCCATAAAGGTTTCACCTCCATAATGTTTTGCCATACCCTCTGTCCGCGATAGAGGGTATATCCCATGAAGAAAACAGATGCAGCCAGCAAAGATACCCACGCAGGAACAGAGATGGCATGGAAAACAGCATCATTCAGAACGAGCACTGACCAGGCTCCAGCCCAAAGGATACACAGAAGCAGGGAAAGTGCCTGAGAATTGATCCGCTTGCTGTAAAGGGTTCTGAAGCAGATACAGCAGGTCACATTGAAGGGGAGCATAAACTGTGTAAGCATTTCCCAGAGAGTCATTCTGCTAAGCAGGGTTGCGACCGCATAGAAGGCTGACAGCAGCACCATATCTACCCCGGCAAAGAGGGTCAGCCGTGCCGCATAGATGGAACGAAGGGTATAAAATGTTGTACATTCGATTTCCAAAGCATCGCAACTTCGGTTTTTCCAGATTTCCGGATAAATCAGAATTACAAACAGCGGTCCGGTAAGCCCCAGAATACGGCGCACGGTGAAGTCGGTGTCTGAGTTGTTAAGCAAGAAACATACAAAGGCAAGCAGCAGCCCTTGCATCAGCCACCAGCGTTTTTTGATGAACTTACACTGCTGATACAGAAATTCTATGTGGGATACGGTTTGTTCCGATTCCTCAGAAAGAAATGCTTCCTTGGAAACAGCAATGGTTTTCTGTATTTTGGATTCATCGCAGATCACATCGAAACGAAAGAGCGCCTTCATTCAAAATTCTCCTTCCCTAAATAGATCGTCAATAATTCTTTTGCGCGTTTGATTCGGTACTTCACCAGCGGCAGACTGATCCCCAGAATTCTGGCAATTTCCTTTTGCCGGACTTCCTGAAAGAAATACAGGATGGTTACTTCCCGCAGTTCCTGTGGAAGATGTTCCAGAGCCATATGGACATCCATCCGTAAATCCAGGGACTCCGTCAGGCAGACAGGATGCTCCGGCAGTTCCTCCATCGGCAGTTCTTCCGGCTTTCTGTAATAATCCCGGCACAGATTGCCTGCAATCACATACAGATAATTTGCAGCCTTCCCATAGTGCTGGTACTGATGGAGCGTGCGGAAGAACCGGGCAAAGGTTTCCTGGGTCAAGTCTTCTGCAAAGCCGGAGTCCTTGATATGTAGGTGACAGTAACGCAATATCTTTGGGTAATACTTCCGCACAAAGGATTCGATGGCCTGATCATCGCCATTTTGCATTCTGTGCAGGAGCAGGAAATCGCCGTCCATGTTTTTCCTCCTCTCCTGTGGATTAAAAGCGCTTTCATTTAGTATAACGAAGCAGAACGAAAAAAAGATAGTCTGAGATGAAATATTTTTACGCTGGAGCTGTTAAAAAAGCCCTCCCCAGAAAAACGCAGATCCTCTCTGGAAACAGAAAGGGTCTGCGTTTTTGGGCATCGAGGCTGTGGACAACTTTTTAATTATACTCTAAATGAGCAAATTCATAAAATAGACAAAACGCCCCTATAGCGACGTGCACCCACGTAGAGAGGCTGGGGAACTCCATCTTTGCAGGTCAGGAAACACCGTTACAAGATGAAATTGGTCTTGTGTGCGTGTTTCCGCATGAGCAAGGTATGTAATTGTCCTTTTTCCCAGTTTTAATTTTGCCCCAAAGCAGGTGGAAAATCAACCGTGGGCTGTAGTGGTCCACTTTTGATATTACGCATATGCGGAAAAATCCGCACAGACCGGCTGCTTCACCGCCATCTGTAAAGAGACGCTGTTTGCGTTTGTAAGCGGTGGGAAAGAATACGGAAGCTTTTCGCTGTAATTCGCAAAAATGCGCAAACCCCGGCAGACTGTCACCTGCCGGGGCCGTTTTCCTTTCACTCGCCTTATCCACTATAGATCTGCATTATAAACGTCAGGCTATCCCGCAGCTCCTGGCTATGGCTCCTCGTCATCCCAGTTCGGGTACTGGGCCGGGGAATCTCCAACCGCTTTGAGCACACGGAAATACTTCGTTTTCTCCTCCAATTCCTGCATCACTCTGCACTGAAAACGCCATTCATCTTCAAAATCAAACAAGTACTTAAATTTATCACCTTTTTTCAGTCCGAGTCGTCCAAGCGGCATTTTATAGGATATCCGGCACCCCTCATCCATATCGTCGGAATAATAGGCGGCAAAATCGCTCCAATACCGGTCATCCATAAAGAACGCATGGCAATGGTCATCGTCAAATTCGAAAGCACTCAAAATCGCTTCACTCAATGCGCCAAGGGTTTTCTGCTTGCCGATTTGAATGTACCGGTAACAGCTGCGTCCCAGAGACACCTTGATCACATAGCTTTCCACCGTGCCGGTTTCTTTTTCCTTGTTGGGACGATGCTCCGGTTCGCCGCCGCTTAGGGAGAATCGAATCGTTTTGCCCTCCTTGGCCTTTCTGTAGATATCCTTAAACGCTTCGCTGTATCCACGTCCGAAATGGAAAGGATAGACCCTGACCAATCCATCCGAAATAATCATATCCTTAAAGGGAATCAACACGGCATCCAGCAGTACCGGACCTTTTCCCAACATCTCCTCCCAGGTGGAAAACAGCCCTTTCACCATATAGACCGTCTGGTCATCCTCTGAAATGAACACGGTTCCCTTTTTCAAATGCCGTTCCATAATGTACTTTCCCGGCTTGCACTGCACCCACCCCGCCACAATCTGGGCCTGCTCCTCCGGCAGCTTCGCCTGGGCCAGGTATTCCTGAAGCACCTGCGTGTGGGACCACAAATAATCTGCAATCTTCTTCGCATCGGCAGCATCGACGCCTCGGCTCCGGTCAATGGTTCCCACGCCGGGACATATCCGGTATTTTTGATTCACGAAGTCCAGCAGAGGAAACCAAAGCTCATAAAAAAGCTCCGCATCTTGTTTTCCTAACGTCATATTCCGCTCCTTATCTATTGCGCTATTTTTCTTCCCGCAGGATGTCCATGTTATGTTTTTAGCTTAGCACCTTTGCGCCAGACAGGCAACCGAAATCATCAGTTGAAACGAATATTCGTCTTTTTTACCTAGAACTTCTTTTTATTTCTGTGTAATATGACATAGATGGGCTTTTATCCGATAACCGCCCTATTCTTTTCCCATTGCACTTTCCAATCGCTATTCGTTCTACTCCCTCTAGCCAGCGGACTTCTCTTTCTTTGTGAACCAACTTTTCAATATCTTTTCGGCTTATTTTTTCAAGACTTTTCAATAAATATATCGGCCCCAAAATCCTACTTTTCAAATATTCAGGTGGTAAGCTCCTAGCCTTCTGTCCTCCACCCATAGACAAGCCCCAGCAAGCAACCTTCGCCTGCTGGGGCCATTTATATTCATCTTAGCACCACATTCCAGTAAATTTTTGCGCAGTGGTCACAGTACACAGACAGGTACACCCCATCCGTCCGCCACACGGGGTTGCTGTGGGCTTCATCAGTTCTTCATAATGTGCGCCACCAGCCGCAGATTCCGTTCTATGAGAACATTCCTCGCTTCCAGATCCCCCTTCCCCGCCAAATCCAGATAGTACCGTTCCTCTTCCTCCGTCAGCGGGCGGGGAAAGCTGCCCGAGGACAGCTGCAATGAATAAAATAATGAACTGAGCATCAGCCAGGCCGCTGCCAACATGTTCGCCACCTCCACTGCCACTGTATTCCCCATTGCCCGTCCTTTTTCCAACAAAATACCGCCGGGGCATTTTGCCCCGGCGGCGAAAACTGTTATTCCTTTCAGGCGCTGCGGTATTGGTCGAGAAAATCCTCCCACGGATATCCGTTGATCGTTCCGTTCTCAGACATATCCAAAACAATCATTACTGCCATTGTATCACAGCAAGCACCCGGTGTCATCAAAAACCGGCACATTTCCGCGCATCGATAACGGGGCAGTGGAACTATGGTCATCATACACCATAACTCCCCGGTGTGAGGTGCGCGGCGCGCAACTTTTTTCAAAATTGTCGCACGCCGCGCGACCATAAGCTGAAGGAATCTGCTATACTAAAATCGCCAAATAAGCAGTGGACAATAGCATCAAACGGTGATATTATTTTACCGTAATGGTTCCAAAAATCGGCGGGGAATCCCCCGAAAGAAAGAGGAATGGAATATGGAAGTACGCAGATGTATGAAATGTATGCACCCGCTGGCGGCGGGAGAAACCGTCTGCCCGGAATGCGGACGCGCCTACGGCAGCGCGAACGCGGAGACCTTCGCCCTGAAACCGGGAACGATTCTGGAGGGAAAGTACCTCGTGGGCGAAATGCTGGGTCAGGGCGGTTTTGGCATCACCTACATCGGCTTTGACCTGCTGCTGGAGCAGAAGGTCGCTATCAAGGAATACTATCCCATGAGCACCGGTATGGTCAGCCGGGAGGGGCACTCCACCGTGGTGTGGAGCAGCGCCATGATGGGAAAAACCGGCACTCAGAAAGGCTTCGACAGTTTCCTGAAGGAAGCCCGGAAAATGGCAAAGCTTGGGGGCATTCCCGGCGTCGTGGGGGTGAAATCGGTTTTCATCCAGAACGAAACAGCCTACATCGTCATGGACTTCATCGAGGGCGAGACCCTCCTGAAAAAATTGCAGAAGAACGGCCCCATGGACTTTGACAGCTGCATCCGGCTCATGACGCCCATTATGCAGTCACTGGCGGAAGTCCATAAGCACGGCATCATTCACCGGGACATCAGCCCGGACAACATCATGGTGCGGCCTGACGGCAAGCTGATTTTGCTGGATCTGGGCGCGGCGAAGGACTTGGACATTCAGGGAAACGACGGCGGCGTCCAGTCCTCCCAGATGGTGGCCAAGCACGGATTCAGCCCCATTGAGCAGTACAGCAAGAGCGGAAAGGTCGGCCCGTGGACGGATATTTACGCCATGGCCGCCACGATTTACTATTGCTGCACCGGCATTCTCCCGCCCCCCGCCACCGACCGCACCATAGACGATACGCTGGCCTGCCAGCCTCGGCTGACGCATGCGCAGTTCGGCATTCTGGCGGACTGTATGCGTATGCGCCCGCAGGATCGTCCGCAGAGCATGGACACGCTCCTGCAAATGCTCACCCGTCTCCAGGGGGAGGCGAAGCCGTTCGATAAAGTGCCGGAAACAGAGCCAATAGAACAGGAAGCAAGGGAGTCGGCTCCGCCCAAACCGATGGAGACGGAACCGGTAGCCCAGAAGACCCAACCGATAAACCCAGAAGCGCAGCCCACCCAACCGCCCCGGCACGATGTGAAGCCGGAGCGACCGCTTTCCAAATGGCTGATACCCGGCGTTGCGGCGGTGGTCGCGGTGATAGCCCTCGCCATTTCCATCGGCAGCGGCGGGAAAAAGTCCGCCCCCGCCCCCTCCGTGAAAGCCCCAGCTGCACAGGCCGTCGCCACGGAACCGGCACCGACAGAAACAGTTCCTACTATTCCCATGGAAGTCCATACCATGGCGGCTGCAGACTTTGTCTATGAAGACGACATCTCTGCTACCCCGTTTTGGGGGCAGAGTCAGTATTTGCGCAAAGACGTAAATACCCTAACCTTCCAAAGCTCACTGCAAAACGCCCCCAGCAGTGCATGGGACGTGTCAGAAGCCGTGGACAGAAGCGTGCTGGCCTGGATGAATAACGGAGATCTATACGTGGCCGCTGACGGGGCGATCGCACCAAACCCCGATGCTTCATGGTTGCTTCAAGATTTCGTAAATCTGAAGACAATCAAGTTTGGGAACTGCTTCGATACTTCCAGCGTGACAGACATGTGTGCGATGTTCATCGACTGCACGAGTCTGACCAGTTTGGATTTATCCGGCTTCGATACTTCCAGCGTGACAGACATGGGTGCGATGTTCCAAAACTGTGCGAGTCTGACCAGTCTGGATGTATCCAGTTTCGACACCTCCAACGTGACACATATGTTTTTTATGTTCGACTGCTGTGAGAGTCTAACCAGTTTGGACCTGGCCAGCTTTGATACCTCCAACGTGATAGACATGGACGCCATGTTTGGAGGCTGCAAACGTCTCACCGGTCTGGATTTATCGGGCTTCGATACTTCCAACGTAACGAGCATGGACTATATGTTCAGCAACTGTGAAGATCTGACCAGTTTAGATTTGTCCGGTTTCGATACCTCCAACGTGGCAGACATGAGTAATATGTTCCGCTCCTGTACAAGTCTGACCAATCTGAATCTGTCCAGCTTTGACGCCTCCGCCGTAACGAAGATGGACAGTATGTTCAACGACTGTGACAATCTGCCCGATATCATCTGCTCCGACAGTAAGATTCTTAAGGAATTCCGCAATCGTTAACAACCACCCCGCCCGGTTCTGCCATCCAGAGCCGGGCAAAATTTTTTCAAAATTGTCGCACACCGCGCAACCGCAAATTTCGTAAACTTGCTATAATAAAATTATCAAATAGGCAGTAGACAACATCATCAAGCGATGATATTATTTTATTATAGTGGTCATCACCGGGAACACGGAACCGAACGTCAGGCCACTGAAAGAGGAGAGAAACATGAAATTTAACCGCTGTTTTGGCTGTATGGAGGAAATTCACGGCTACCCCTGCCCCGTCTGCGGC
>OGFF01003901.1_pt1 | contig 10409 bp, 8 predicted proteins | sample 1570751 | NCBI WGS metagenome assembly OGFF01 (sample SAMEA2581951, study PRJEB24529) | metagenome | biome: Human gut stool | place: China | collected 2011 | reverse complement strand
GGATTTTTCCGATATTCCCGAGGAGATTTTCCGTATACTTTTTTGAACAGGTCCTTAAAATAATTGCTGTCGTTGAAGCCGTATTCCAGAGCAATATCCGTGATGGAGCTGTTGGTGGTAAGAAGCGCCGTCTGGGCGTGCTTGAGCCGTACGTAATTTAAATATTCCTTGAACCCCATGCCGGTGATCAGTTTGAATTTCTTGCTGAAATAGGTGGGGCTTAAGGAAGCCACGTAGGAGACATCTTCCAGTGTCAGTGGCTTGCGGAAATTATTATAAATGTATTTTGTGGCAAGCAGGATGTCCGCATCCCGGGAGTTCAGTAGATCCGGCTCCTTCTCATTCATGACGGAATGCCGCATCAGCAGGAGCAGAAGCTCTTCCAGATAGCAACGCTCAAAATGTTCGGAGTATTGGTCGAAGCGGGAATTCTCGGTGAGCATACGGGTCAGCAGAGAGTGCAGATATTCCTGGTATACCGTAGGAACGCTGCCCATGAAGGAATGCAGCTGTAGCCCCTGCCCGGATATGGAAGTGAGGCTGTCGGCAGACCGGTCCGATAAATGCAGATATTCTTCTTTGAAATAGATCATTACGATCTCGCAGACCTCTCCGGCGGAATACAGAGAGTGATGCAGTTCTCCCGGAGCGATGAAGACCAGATCTCCGGCTTCCATCTGATAGACCGTATCTTTTAACAGGAAACGGCAGCTTCCCGACCAGAGATAAAAAATTTCATAAAAGCTGTGATAATGATCGGGCTGCAGGGGAGAAAAATCACCTCTGCGGCCTTTTTCCACGATGATCCGGTCAATATCCTTTCTGCCGCGTCTGCCTTTTTTAGTTGTGATATCCATAGCAGCTCCTTCACTTTTTAAATCTACTGACATTGATACAGTCAGAATACCACAAAAAAACAGTATTTTCAACACAAACAAGCAATAAAAACAGCAGTAAATATAAATAAATTACGCTATTATAATAACTGAAAAAGGAACCCGCCTCTTTCAAAAATACTTTTCTCTCTATCCCCCTCGGTACACTCCCCCCTCGCCGAGGGGAATTTTTTGCGCAAAAATCACAGAAAACAGGCAGTCTCGTTACAATGGATTGCGCATTTTCCAAAGGATTGTTACCATAAGGGTACAGATAGGCCGGCATACGGTGCTAAAGCAAAGATGCTAAAGCAAAGGTGCTAAAGCACCTGAGAGTTTGCAGAGTACAGAAAGGTATAGGGATTAGTATGGATAAAAAGAAAACGGGCAATCTGATCCGGGAAGCCAGACAATGCAAAAATTATACCCAGAGTGAACTGGGAAGGATGTTAGGGGTGACCAACAAAGCGGTATCCCGGTGGGAGAATGGAGAAAGTTTTCCGGATATCGGCGTATTGGAGTCCCTGTCCCATCTGTTGGAACTGCCGATTCAGGACATTGTGACCGGAGAGCGGGCGGGAGACCGGGAGGAGGCTGTGACGGAAGTCGTGAGACTGGCAAAGCTCCAGGAGCAGCGGAAACGTGAAAAGAGGATCCTGTATCTGATCGTGCTGGGGCTTTTGATCTATCACTGTGTCATCGGGATCTGTTTATTTTCCGGAAGAGGGTTGTTTGGGGGAAGAGATATTGCCTGCCAGGTGGCCGGGATCTCCATGGCGGGGACGCTGACGATGCTGGGGCTTGTATACCGGTATTTCGGAAAGGAAGAGGATGTGAAAATGATTCCCTCCAGTCAATTAAGCAGAGGACTTGGAATAGCATCCCTTGCGATGCTATTGTGGAGTGTTGGAATCATGTATTTAAGCTTCGGAATGGTCCGGGCAGGAAGTGTTCCCCTTGGTATGGAACTCAGCTCCCTGGGACCGTTTTTGAACAATCAGCTTTGTGCGGGCTATGCCCTGAATGTAATATTTCTGGCAGTGGAAATGTACCGTCTGCTCATGGAGCGGACGGTACTGCATCCGGGATGTGTGATCTCACCGGCGGTCATCTATCTGGATTTCTTTTACATAGACATTCTGGGCCGGATGGATACCCTGGACAGCGTCTGGAAGGCACTGGACAGAGGGACGGTACTCATATTGCTGGAGGCAGTGTCGGGAATTGTATTTCTGTTTATACAGTCCCACCGTTCTCGTTCTCACGCATCCGATAGCCCACACCAATCTCAGTGAAGACATACTGGGGCTGCGCGGGATTCTGTTCCAGCTTTCTGCGGATGTTCGCCATGTTGACCCGCAGGATCTGGTTATTATTGTCCATATAGGGACCCCAGATGGCATTCATGATATAGCTGTAGGTCAGGACTCTGCCGGAATTTTCCGCTAAAAGTGTAAGCAGCTGGTATTCGATCTGGGTCAGATGTATCTCTTCGCCCCGCAGGCGGATCAGTCGTTTTTCGAAATCAATCTCCAGATCCAGTGCCTTATACACATGGCCGGGAGCCTGGGCGTGGCTGTGCCGCAGAGAAGTGCGGATCCTTGCCATGAGCTCGCCGGTGCCGAAGGGTTTTGTGATATAATCGTCCGCACCCAGATCCAGAGCGGAGACCTTTTCCTGCTCCTTGGTGCGGGCAGATATGATGATCACGGGAACATCGCTCCAGGAGCGCAGCTTTTGCAACACATCCAATCCGTCCATGTCCGGCAGCCCTAAGTCTAGCAGGATCACGTTGGGGCAGAAAGAAGTGCTGAGACTAAGTCCCTCTCTGCCGTTTAAGGCATGCATGATCTTGTAGCCTTCCCGGTCCATGGTAGCGGTGATGAAATTACTGATACTTCTATCGTCTTCGATTAAGAGAACTTTGATCTTATTCATATCTGAGATCCATATCCTTTCCGGTATTTTCAACAGTTCTATCGTATGTGGCTGAGAGTACACTTATTTTTCCGAAGCGAGAGCTTCCGCCTTGGGAAGTGTGAAACAGAATTCCGCGCCATCCGCATGATTCCGGCCACTCAGCGTTCCGTGATGGGCGGTGATGATGGTCTTGCAGATGGACAGACCGATACCCATGCCCTTGCGGGAATCCGAGCTCTGGGAATTGTTGTAGGTACCCGTCTCGAACAGATTCTGTAATTTTTCTTCCGACAATCCTTTTCCGTAGTCTCTCACAATAAAAGAGACATGCTCCGGATGATCCTCCACGATGAAATCAATGGGCAGGATACTTCCGGAATGAACGATGGCATTTTCCAGCAGATTGATGGTGACCTGCTCGATCAGCACCGCATCCATGGGTATCATCAGAAATTCCTCGGGGATCCTGACCCGGATGGCGGCATCGGGATAGCGTTTTTTCAGCTTCTCCAAAGCTTCTCCCACCACTTCCTCCACCGGCTCCTCTGTGGTATTGATGCTTAAGCTGTCTCCCTGGATACGGGTGACGGACAGCAGATTTTCCACCATATTCAACAGCCAGTTGGAATCCTCGTAGATATTGGTCATGATCGTACGCTGTTCGGTGGAGCTTAGATCGTTCTGACTTTCCAGAAACAGGGAGCTGTTGCCGATGATGCCGGTGAGCGGCGTGCGCAGATCGTGGGAGATGGCGCGCAGAAGATTCGCACGCATCTTTTCCATTTCGGCTTCTGCCAGCCGCTTTTCCCGCTCTGCGATCATCTCGGACTGGATGGTCATATGAGAGGTCATGGTACACAGGATCAGAGTGATCCCACTCATCAGCAGGAAGGTGATAGGGTAGCCGGTCAGAGTGAAATTAAGCTTATAATACGGATAGGTAAACAGATAATTGATCGCTATTACGGAAAAAAGGGTGCAGGCAATGCCGTAGCCGTAGCCCACCGTCCATCTGGCGATGATCACCAGTGCCAGAATGTAGAACAGTGCTACATTGGCATGGTTGTCCGGGACAATATGCTGATATAAAAAAGAGGCAAGTGTAGCGCACAGCATGCAGGCAGCACAGATCAGGATACTGATGGCGTGCCTGGTAAAGGGTGGTTTTAAGCGGAAGCTTTTCCGCGGTGATTTTTTATCGGAAAATGATCGGAACACGGTGTGATCCTCCATGAAATATTGTTAGTTATTTTGTAAATTTATTATAACTATAGTACCATTACTTTGCAATGCAAGGTGTAAAGAAGTAGTTAAGGATATATGAAAACCGGAATATTTTCCCCTAAAGCTGTGGCAAAAGGCAGGCAGGTAGCCTCCGGAAAAGCTAAGACACAAAAAATAGGAACATATACTTTCGTTAGGTTGACATCAGGAAAAACATTAGATTAAAATGTAGTATGGCGGCGGTCCTGAAAGGGCGGACCGTCTATGTGGACAGGAGAGGAGTAGGTTATGTTTCTGACAGGATTGGCACTATTGCCGGCCATCGCACTGGTGGTATGGATCTACAGACAGGATAAGGTGGAGAAGGAGCCGAGGGGATTATTGTGGAAAATATTCCTGTTCGGCGTGTTGTCCGTGATCCCGGCCATGATACTGGAAATCATTCTGGATGAAGTATTTCTGGTATTTGTGGATGCAGATACGCTGTGCTACGTGATCCTGGATAATTTTATCGGGGTGGCACTGATCGAGGAACTTTGCAAGATGCAGGCGGCCAAATGGGCGGCATGGAAGCATCCGGCATTCAATTATAAATTCGATGCCATCGTGTACTGTGTGACTTCGGCATTAGGATTTGCAGCCATTGAAAATATTCTGTATTGTCTGGACGGTGACATTGGGACGGCAGTGACCAGAGCCCTGTTGTCCGTGCCTTCCCATGCCATCGATGGCGTGATCATGGGATATTTCTTCGGTGTGGCGAAGGAGGCAGAACTTGCAGGCGATAAAAAACGCAGGAAACGCTACCTGAAGCTCAGCGTGTTCATGCCGATGATCGAACACGGTATCTATGATTCCGCATTGTCTCTGGATGCGGACTGGATCTTCGTTTTCTTTTTCCTGTTTGTGATCGTGGTGGATGTCTGGGCCTATAAATTTGTGAAAAAGCAGTCTGGGCAGGACCGGGAGCTGTCTGCATAAAGATTGCGTTAAGACCCCGTGAAAATTTTATAAATTCACGAAAAACGGTAGGATCGGGTCTTTGCTTCATGTTAAGATAAAGAAAACCTAAAGAAAGGAAAGACCAATATTGAAGTTATTGAATCCAAAGATCCGGCAAAAATTTGCAGAATCCTTGAAGGCGGTCCTGCCGGTAGTAGGGATCGTGATCGTATTAAGCTTTGCCATAGCTCCAATTACCTCCAGTATCCTGCTGTGCTTTCTGGTGGGAGCGGTGATGGTCATGGCCGGTATGATGTTTTTCACCCTGGGTGCGGAGATGTCCATGACCCCCATGGGAGAAAAAGTGGGTGCCAGAATGACCCAGAGTAAAAATATTCTGCTGATCGTAGTGTTATCTTTTCTGTTGGGAGTGGTGATCACCATTTCCGAGCCTGACTTACAGGTGCTGGCGACACAGGTGCCTTCGGTTCCGAACATGACGCTGATCCTGGCAGTGGCAGTGGGGGTTGGAATCTTCCTGGTCATTGCCCTTCTGCGTATGCTGATCGGTGTGGCACTGCCGCCGTTGTTAACTTTTTTCTACATAGCAGTGTTCGTTCTTGCATTTCTCGTACCGGAGAACTTTCGGGCAGTGGCGTTTGATTCCGGAGGCGTGACCACGGGACCCATGACCGTTCCTTTTATCATGGCACTTGGTGTCGGTATTGCGTCCATCCGTAATGACCATCATGCGGCAGACGACAGCTTCGGTCTGGTAGCACTGTGCTCCATCGGCCCGATCCTGGCGGTCATGGTGTTGGGGCTGATCTATAAGCCGACCAATGCGGATTACCAGCCGGTGGCAATCCCGGAGATCGCTGATTCCGTGGAACTGGCGCAGCTTTTTGCCCATGGGATTCCGGATTATATGAAAGAGATCGCACTCTCATTACTTCCTATTGTATTGTTTTTCGGTCTGTTCCAGATATTTGCCCTGCGGCTGTCGGGGAAGACACTGGCGAAGATCCTGATCGGCCTGGTGTATACTTATATCGGTCTGGTACTGTTCCTGACCGGCGCAAATGTGGGCTTTATGCCTGCCGGTAATTACCTTGGTCAGGTCATGGCAGCCAGATCCTACAGGTGGGTACTGGTGCCGGTGGGAGTACTGATCGGTTACTTTATCGTAAAAGCGGAGCCCGCGGTCTATGTACTGAATCATCAGGTAGAGGAGCTGACGGACGGCGCTATCTCTGCCAGATCCATGGGGATTTCTCTGTCCGTGGGCGTATCCTTATCCGTAGCACTGGCGATGATCCGCGTGCTGACGGGGATCCCGATTCTATGGTTTTTGATCCCGGGCTACGGTGTGGCGATCGGACTATCCTTTTTTGTACCGAAGATATTCACAGCGATCGCCTTCGACTCCGGCGGTGTGGCGAGCGGTCCCATGACAGCTACCTTTTTACTGCCGTTAGCACAGGGTGCCTGTGTGGCGGTGGGCGGCAATTTAGTCGCAGATGCTTTCGGTGTGGTAGCAATGGTAGCCATGACACCGCTGATCACGATCCAGATATTGGGAATGGTATATCAGTTAAAGCAGCAGAAGAGCGGTGCAGGCGTATTTGCCGGTGCGGCGGATGCATTTGGTGCTTTGGATGAGAATGCCATCATTGAACTGTAGGAGGTGTGCCCATGAGTGAATTATATATGATGGTCACCATCACCAATCGTCAGCTGACGAGGAAATTCGTGGAATGCTATAAAGAAAAAGGCGCACAGGTCGGCAGTGTTACCGTCGGCATGGGAACCGCGGCGAATGAGATCTTAGATTATTTTGGACTGGACGGCATGGAGAAGAGCGTATTGTTTCATCTCGTCACAGATGCTGCCTGGCGGCAGATCAAGGCTGCTCTGCGTAAGAAAATGCAGATCGATCTCCCGGGAATGGGAATCGCATTTATCATTCCCGTGAGCAGTGTCGGTGGCAAGAAAGCATTGAATTACCTGACCTGCGGGCAGGAATTCGTAAAAGGAGAGGAGTCCACATTGAAAGAGACGAAGAATGAGCTTCTGGTAGTGATAGCCAATCATGGATATACGGAGCTGGTCATGGATGCAGCGAGAGAAGTACATGCGGCAGGCGGTACAGTCATCCATGCCAAGGGTACCGGAACAGAGAATGCACAGCAGTTTCTGGGCGTGACACTGGTGCCGGAAAAAGAAATGTTGTTCATTGTGGTAAAAAGTGAGCAGAAAAATTCCATCATGCGTGCTATAATGGAAAAAGCAGGACTGGAGAGTAAGGCACAAAGCATCGTATTCTCCCTTCCTGTGACAGATACTGCAGGCATGCGCCTGATGGAGGAGATGGGAGAGACATGACAAACGGCTTATCCGGACCCAGGAAGCAGTTCCTGGACGTGCTCCGGGTACTGGCAACCTGTGCAGTGGTGCTGATGCATGTACTGACAGGTGCGACAGATGTGACAGATGCGTCGATAATGCCGGAATACCGGTCATTATTGCTGTCAGTTATGGATCTGGTGACCTGGTGTGTTCCTATATTTTTATTGATCTCGGGATATTTGTTCCTGAATCCGGAACGTACATTGACTTATCCGGTCATGATTAAAAAATATTGCAGGAGGATTGCACTGGCGATCCTCCTATTCGGCGTTCCGTATGCAGCTTCCGAGCTGGTAGTGGCGGAGCGGACCTTCCGGATCAGGATGATCCCGGAGGCACTGAAGATGACTCTGATGGGACATACCTGGTCCCATATGTGGTATCTGTATCTGATCTTGTTTTTATATCTGATCACGCCGCTTCTGAAAAAAGTGCTACGTGTGCTACCGGTGTGGGCTGTTGTAGCAATGATGGCAGTGATCTTCTTGGGAAGCAGTGTGGCACCGTTTCTGAATAAGGTACTGGACGTCAACAGTATTCCGGTATTGCCGGATGGCGGTGTGTATTTCCTGTATTATCTGTGTGGATATCTCTTCGCGGTGAGAGAAGTAGGTGTGGACAAGGGAAGGAATGTATGGCTGACAGCTGCAGTAGCGGTTCTGGCTCTGGGGATGATCCTGAGCAGAACACTTGCGGGATTCTCCATTCAGATGGCATACAATTACCCGTTTACAGTACTGCTTGCAGTGCTTCTGTTCGCTGCAGGATGGAATGGGAGTATTCAAAAACACCGGATCCCCTGGCAGGAGGCGGGAGCCTTGAGCTTCGCCGTATACCTGGTACATCCGGTGTATGTGAACCTGTTGTATAAATTCGTGAAGATCACACCCTTTACGGTGTTGGAACAATGCGGTGTGCAGTCTGTAGCCGCGGGACAAGCGGTATTGATTTTGCTGCTGGCTGCATTCTGCCTGGTAGTGCTGGCACTGGCAACGGCTACCGCGTGGGTGCTGCGCAAGATCCCGGTGTTAAGAAAATTCGTGTTGTGATCAGAAGTGAAATATAGGTGGCAAATCTGGTTTTGTATTACAAATATTTGATAATAGCATACCCCTTGCCAGCAGAAGACTTCTATGCTAGAATGTGCACAAAGCATAGAAGTTTTCTATTTCTACAGATATCTTGTGAAGTTCTGAATAGCGAGTCGGAAAGTCCATGCTTTTATTCCAAATTTACAACATTCTAAAATAACAGCGTGGTTTTGACCGCGATATACGTACTTTGTATGGGACATAGGTATGTCTGTTTTTGCTACTATAATCTCATAAACATAGAATGTCTGAACAGACTGGCACTTCAAGTTGTCATAGGGAGAATTTATGATAGAAATTAAACCAGAAGCGAAAAAGACGGATGGTATTACAAATTCGTTTTCAGCTCACGAAAGAGGAGTATCAGAACTTGAGATGCCAAACTGGCATTTCAAGTTTCGCACAGGACGAAAATAATTATGGTGGTCGTAGGACTCTTCCTTATGTATTTACAGAACAGGGAATCTCTATGTTTGGAATTCAATCATCAAGCGATAGTTGCTGACTTTGGCTGTGATCAAGAAGGAGCCTCGACCAGAGGCTCCTTCTTGATTTGGCTTATGATGCTAGTCTGATTACTTCCGCTGCCAACGTCCGGAAGCACCGCAGGGCAGTACCAGTCCGCTCTCGGTGACGGGGAGGCCGATCTCTTCGGCTTCCACATGACCGCCGAACTTTTTCGTCAGGGTGGAATTCATCATATAGGACAGCACGGCGGGCTGCAATCCTGTAGTGTACGAATTGATCAGGAAGAACAGCGCATCATCGGATAAAAGCTGTGCGGTCAGTCCTACGAAATCCCAGATATTATCTTCTATTTTCCAGATCTCGCCCTTAGGACCTCTGCCGTAGGAAGGGGGATCCATGATGATGCCGTCGTATTTGTTGCCACGGCGGATCTCACGCTCTACGAACTTCATGCAGTCGTCCACCAGCCAGCGGATAGGAGCATCGGCAAGCCCGCTGGCAGCAGCGTTCTCCTTCGCCCAGCCGACCATACCCTTGGACGCATCCACATGAGTCACAGCAGCTCCTGCTGCCGCGGCGGATACAGTAGCACCGCCGGTGTAAGCGAAGAGGTTCAGTACTTTCACGGGGTGGCCTGCCTCATGGATCAGACCGGAGAACCAGTCCCAGTTCACCGCCTGCTCCGGGAACAGACCGGTATGCTTGAAGCTGAAGGGCTTCAGATGGAAGGTCAGAGGATCAGCCTTACCGGAGGCTTCCTTCTGAAAAGGCAGGGTGTAATGAATCGCCCATTCATCCGGCAGATGGAAGAACTCCCATTCTCCGCCGCCCTTGGCACTTCTGTGGTAATGACCGTTTTTCTGCTTCCAACCCTTATGATCGTGGGGTGTCTTCCAGATGACCTGGGGATCCGGACGGACGAGAATATAATCTCCCCAACGCTCTAACTTTTCTCCGCTGGACGTATCCAGCACTTCATAATCTTTCCAATGATCTGCAATCCACATATAGAAACCTTTCTGTGTGTATACTTTGTAACTGATTTTTATAGGACATAATAATAGAATATAATACCGGAAAGACTTTTTCAAGGAATACTTGCTATTGAACCGCATTGAGCCATTTAAAGTCCTCTTCGGTCGATTCATGACATATTTGGGTCGATTCATGCAGCCCCTGGTTCCGCTGAGAGAAAGTGTGGTACGTTATCTTTAAGATAATGGGTATCACTATGCCCATCGGAAAGAGGTAAAACGCTATGAAAAAACGAGTATTGAGCATGTTACTGGCATTTATTCTCTGCTTCTCAACACTGCCCATGACAGCATTCGCACAGGAGGCTGATGCGGTGGCAGAACAGGAAGAACAGCAGGAAACAGACTCTGCGGCAGAGCAAGAGGAAGCAGAAGCAGCTGCGGCACCGGGGGAAGAGACTCCGGCTGATAAGAGCACCACTGCGGCAACTCCCGGTACGGAAGAT
>OGFF01003897.1_pt1 | contig 10422 bp, 7 predicted proteins | sample 1570751 | NCBI WGS metagenome assembly OGFF01 (sample SAMEA2581951, study PRJEB24529) | metagenome | biome: Human gut stool | place: China | collected 2011 | reverse complement strand
CTCCGGCAGACGGTGTGAAATATGATTACTACACCACTCTGAAAGGAGCTATGGAAAAGGAAGATCCCGACAATTGGGAGTTTGTGATTCCTGCCAAATTAAAACAACTGTATCAGTCCAAGGACTTCGGACGCTATGCCATGCCGAATGGTGAAATGCCTATCTGCTTCATTGTGAATACAGACAACACCGGCGGTAACTCCGGCAGTCCGGTATTCAATGCCAAAGGTGAGCTCATCGGTACAGGTTTCGATCGCAATTATGAAGGACTTACAGGAGATATAGCCTTCCGCCCCTCTTCACAGCGTGCAGCCTGCGTAGACATTCGCTACACTTTATTTATCATAGAGAAGTATGCCGGTGCCTCACATATTATCAAGGAACTGACTATTGCGGAATAAATAAAAGGAAGTATAAAAATATCACTCGGATATTCAAGTGAACCATAATTCGCCCCTGCAAGTAAAGTGAATAACTAAAGTCAATCACAATGTTTGCAGGGGCGAAATGTTTTCATTCAACCATAGTACAACAGTTACCCACAGAGCACCCAGGAAAGAAATCAGAATCATTTGATAAATTTTCCAATGGAAAATGTTTCAAAATTGAAAGTATTCTAAAAAATACCCAAATATGCCATTTAAATAGTATGAAAAGCAATAGATCGTGAACAAAAGACACCACAAACTGTTTCACTATACAGACAACAACACTAATATTGTATTTATAAAAAAAATGAATTAATAACAGAAAGGAAAAGATTATGGAGAAATTTGAAGAACTTATACAATCAGAAAAACCTGTTTTAGTAGACTTTTTTGCAACTTGGTGTGGCCCATGTAAAGCAATGCATCCCGTATTGGAAGAGCTGAAAGGACAAATCGGTGATGGTGCCCGCATCGGCATCCACGGACACGATGTCGCCGTTGCTGATGGCGTCCACGGCCTCGGGGCATTCCATGATGGGCAGGCCGATGTTGATGCTGTTGCGGTAGAAGATGCGCGCGAAGCTCTTGGCGATGACGACAGAAATACCGACGGTCTTGATGGCCAGCGGTGCGTGCTCACGGGAGGAGCCGCAGCCGAAGTTCCAGCCGCCCACCATGATGTCGCCGTCCTTGACGTTGTTGATGAAGTCCTTGTCAATGTCCTCCATGCAGTGGCTGGCCAGCTCTCTGGCATCCTGCGTGTTCAGGTGGCGGGCCGGGATGATGACGTCGGTATCCACGTTATCCGGGTATTTGAAAACAGAACCGTTTGCGTTGTTCATGGGTGACTCTCCTTTTCTCAAACCGTGCGGGGGTCGGTGATGTAGCCGGTCAGTGCGCTGGCGGCAGCGGTAGCGGGCGAAGCCAGATACACCTCGCTCTTGACGTGGCCCATGCGGCCCACGAAGTTGCGGTTGGTCGTGGAGACGCAGCGCTCACCCTCGGCGAGGATGCCCATGTAGCCGCCGAGGCAGGGGCCGCAGGTGGGGGTGGAGACGATGCAGCCCGCGTCGATGAAGGCCGTCGTCCAGCCGCGGAGGATGCACTCCTTGTACACGGCCATGGTGGCGGGGATGATGATGCCGCGCACGCCCTTTGCGATGTGTTTGCCCTTCAGGATGTTGTAAGCAGCTTCCATATCCTCGAGGCGGCCATTGGTGCAGCTGCCGATGACCACCTGGTCGATTTTGATGTCCTTGCCCTCGCTGGCGGGGTGGGTGTTCTCGGGCAGGTGGGGGTAGCTGACAGTGGGCTCGAGGGCAGAGAGGTCGATCTCAATGGTCTTCTCGTACTCGGCGTCCGGGTCGGCCTCATAGAACACCGGCTCGCGCTGGCTGCGGCCCTTGAGATAAGCCTTGGTCACGTCGTCCACGGGGAAGATGCCGTTCTTGGCACCGGCTTCGATGGCCATGTTGCAGATGCTCAGGCGGTCATCCATAGAGAGGGAAGCGACGCCCGGGCCGGTGAACTCCATCGACTTATACAGCGCACCATCCACGCCGATCATACCGATAATGTGGAGGATGAGGTCTTTGCCGGAAACTTTCGGCGGCAGCTTGCCGTTCAGCACGAACTTGATGGCGGCAGGCACCTTGAACCATGCCATGCCGGTAGCCATGCCGGCGGCCATATCGGTGGAGCCGACGCCGGTGGAGAATGCGCCCAGTGCGCCGTAAGTACAGGTGTGGCTGTCGGCGCCGATGACGCAGTCACCGGCTGTCACGATGCCTTTTTCGGGCAGCAGAGCGTGCTCGATGCCCATCTGGCCCACATCGTAGAAATTGAGGATGTCGTACTTGTTGGCGAACTCGCGGCACTGCTTGGACTGGGTCGCGCTCTTGATGTCCTTGTTGGGAACGAAGTGGTCGAGGACGATGGCGATGTGCTCTTTGTCGAACACGCCGTTGAAGCCCGCCTTTTCGAACTCGTTGATGGCGACGGGGGTAGTGATGTCATTGCCCAGCACGATGTTGAGCTTGGCGTTGATGAGCTGGCCCGCCTTGACCTCGGCGAGGCCTGCGTGTGCGGCCAGAATTTTCTGCGTCTGGGTCATTCCCATGATGGTACTCTCCTTTTATCGTATCTTGTTCTCTATGGTCAGTCTCTCCTCTGTCCAACCTCTCAGCCGCCTGCGGCGTCAGCTCCCCTAGTAGGGGAGCCTCTGGCGAAACCGTTTACTTTGCGGGGAATGCCAAGGCCTCCCCTCGATAGGGGAGGTGGCATTGCGAAGCAATGACGGAGAGGTTATTCCTATAAAATGCATAACCCTCCTTCCCGTCGGGCATACTGCCCAAAGGAAGGAGGGTCTTTTTGTGCAGACCTTTTATAAAATCTGTCTCATCCTCATGATCGTCGGCGGCATCAACTGGGGCCTTGTGGGCCTGTTCCAGTTCGACTTCGTCGGCTGGCTGCTGGGCGGCAGCGCGTCCATCTGGTCACGCATCGTGTTCACGCTGGTAGGCGTGGCCGCTATCTGCGGTATCCCGGGCCTTTTTACAGACGAGACCGGGGAGTAGAGACAAAAGAAAAAGGCTCTCATGCCGGCAGGAAATACGGCACGAGAGCCTTTTTGATACCTATAAAGAATCCCGCCCGGACGTCTGCGGCAATCAAACCTACCCTTGCGGACAGGTGGGTGCTCTGTCTCCGGTTTCGCGCTTCCTCATCGAGCCTTCATGGTCGACCCATGACGGGGAGGTCTGCAATCCACCGACGAACTCCAAGCTCCCGTTGAATGATTAGTAGGATCATATAAACCGCAACAAATCGCGCCGGGCAGGAAGTCTTGCCTGGGAATCTGTCTGTGCTGGGAAATTACTCGATCTCGAACTGGTCGCTCAGGCGCTGCTCAAACAGCTTGCTGACTTCCATCAGAGTCTCGTCATCCTCCACAACGTCCAGATATTCGCCCTCACTGTCCTCGCCCACGCTCAGGATGACCAGCTGTGCGTCCTCGTTGACATCATCTTCATCCTCTGCGTATTCGACAACTGCAAGGTAATGCACGCCCTTATGGTCCAGTGCATCGATCACTTCAAACGTGACCTCATTGCCGTCCTCATCCTCAAGAGTCATCAGATCGGGCTGATATTCCTCTTCGGTGTTCGGGTTCTTGATCTCTTCTGCCATAAGATACGTTCTCCTGTCTATCCAAACCCAATCAAAGGGATGGTACTCAAATAAAATTACGCACACAGCCCGGGACCTGCTGCGTTCCCGCCGTCCCTTGCTGTGCTTATAGTGTAGCGTTTTTTTGCCTGCTCGTCAAGATGTTTTTCGCACAGAAAATGCACGACAAATTTTCACGCATTTCCCTCTCGCTTCCCGGGCAGAAATATGCTATACTGAATTCTGCGCATCTCCCGCGTGCGGGGGAACTGCTATCAGAATATGAACGGAGGGATCTGTTTATGAATAAGACCCGTGTCCGGCTGGCGGCGCTGCTGCTGGCCGTGAGTTTTGCACTGTCCGGCTGCAGCCTTGTGAAAAACATCGGCGGCAGCAGCGGAGCCGGAACAAAGACCATCACCCGTCCGGCGGTGGAATCGGCCGAGCTGCAGTTCACCCACCCGGCAGCGGGGGAACCCGTGGCGGTGTTCGATACCACGGCGGGCGTGTTCCGGGCGGTGCTCTTCCCGGAGCAGGCCCCGCAGGCCTATGATAACTTTGTGGGTCTGGTGCAGGCGGGCTACTATAACGGCCTGACCGTGACCCGTGTGGAGCAGGACTTTGTGGTGGAGGCCGGTCAGGGTGCTGACGGCAAGGGCACCACCATCTGGAACGGCAGCCGCTACCCGGCTGAGGCCACCGACAAGCTCCACCATTATTCCGGTGCCCTCTGCATGGCGGCGGACTCTTCCGGCCAGTGCGCCAGCGTCTTTTATATCATGTCCACTCTGCCCGGCGGGGATTCCGTCACCCAGGAACTCACTGACCAGATGAACAGTGCAGGTTACCGCGCTGAGGTCGTTTCGGCCTACCAGACCGTTGGCGGCGCACCCTACCTCGACTACACCGATACCGTGCTGGGCCAGGTGTACGAGGGAATGGATGTGGTGGACACCATCGCTCAGGCCGCCGTGGATGAGAACCAGAAGCCCACGGAAACGATCACCATCAACAGCGTCAGCATTGAGACATATCAGGCGCAGTAACAACTGAAAATGACAAAACCGGCTTTCCCGTGGCAGCAGGAAAGCCGGTTTTGTGCTGTTCCGGCTCACATTTCGCCGGGGTGCTCCTTGCGCCAGGCGAGGTAATCCTCCAGAATGACCGTGGCGCTGACGGAATCCAGAATGGCCTTGCGGTGGGCACCAAAAGTCCCCACCTCGTCCAGGATATCGGCGGCTTCACAGGTGGACTGCCGCTCGTCCCACATCCGCACGGGCAGGCCGCTCCAAATCTGCAAAGTCTTGCCCAGCTTGCGGCTCTTCTCGGCGCGCTCGCCCTCGGTGCCGTCCATGTTGAGCGGCAGGCCCACCACAATGAGCTCTGCCTTCTGCTCCTGGGCAATGCGGCAGACCTCGGCAGCCACCTTGGGCCGGGCCTTCAGGGTGATCTGGGGGGTGATGGGCGTGGTCAGGAACTCGGTGGGGTCGCAAACCGCAAGCCCCGTGCGGCTGGCACCGTAATCAACTGCTAGAATCTTCATGGGGAAGTGCCCCTCCTGTTTTGCTGTTTTTCCTCAGTTTACCACAGAATAGATTTTTCTTCAATTTTGCGGTAGAATAAAGCTGATTAAACCTCTCAGTCACGCTTCGCGTGCCAGCTCCCCTAATAGGGGAGCCCTTGGCATATCGGGCAAGTTCGGTGGCTTGGGCTGAAAGAGAAAGTGAGAAAAACAATGTTACAGCTACTTCTGGGCGGTTCCGGCAGCGGAAAAACAACGCTGCTGTACCAGCGCATCCGCGCCCGGGCCGAAAAAGGGGAAAAAAGCATTCTGCTGGTGCCGGAACAATTCACTTCCAGCACCGAGGGCCGCATCTACCGTGAGCTGGGGGATGCCCTGTCCGGCATGGTGGAGAGTTTTTCTTTTACCAGTCTGGCAGAAAAGATCCTTTCCACCGAGGGCGGCGCGGCGGTGCAGACCCTCTCTGACGCAGGCCGTGCCGTGCTGGTGCGCCGGGCGCTGGAGGAGCTGCAGGACAATGTTCACTATTATCACCGCCACCGGCGCAGTGCGGCCTTTTGCCAGATGGCGGCTCAGACCATCGACGAGCTGAAGAGCGCGGGACTTTCCGGCCAGCAGCTGGCACAGCTGGCCGGTGCCTGCGGGGCCGAGAGCGGCAAGCTCAGTGAGCTGGCCCTCATTTTTCAGGGCTACGAGACCCTGCTGGCCCGCAGCGGCATGGACCCCTCTGACCGGCTGGAGCTGGCCGGAGCCCGGCTGGAGGAAGCACTGGCCCGGCACAGCCTGCCGGAGTTTCTGCGGGACCGGGCGGTGTTCATTGATGAGTTCGATACCTTCAACGCCCCCAAAAAGCGGCTGCTGGGGGCCATGCTGGCGGCGCTGCCCAGCGTGACGGTGGCCCTCTGCGATGATGGAGCCCCCCTGCTGCCCGGTGACCTGAGCCTGTTCTCCGGGGCCAAGCAGGTGGCGGCGCAGCTGCGCCAGCTGGCCCGGAAAAACGGGGCAGAGGTGGCCGTTCCGCAGCTTTTGCGCAAGGATCTGCGCCACCGGAACGCCCCGGGCCTTGCTGCAGTGGCAGAGCTGCTGGAGACCGGCAGCTGCACCGCGGATGCCCCGGCGGGCGAGGTGCGGCTTTTTGCCGCGCCCAGCCGGGAGGAGGAGGCCCGTGCCGCTGCCGGTGCCATCCGGCGGCTGATGCGGCAGGGCGTGCGGTGCGGAAAGATCGCTGTGGTCTGCCGCGATATCGCCAAGTATCGTGCCGCAGTCCGGTATGAGTTCCGGATGGCGGAGATCCCCCTGTACTGCGATGAACCCACCACCCCGGAATTCAGCGCCCCGGCCACGGCGGTGCGGGCCCTGCTGGAGATCGCCCGGGGAGCCGACCTGACCGAGAACCTGACCACCCTTGCCAAGACCGGCCTGTGTGCCCTGAGCGAGGAGCAGGTCTGCGCGCTGGAAAACTATGCCTACACCTGGGCCCCCACGGCGGCGGCCTGGCGGGAGAAGTTCGAGCGCAGCCCCAAGGGCTTTGGAGAACAGGCGCTGACCGAAGAAGACCTCCGCAACCGGGAGCAGGCAGAATATGCCCGTGCCCTGCTCGTGGGGGCAGTGGATGCATTCCGGGCCAAGGTGCGCGGGGTCAACGCCGAGGCCATCAGCCGGGCGGTGTATTTCTGCCTGAAAACGCTGGGGGCTGAGGAACAGCAGGCTGCTCAGGTAAAGGCCATCCGCGCGGGCCGGGGCATCCCGGCGGCGGAGGAAGCCGCCCGGGAGTGGAACGTGGTCATGGGGCTGCTGAACGAGATGGCCCATCTGCTGGGGGAGCAGACCGTGACTGTGGCCGAATACGAGGACCTGTTCGGGCTGCTGCTCCGCTCGTCCGACCTGGGGCACATCCCCCAGACCCTGGACGCGGTGGTGCTGGCCAGCGCAGGCAAGATGCGTCTGGACGCGCCGGACTATGTGTTTGTGCTGGGGCTGGCCGAGGGGGAATTCCCGGCCGCGCCCGGCGAGGTGGGTCTGCTGACCCACGCCGACCGTGATGCCCTGATGGCGCAGAAGATCGACCTGCCCGACTGCTTTGAGAACCGTGTGGTGCGTGAGCAGGTCTGCTTCTACAAGGCCCTGACCGCCCCCGCAAAGGGACTGTGGCTCAGCTGGCCCAAGGGGCAGGGGCAGACCCTCTGCGCTGCGCTGGAACCCCTCGTGGAAGCACTGGCCCCTGCTGCCCCGGAGCTGGAACTGACGGACCTTGCGGCCACCCCTGCAGATGGGCTGGACTGTCTGGGCGGCGGCTGGCCCCTGACGGAGACCGAGCGTGCCAGCCTGACAGAAGCCCTGCACACCCCCGGCGAGACCGAGCCGCAGGGCCTTGCCCTGCTGCGCCGGATGGCCGACACTGCCCCCCGGCAGGTGCATGACCTGCCTGCGCTGGAAGCGCTGCTGGGGCGGAAGCTGCGCATTTCGCCCAGTCAGCTGGAAAAATATTATACCTGCCGCTACGGCTACTTTTTGCAGTATGTGCTGGGGCTCAGGCCCCGCCGCCGGGCCGAGCTTTCCGCCGACCAGAGCGGCACCCTGATGCACTGGGTGCTGCAGATGGCGCTGGACCCTCACCCCGGCCCGGACAACCCCATGGCGGCGCTGCAGCCCTTTATGGAGCTGGACGATGAGGCCATGGCGAGCCTTGCCGCGCTGCTGGTGGACGAGTACGCCAAGCGCTATCTGCCCGAGGATACCGCCCGCTTTGCCTATCTGCTCTCCCGCCTGAAAAAGAGCATGACAAGCCTGCTGCTCTACCTGCGGGATGAGCAGCGGCAGTCCAGCTTCAAGCCCGTGGCCTGTGAGCTGAAGATCGGCCGGGGCGAGGGTGCCGTGCCTGCCCAGGTGTATCACCTGTCGGACGGGCGCACCGTCCAGCTGGTGGGCACCGTGGACCGTGCCGACGAGTGGGTGGAGGAGGACGGCACCCGCTGGGTGCGGGTGGTGGACTACAAGACCGGCACCAAAAAGCTGGATCTGAAGGAGGTCTACTGCGGTCTGGACTGCCAGATGCTGCTCTACCTGTTCAGTCTGACCCGGGATAAAAGCGGCCGCTTTACAGGGGCGGAACCGGCGGGTGTGCTCTACCTGCTGGCCGACCCGGCCCCTGAGACCACCACCCGCGAAAAGGCGGCCCACAGTGTGGAATACAAGCTGGACGGTCTGGTGCGGGACGAGCAGAAGCTGTTCGATGCCATGGATGCCGGAGAGACCGGCAGATACCTGCCCTTCTCCTATTACAAAGGCGCGCCCAGCCCCTACCAGAAGGACAAGCGGGCAGACATCGCCAAGCTGAACCGCATCCAGCTGCATCTGGATGATCTTGTGACCCGGATGGGCCAGCAGCTCTATGAGGGGCAGATCGCCGCCGAGCCGCTGGTCACGGGCCGGAGCCCCTGCCAGTGGTGTGATTACGGATTTGTCTGCTGCCACGAGACCGGTATCGGGGAGCGGGCGCTGGAAGCCCCCGCAAAGCCATTTGAGGCTCCCGGGCAGCCCGAAGAGGGAGAGGAGGAACAGGCATGAGTGAACCCAAGTGGACCCCCGCCCAGCGGGCCGCCATCGAGGACCGGGGCGGCGCGCTGCTGGTGAGCGCGGCGGCGGGCAGCGGCAAAACGGCTGTTCTGACCGAGCGGGCTGTCCGGCTCATCACCGACCCGGAGCATCCTGTGGATGCGGACCGTCTGCTCATCGTCACCTTTACCAATGCGGCGGCGGCAGAGCTGCGGGCCCGCATCGGGCAGGCGCTTCTGAAGCGCAGTCAGGCGGAACCCGGCAATGGCGCACTGCGCCGCCAGCGGATGCTGCTGCAGCGCGCGCCCATCTGCACCATCGATGCCTTCTGTCTGGACCTGCTGCGCAAGCATTTTCAGGCGCTGGATATCCCGCCGGACTTTTCCCCCGCAGACCCCGGCAGTGTGGAGCTCCTGCGGGCCTCTGCCCTGAGCGAGACGCTGGAAAATGCCTACCGCGACCCGGATTTCTGCGCCTTTGCCGACCTCTACGGCAAGGGCCGCACCGACCGTGCGGCGGGGGAGACGATCCTGCATGTCTACGATTTCCTGCGCGCCCTGCCCGATTACGACAAAAAGCTGGACGAATTTCTGGCTCCGTGGCAGGAGGAAAATGGCTTTGCCGCCTCCTGTTGGCATGATCTGCTGCTGGCCGAAGCTGCCCGCAGTGCCCGGGCGGCAGGGGAGCTGTTCCGCGCTGCGCTGGCCGACTGCCCGGGCGACCGGGAGCAGGAGCTGGCCGATGCCGAGGAAAAGAAAACGCCCTCTGCCCGGGAAAAGGCAAAGAATGCCGTGCTGGAAAAATATACCGATGCACAGGAACGGCTGGACAAGGCTGCCGCCCTGCTGGGCAGGGTGGAACAGCTGGCCGTGGCGGGGGAGTGGACCCCGCTTTACGATCTGCTGACCCCCTATGTGCTGGGCATGGAGGAACTGCCCGGCCTGAAAGGGATGAAAAAGCGGCTGAACGGCGAACACAAAAAAGTCATCCGCACCCGCGCCGATGAAGGCGCGGCCCTGTTTGCGCAGATCCTTGAGCTGATCCCCTGCAGTGAGGAGGAAGCTGAGGCAGACCGCAGGGCCGCAGAGCCCCGCCTGCGGGCGCTGTTTGCGGCGGTGCGGGATTTCGATGCCCGGTTCTCGGCCAAAAAGCGGGACCGGAAACTGCTGGAGTTCAGTGACTTTGAGCATCAGGCCCTCCGCCTGCTCCGTGACCCGGACGGCACCCCCACCGCGCTGTGCGGGGTCATCCGGCAGAACTACGCCGCCGTGATGGTGGATGAATATCAGGACACAAACGCCCTGCAGGATGCCTTGTACCGGTGCCTTGCATCCCCGGCAGGGGACGACCTCTTTCTGGTGGGAGATCTGAAGCAGAGCATCTACCGCTTCCGGCAGGCAGACCCCAGTATCTTCCGGGAAAAGCTGGACAGCTGGCCCGCCCTGCCCGGCGGAACGGCGCGGCCCCGCCCGGCAGAGGGAGCCCCCGGCACCGATGCCATGCTGGCGCTGGATGCCAACTTCCGCTCGGCTCCGCAGGTGGTGGAAGGGATCAATTTCCTGTTCGAGCGGCTCATGTCCCCGGAACTCGGCGACACGGCCTACGGCGACGGCCAGCGGCTGGTCTGCGGGGCACCCGGGGAATACACGGGCAGCGTGGAGGCGCATTTCCTGCCCGATGACACCGCCGAGACGGACGCGGGCTGGATCGCCCGGCGCATCGAGGAACTGGTGCAGAGCGGCGAGCCGG
>OGFF01003894.1_pt1 | contig 10431 bp, 8 predicted proteins | sample 1570751 | NCBI WGS metagenome assembly OGFF01 (sample SAMEA2581951, study PRJEB24529) | metagenome | biome: Human gut stool | place: China | collected 2011 | reverse complement strand
TATTATAGTTGCCTGCGAACACACAGAATTCATTCGAATCCTCATAGTGAGCTTTGAGTTGCTCACAGAGAAACCGAAACTGCTCACGTTCTGCTGTTGTGTCAAAGTTTCCGACTCTGAATGTTAAAAGTCCTCCCATTACAAAACATCAATACTATTTTTGTAAACTAAATGATCTTTGTTTCTGTGCTGACTTTTTCGGTTAAGAATTGTCAGTTTTTGACTACAAAGGTACATAAAATATAGCAAACACTTGTATGTATAGATATGAATTTGCAATAAATGTATTTACTATAAATCGACTATCTTCGTTTAATCGAAGTATGCTTCTTTGCTACGTTATCATTCCACGGAAGGTCAGACGATGAGCCACCAGTTCCTGTCCCGACATGAACCTCTGCCGGCCCACCGAAAGCAAGCGTGAATGCCGCCCCAAGCAACTGTGCCTGTATCTCGTTCACCTGTTCCTGCGGATCGAATACAGCATTGACAAACTCCTCGTCCGTGATCTGGCCGTTGAAATGTCTTTGAGCCACATCATAGTCTATCTGGAATTTGATGTTCTCAAAAAGTTCATCACCGACCCGTGTCCAGATGTGGAGCGACGGATTCCGATAGTTTGAGACATTGATACGTACAAGCTCGGCACCGGACGAGAGGCTGTAACGTTGGGGATTGGCCTTGCGGTCAAGCAAACTTATCTGCTTTCGCTGCCTGTCTATGAGTGCATCCTTCTCCTTGAATTGCCGTTCTGCTGCTTCCGCCTGATGAATGGCCTTGTCTATTTCTTTTTGATAGCCGTTTCGCAGTTTTCCGATTTCTGATTTATGTTGTTCCTGCAACCGAGCCTTTTCTGCCTGAAGTTCCTCAATCTGTTTATTGAGTTCGGCTATCAGCCTGTTCTTGTCAGCCAGTTCCTTCTTTGCCTTGGAAAGGTCTCCCTTGCCGAACCATGCGAGGATGGTGCTCCTGCCTTCTTGCGCCTTCTCCACATCGGCCTGCAACTTGGCTATATCCTCTTCATACTGGATTACCTGCTGCCTGTAATATTCCGAGTTAACCTGATGCTTGGCGGTAGAACCGACAATTCCACGCTGCAACCCGAACGGTTTCATGGCCTTGGCATAGCTGTTCTGGTATTCATGCAATTTGGTACGACGCATCACGTCATCCGCCGACAGACGGGGTCCGGACTTCGTTTCATATTTCTTTTCGCCCTCCCGCTTCCTGCGGATACGCTCACCGGTTACAATGGGTACGACTGTGGCGTGCAGGTGTGGGGTCTTCTCGTCCATATGCAGCACGCAGGACACAAGGTTGTCATCACCAAAGGTTTCCTTTAGCCATTTGAGATTGGCATCGATCCAACTGTCCAGTTTGCCGTCATTGGCAATTTCCATCATCTGCTCATGCGTTCCGGTCAGCATTACGCGTATTGCCTTTGTCTGGTTCTTGCTGACTTTGCGGCGTAGCCCGGCTGTCTCGATGCGGCACTGTATCGCCTCGGTGCGATTGGACACGCCATCGGGAAATCTGACCAACTCACGGTTGAGATGTGTCCGGTCCGCATCGGCATTAACCGACACATAAATCTTTCCCTTGGCATCCTTTCTTTCTATATGGCATGACATTCCACTGTCATTACCGCTGCCACGTTGCAGGTGGCAGACAGCGTATTGTGTATTACTCATATCTGTTCGTTATTTTATTGTTATTCTTGTTGTAAAATCCCGTCCAGACAGCCGGAGGCACACCCGGGAGCCTGAGGAATTCCCCGGCTTATGGGCTTTTTGACTGCCGGACGCGAAGCGGAGACAGTGAAAATGCCCTAATAAGCTACGGGATTTTACAACCCCATTTTCACGGGACAGCGAGCTGTCCATTGATTCTCCTTCATTCGATCTTCCCTGCATCCACCAGTTCAAGTCCGAAGGTGTCGATGAAGCTCTGCAACATTGGATTGCGTTGTATCATCCTCGCGAGAATCATCTGTGGCGTGTCCTCCATCAGCAGGAAGTCGGCGATGTCCAGTCCCCGACTACGCTGTTCATCGGTCGCCATCTTTTCCAGCAGGTCGGAACAGGTGACACGCCTGCAGATAGTCTCCAGCATCGACAGTCGTTGCCGCCATTCGTCGGTTGCCTTGAGATCGGGGAAAAGGATCACTTCACGTTCTTTCAATACCTGCATGGCCTCGCTGTTGAAACAGCCGTGCATTCCCCCGGTGGCAAGCCATACAAAATCAGGGATGAACAGGGCGGCAACCAGTGCCGTCTTCTCGCTTTCGACAATGGCTACAGGCTTGGCTGACATGGCAGCGGAAGTGTCCGAAAGCAGATGTTCACCGAACAGGCACTGCTTCATGTGGAAATCCGGCACTTTTCTTACAGAATGGACCCAGTTGACTTGACTGAAAGGCTCTTTAATCCGGTGCCCGGTTACGGCATCGTAGCCCATAATCTTGCCTGCACGCACGTTACCCCTGACATCTATCTGCCAGAACACGGTCGAACCGTTCCACATCCTTGACGTGCCGACTTTGTAAACATGGAACAACCGGCCGGCTTCCTCCTTTCCCGCCACTTTGGTGAAGTAACGGTACAAAGGATTGATGTCGTACCCGCGCATGGATTGCTCCACCCAATCATAGGGAAGATAAGAAATCTCCGGTTCTTGTTCTGTTGGCGGTTGTTTTGCTACATACTTTACTGTCGCGAATGCACTGCCGTTCATTTTATGGCCAGCCGATGTTTCCCTTGCTGACGGATTGTCCCGGAAGTATTCTTTCGGGGAATAGTGATAGCCACAACTGTGGATGTGGTCGCATTTACCCACGTATCCCGGGAAAGAAATCTCTCCCGCCTCGTCGATATAACGGGTAAAGCAGGACTTCCTTCCGCACCCCGGACAGACGGTCTTGCTGCCCGGTTTGTATTTTTGAAGATGGAATCTATATTCGTTCATAATGTTGTCGGTTATGTGTTTCTGCAAATGAATACCACCATTTGCAGTTTGCAGTTCTTGCAGTCCTGCAGGAATTTCCCCTTTTCAGTCCTCGAAACTGCAAAACTGCAAAGACTGCAGGCTGCAACAAGGGATCATCCGTTGCAGTTTCGTGGGGATGATTCATTATTGTTTTCATTGGATTTTCCAGATTTATCATACATGATTTTCTCGTAATGTCCGGCTTTTGATTTCCGGAGAAGCCTGCTGTGGCATAACTCTTTCAGGTAATTCATGACAGTCCGCTCGCTGACGCACTGCCGTTCCTTTCCAATGATTATTGCTGTTTTTGTATCAAAGGTATCAGGCAACATAGACAGCAGCACCTTGGGAGGGTCTTCACAGGTGTCATTCGCCACGAAAGAACGGATACGCGTGTATGATTCCTCAAAATAGTCGTTCAGCCGTATGGCGGCTTTCACCGATGATACATCTATAAACTGCAGGTGACTTTCACTGGACGCGTGACGCAAAACCTGAATTATCAATGCCAGACGGGCTACATGAGCCGGATGTTTCATTTCCCGGCTGTCCACCTCGGCATCATCCTCTATCCGGTTGATACGCTCCACTTTCCTGTTCCACCAGGAGAAGAAGTATTCCCTGGCCTCCCCGTCCATGGACAGCACATGGGGTATTTTTTCTTCCGCTTCGGTGTCATAGTCCAACGCAAGGACCTTGTTCAATATATTCTCCCAACGGGCTGCAGCGAGGGATGTCCTTTCCCCATCGTCGTCCCGGTTTTTCCAGGATGAAAGTTTGGGGGATTTGGGCATCACGAACAGGATACGGTCAAGCAGCCCGTTTTCCTCGAAACCTTTTTTCAGAAGCTCGTGTACACGCTTGGTCTGCGTGGTCCCGATGATATTTATACATGGATGCTCGATGTGTACAGGAACTGGGGAGTTTACCCTGGTAACATCCAATGCCCCGCCACTCCATGCAGTCAGGAGCTGTTCTATGAGCTGCCCGTTCGTGTAACGGTTGGCGGAATTGAACATGCCCATGATCTCGTCCACCAGAATGACCACGCTTCTCGGGTTGTGGTGGTGGGTCAGTAAAAGCGACTCGGGAGTGAAATCAGAGACTACAGTACGTTTCAGGACAGGTCTCTTCCCGTTTTCTCCCGCGGCTTTCCATGCTTCCAGTTCTGTCTCGTACACCTTGAAAAGGGCATAGTCACGTTTTCGGATCGGGCGATATGCGGCCTCCAGCGGTGGGGTCTTGCCCAGTCCGGGCCTGCCTACCAGAATGACGTACAACGCTCCGCTGCTCTGCCAGTCTCCTTTGATGCGGATACGGTATGCGCCTCCCAGGGCCGCGGATACAGCCGACAACATGGCCGTCGCGGTGAACTCGATCTTGTAGTTCTCGTATGTGGCCATATCGAGTATGACAGACTGCACGGTTTGGGGCAGGACCTCCAGCGGGAATCCCGTTCTTTCAATATCCTCCGCCTCCATGCGGATTCTGTTACACAGTTCAAGCCTGCCGGTTGCCATATCACACATTTTTTCTCTTGCAATAGGATGTTACACTCTCGGACTTGTTGCCTGTCTGTACCCGGCGTACATCGGACTTGGCATACATGTTCTTGTTACCGACCTTGACCGGTACGAGATAGCCTCGTTTCGCCCACAGGTTGAGCGTGCCCTCGCACACGTTCAGCAACTCACGGACCTGTTTTGTATTGAGATAAGTCTCCTCCGCTTCACGCAGTATCGCGGCTCTCTGTTCTTCCTGTTGCGCCATGATGGTACGCTGCACGATGGATTCAGCGAACATTTTAAGGTCAGCGGGAGTGACTTCCAGTTTCACGTTCGCTCCTTGCTCGACCAGACTCTCTATGGTAATCATAAATATCAATTTTGAAGTTTGTGACGACCATCTTCAAAAGTTCCCTGGTGCCCCGCTTCCGATGGCTTATAAAAGAGAAGCACCGCCAGCCCTCGGGAAAGGATTGACGGTGCAAAACTATACATGAATTAAAAGTAATTGATATATAGTGATTTGTCTTAAATTATCATGACAATATAAGTCCGTGTGACAACGTGAAAAGGTTATAATTGGCCTTATTTCTATGCAATGGTCATCGTGCCTGTACCTGGGATATTACTGATAGCCTGTGCCAATTTCCGGAACAGTTCCCGGTTATCGTCACTTTCTATAAGGGGTGCCATCTGGTCTTTGCCGTCCTTGATAACGTGTTTTGCCGTTCTCAGGAACCCGACCGACTGCCGTATGGCGCTCTCGCTTTTCAATGACGGCAAATCCGGGAACTGCAATGTCAGCCCCATGCTGTACTCCTTGGCTGTATGCATACCGGCAACCAGATCGAGTTCCTTCAATACATAGAACGGTAATGCCTGATGAATGGCACTTGTATTGACGGAAATAAAGTCGCGGATATGTTGTAATACAACTTCCTTGTTCTCGTGATCAAGATAATCGGCAAGTGGCCGTTCCTGGATTTTTTTCTTTCCGGCCACGCGTTGTACAACGGGTTCCCTGACGCTGTCTTCGGCCCGAGTTGTAATCGTATCCCTGCTTTCTTCATCGGTTTCCATGTCAGCCGTGATGGTCTGCAAGGCCCATTCGCCGACATAGCCTTTTTCAATGGCGCTGTTCATGGCAAAATACCTGTCCCAGTCTGCCCGGGTTCGGAAACCGTTCCTGATGGATACGTTTATTATCTGCTTGACGACAAGGGAACAGCCCTGCCTGTCAGCATTGTCAGCTTTCGGATTCTTCATCTGTTTCTCTATCATGGAAACCATCGCCTCGAAGCTCTTTCCATAATACAGCCAGCTCAACACGAGCGGTGCCGAAAGGGTGACACCCGGCTTGGAAGATTTGCCGCTAAAAAAGGACTTTATCCTGCCCCAGAATGTGACCGGTGGAATGTTGTCGGGCAGAGGATTGTTTTCCTCCCTCTGTTTCCTGTACAGCTCCACGATCTGCCCGGGTACCGCGTTCTCCGCGAATTGCATGCCTATATTTGCAAGGCCATCCGTGCTGTCATCGTTCCAGGACAATTCCCATTCCCGCCTGATACTGGGGAGTTGCCTGAATATGGCTTTGCAGATGGCAAGATACTGCCTCTCGTCACCGTTTGTCATCAGGCGCGAGAAGCGGTTGTATTCTTCACGGTGCGTGTTCTTCCACTGGAGAATATCCTCCTTGAATTGTTCGTATGTCAACTTCTGCTCGTCCATATTCATATTGCATTATCGGTGGATATAAAAGGATAGGTGGAAAAAGAAACGGTCAATCCAGAAGGTTTACCAGCTCCTTCTTCATTTCATCGTCTATCTTACGGTACCGGGCAAAGGCACGGCTACCCTCAGAGTGCCCGGACATGGAGGCAATCAGGTTCGGGTCCTTGACCTGCTTGTACAGGTTCCCGATGAAAGTCTTCCTCGCTGTGTGGGTGGTGGCCACCTCGTACAATGGTCTTGCCACATCCTCGCGCGTCTTCGGGTCGAGCACCCTGACCATACGGTCAATTCCCACGTATTTGAGAATCTCCTTTATTTTCTTGTTGTAGCCGAAATGCGAGAATCTCGGGAGCAGCGCTTCTTCCAGGTCCTTGTACCTTTCTAGTATATCCAAAGCCTTTTGGTTAAGCGGGACCCGTACCGTGCCCGCGTGCTCCAGCTTGGTCTTCTGGGGAATGTACTCCACACAACCGTCCACGATATTCGCCTTGGTCAGCCGGTTCAGGTCACTGACACGGCAGCCGATCAGGCACTGGAACATGAAGATGTCACGATAGACCGGATAGCTGGCACCCATGCCGCTTAAGTCGGCATAATATACCTTGTCACGTTCTTCAAGTGTCAGGTAGAACGGGTCTCCGTACATGGGCTGTGCGATCTGGTACTGGTCGAAAGGATTATTTCGTGTAAGGCCACGCTTGATGCACCATTTGATGACGGTGCGTACGCGGTACAGGCTTCCCGACATGCTGTTCTCGGAACGTACCTGCTCGACATTACGGCAGACCTCGTTCTGGTAAAACACGGGATACATGTCAACATACTTGTGCTCTTCCTGCAGCCAGAATTTGAAATCCCTTATGTCATCTGCCGTGATGGAGTCAATGCAAAGATGGAAGCCCCTCTGGTGCATGACCTCATGGCGGAAACGCTCGTAACGGAGTACCTTGTTGAGATTGTCAAGATGATGTTTCCGGCTCTCGAACGCGAGTGGGGTCTCGTCAGCATATTTTTGTATCTGGTATGACAACAGGTATTCCTCTGCCTTGTTGCCGCCCCTTGCATTGATGTTGGGGTGATGGTATTCTTCTATCAGTCCCTTGAGCCAGTTCCCGTCAACTCCACGGCTGTATTCCCTGGTAATCAGGTGGGTGATTTGCTGGATATCCCTGTCGAAAGCGTTCTTCTTCTCTTCCGAGACAAGAGCCACACGTGGTTTGTAGCCTTGCCTCTCCGGGCTCCAATGGTTCGGGTTGATGGACAGCTCGCTCGCGGCCTTTATGTCCACACCACCGATATCCCGGACACGGAAATAGACTCGGGCAAGATCCGTCACGTTGTTTTTCGCCGATGTCTTTCTGATAAATGCTGTTACTTTCATGTATATATCCTCCTCAGTTTATCATTTCAACAAGTTTTCGTTTCATGTCATCATCTATCGTCCGGTAACGCCGGAAGGCCCTGCTGCCTTCCACGTGGCCTGACATGGAGGCTATCAGGTTGGGGTCCGGAACCTGCCGGTACAGATTGCCTACAAAGGTCTTGCGTGCCGTGTGGCTGCTGGCCACCTCGTACAAGGGCTTCTGTACGGTGTTGTAGCCGTGCGTGTCAAGAATGGTGACCACACGGTCAATGCCACAATGTTTCAGCAGTTCCCGTATCCCCAGATTGTAAGTGTTGATGGGCTTGAAGGGAAGCAGCTTGCCGGTATTCCCGCTATAGCGTTCCAGTATTCTGACCGCCTTTTCATGCAATGGAACCCTGACGGTTTTCGCCTGGCACTTCTTGGTCTTTTGAGGCATATACTCCAGAAAACCGTCCTTGATGTTCTCCTTGGTCATCCTGTAGAGATCACCGACACGACAACCGACATAGCAGTGGAACACGAAAATATCCCGGATGACAGCCAGTTTCGGGCAGTCGCTCAGGTCCGCGTCGTACAGGACATTCCTCTCTTCCGATGTGAGGTAGAACGGGTCGCCGTAGGTCGGCTCCTTGCAGCCATAAACAGCATAGACTTCGTTATCGGAATACTTCATTCTCTTGCACCAGCGCAGGAACGTGCAGAAAAGGTTCATGATATTGATGACGGTTGTGTTGGATAGAGGCTTGGGCTTGTGGTTGATGAGCATACGGGGAGTATAAAAGTCAGGATACTCCTGGCGGAACAGGTATTCGTTGGTGACATACTCCCTGAAGTCGTTCATCTGCCCCAAGGTGACAGTTTCAACGAAGAGAGTGAAGTCAGTATCGCCCAATAATTCACGCCGGAACTCGTGATACCTGGTCATCGTTCGCTCGAAGCGGGCGATGTGCTCCTTGGTTCTTTCCGCGCCGTCATATTTTTCCAGGTACTCGTGGATACGGTGGAGCAGGTTCGGGTGATCACGCTCGAAAGCCCGCGCGGGATGCAGGACATCCTCGATGACCTGTTTCATCCATTTGCCGTCAGCCTTCTCCGAGAAGGTCTTTTCCGCTCTCTCGATGATGGCGGCGATCTGTTCGGGCACCCGCTTCTGTTCATTGGCCGTCACGGCAGTCGTTCGCCTGTAACATAAGGTATCGGTATCCCAATACTTGTCATGGACCGCGATGGGGGAAACCACTTTGATGTCCACGTTCTTCTCCCGTACCCGGAAGCAGATGTTTGAAGTGGTCGCGGAACATTTTTTCAGATAGACGGAAATTTTCATTTGCTGTACCTTTTTGATTACATGACAAAGGTAAATAAATTCCCGAATATGTTCCCATATATCCCGAGGAAACTTGCAACGAATTAAGACAAATTAAAAAGTCATTCCCGAATATGATACCACATAAAGTATTGAATATTAGAGGTTATATTTGCACTTGTTTAGCTCTTTTTTTCATTTTCGTCTTTATTCGACTTCTCGAATATCAGATATTGCAGTTCCACGCTTATATATTCCGTTTTCAATTGCTCTCCGTATGTGGAAAATTACGGGGGCAGAGTGGCTTCCGTAATTGCTTTCGGGGGGAAGTATCGTTTGCGGTTCCGTGCCGCCTGCCTGACAGGACGGGTGCCGTACATCGGACGGCCTTCCTGCGGGGCGGCGGTGTACGGAGTATGTCAGTTGAACCGGATGCCGATGCCGGCATACATGGTGTGATAACTTTGCCCGGCAGTTCGGTTGGATTGATAGTACCTGTAACCGAGCCCGATGGAGAACTTCGTTCGGCGGCCCAGGTGGAAGAAGAATCCTCCGTCGTAGTAGACATATTTACGGATACTGGCGGTTACCGTTCCCCCGATACTTCCTTCGATGCCCAGTGTTAGCACACCGTTCGACAAAAAATCGCAGGCGACCGTTCCGCCTATCAGCAGGGGCCTGTCGAACGTTTGGGTTGGCGTTCGGTAGAGTTCGCACGCGACAGTGAAAGGAACCCGGACCGAGAGCCAGTTGTTGAAAGCGTATCCGGGCGCCAGCATGAAATCTACCGAACTGAAATCATACTGCGCCGAATAGGGCCGATTGGTACTTACCTGATACCGGGCGGTTGCTTGGAATCCTTTCTGTTGTACCGGATACGGGGCGGTGTGCTGCCCGGAAGCGGGAGCGGTACAGAGACCTGTCAACACCAGTAGCGTTAAGAGTGGGTTCTTCATGGTGTAGGTTGTTGGTTAGTTAGTTTGCAATGTCGTATGACAAGGTTCTATAACAAATATACAAAATAACCGGATATGGTATTCGTCGAATAGAGTTTTTTATTCGGTAGACGGCCGTCAAAACAAATCCCCTCCGGACGAATTTTCGTCCGGAGGGGATTTCCGTAGTTTCGCTCTCCGCAGGGAGCGTGCTGGTGGTTACTGTCAGTTTCTGTAGGTCAGCGTATCGTTTGCGGCGTCTATGACGATGGGCCGCTCCTTCTCCACGTCGCCTGCCAGAATCTTCTTCGAAAGGTCGTTCACGATGTAACGCTGTATCGTCCGCTTGACCGGACGGGCACCGTACATCGGGTCGTAGCCCTGACGGGCCAGCCACTCCTGTGCCTTGGGCGTCACTTGCAGTTCGATGCCGTTCTCGGCGAGCATCTTCGTGAGCGAACGTATCTGTATCCCCACGATTTCGTAGACGTTCTCTTTCGTGAGCGGCGTGAACATCACGATTTCGTCGATACGGTTCAGGAACTCCGGCTTGAGCGTCTGCTTCAGCATGTCGATGACGTCGCCCCGCGTGCGGTCTATCAC
>OGFF01003892.1_pt1 | contig 10436 bp, 4 predicted proteins | sample 1570751 | NCBI WGS metagenome assembly OGFF01 (sample SAMEA2581951, study PRJEB24529) | metagenome | biome: Human gut stool | place: China | collected 2011 | reverse complement strand
CCTGATCGAACTGAAAGCGGAGAAAAATTGCAGCGATGAGCAGCTGAAAAAGCTGTCCGAGACGGCCTTGCAGCAGATCAACGACAAGAAATACGAAACCGAGCTGACGACCGCCGGGGTCAGGCCGATTTATAAATACGGCGTGGCCTTCAGCGGTAAAAAGGTCGAAGTGGCAGTCGGATGAGGCTGACGAATTTCAAAGTATCAGCTTTCAGCTTCCAAAGTATCAAATTGATACTTTGGCGAAATCCCAAAGTGCCAGCACGGTGGTTCCAAAGTGCCAAATTGGCACTTTGAAGATGTGCTTATATCAAATGCTAAATGAATTAACAAAAATCGAGGGAGACTGCTTATGAAATCAAATTTTGATTTTCTGAATCGATACTGGCCTGCATTGGCACAGATCGGCGCAACCGCAGAAACCTATGTCTATTCTGATCCCAATGCCTGTATCTATAAACTCGGAATGTTTGCCGAGCGCTTAGTGCAGGAGATCCTCGTCTTTGAGCACATTGCGGAGCCGGCTGTTGACAACACCCACGCAAATCGAATTCGCATTTTGAAGCGAGCCGGTTTATTGCCGCACGAAATTGACAACACGCTATATGTTCTTCGCAAGACAAGAAACTCGGCAGTGCATATAGGTACGGACTCCGTGGACGAAGCAAAGACATTGCTATCCTTGACATACAATCTTGCTGTTTGGTTTATGGAAACCTATGGAGACTGGGGATATATTGCGCCTGAGTTCGTTATGCCGAGCGAGACCACGCACGAAGATTTGGAATCCGTTATTGCCGAGCAGGAAAGGAAAATCGAGGAATTGACGAAGCAACTGGCCGTGGTCAAGACCGCCGCTTCGGGCAAAACGCAGAAGGAGCGCGCAAAGCGGTCGGAATCTGTCTCCGCTATGATGAATTGGAATGAGGCGCAGACCAGATGCTTGATTGACGAGCAGCTTCGTCTTTCTGGTTGGGAAGCTGATACGCAGAACCTGCGCTACAGCAAAGGAACGCGTCCTGTAAAGGGGAGAAATATTGCCATCAGCGAATGGCCTACCAATTCGGCCTTTTACAAAAACGGGTATGCGGATTATGCATTCTTCGTTGGCGAGAAGCTCGTAGCATTGATGGATGCAAAAAAGATGTCGGAAGATGTGGCATCTACCATCGATGTGCAGGTAAAGGACTATGCTGCACATATTAAGCCGGAGGATATTCCACATACGGTTGGAAACTGGAATGGTTATCAGGTTCCCTTCCTCTTTGCATCAAATGGCAGAGCGTATTTAGAGCAGCTGCGTACGAAGTCCGGTATTTGGTTCTTGGATGTCCGGGAACAGGAAAATCAACCGTATCCTATTCGGAACTGGTTTAGCCCAAGTGACCTGATGGAAAAACTTGGTCAGAATACAGTGGCGGCCAATCAAGCGCTGGCTGCAGCAGATAATTCGTTTATGACAGATCCTAATGGGTTGAATCTGCGCGACTACCAGATTAAGGCCATTGATAAGGCAACAGAGGCGATCGTTGACGGCAAGAGGACAGCGCTGCTTGCAATGGCCACCGGAACGGGCAAAACCCGTACTGTTCTGGGACTTATCTACAAGATGCTGGAATCCAAGCGTTTCCGTCGTATTCTTTTCCTTGTGGATCGAGTGTCCCTCGGTGAGCAGGCAATGGACACCTTCAAAGATGTCAAGCTGAAGGAACTGCTGACGCTGGACAAAATATATGAGATCAAAGCGATCGATGACAACATCATCAATCTGGAAACCAAGGTCAGCATTTCAACGGTGCAGGGGCTTTTGAAACGCACGATTCTGGCAGAAGAACCGGATTTGATGCCCGGTGCATTTGATTTGATTATTGTGGACGAAGCCCACCGAGGCTATATTCTTGACCGTGAAATGACGGAAGAAGAAATCCTCTACGATAATCAAGATGATTATATGAGCAAGTACAAGCAGGTTATCGAGTATTTCGATGCGGTGAAAGTTGCCTTGACTGCTACGCCCGCCCTGCACACGACCGAGATTTTCGGGGAGCCGGTCTATACCTACAGCTACCGTGAGGCGGTTATCGATGGCTGGCTGGTGGATCACGACCCTCCGTATCTGATTAATACGGATTTCATTGAAAATGACGCACAGTTCAAGAAGGGTGAAACCTTGGCGCAATATGACCCCAACACCAATGAACTTTTGAACGGTGCAGTTTTGGACGATGAAATGGATTTCGATGTGTCGGAGTTCAACCGCAAAATTGTTCTGCCGGATCATACCCACAAGGTGCTGGAAGAAGTTTCGACCTACCTGAATCCGGAAAGTGGAGAAAAGACGCTGATTTTCGCAGTAAATGATGCACACGCTGACCGTATTGTGGATACGCTCCGAGAGATTTACAAGCCCTATGGCATTTCCAATGATGCCATTATGAAAATCACGGGCAAAACTGCCGGCGGCAACAAAAAGAAGATTTTGCAGGTGATCAAGCAGTTCAAGAACAACCAGTACCCCAACATTGCCGTAACAGTCGACCTGCTGACTACCGGAATCGATGTGCCGGCAATTTGCAATTTGGTGTTTATGCGCAAGATCAACAGCCGGATCCTCTTTGAGCAGATGCTGGGACGCGCTACTCGCCTTTGCCCGGAAATCGGAAAGACGCACTTCAATATCTTCGATGCAGTTCGCGTGTACGAGGACTTGGACGACACTTCCAATATGAAGTCAGTCTCCGTCAGCAAATCAATGGCTGAATTGTTGGAGGATTTGTTCCGTCCGGGTGAGGTCAGCAAGCAGCCTGTCAAAGATCGCATTTTGGCAAGATTACAGCGCAAGAGCAACAATCTGACCGATGAGCAAAAGTATGATGTATCCGAGCGTTTAGGCGGAAAAACAATTCGGGAATATGCGAAGGAATTGAAAAGCTGTACAGAGGAGGCTTTTGTGCGACGCTGCCGGGAGGATAAGGATTTCCTGCTTTGGTTTGACAACCTGAAGGGCAAAAAGCGCGGACATTACTATTCCGAAAAGGAAGATACTCTTTTGGCAACGACCCGCGGCTATGGTGACACGGAAAAACCGCAGGATTATCTGGACTCTTTTGTGGCCTATGTTAATGAGAACAAAGACCGTATCGAAGCGATCCGCATAGCCTGCACCCGCCCCAGCGATATGACCCGGGCGCAGCTTCGGGAGTTAAAGCTGGAACTGGATAAGGAGAATTTCACCGAGAGCAGCTTGAATGAAGCGGCCAGTGCGGTGAGCAATGAACGGATCGTGGCAGACATTATCGCCTTTGTTCGTCGGGCTGTACTTAAAACGCCGCTGGTGAACCACGATGACCGCGTGAAAATGGCCTTTTCTAAACTGATTTCGGCGCATCACTTTAACAAAATGCAGCTGGATCTGCTGGAAAAGATCAAGGTATATATGCTTCACGAGAGCATCCTCAATACCGAGACCTTTGAGGCACCGGCGTTCAAGATGGATGGCGGTTTCGCACGCTTTAACAAGAAGTTTGGCGGGCAGCTTGCGGAGATCATCCGTGAGATCAACACTTATATTTACGAAGGAGCAGCTTAAATGAGCACGCAAGATATTGTACAGAAACTTTGGAACCTCTGTAATGTGCTGCGGGATGACGGTATTACTTATCACCAGTATGTGACAGAGCTGACCTACATTCTGTTTTTGAAAATGGCCGATGAGACCGGTGCAGATAAGGATATTCCCGAAGCATATCGTTGGGGCTCTTTGACCAGCCGTTCCGGCATTGACCTGAAAAAGCACTACTATACGCTGCTTAGCAAGCTGGGCGAAGAATCCGTTGGCCGCGTGGCACAGATTTACGCCAACGCATCCTCCAGCATCGAGGAGCCGAAAAACCTCGAAAAAATCATCACGGAGATTGACAAACTGGACTGGTATGAGGCCAAAGAGGAAGGCCTGGGCGACCTGTATGAAGGACTCTTGGAGAAAAACGCCAATGAGAAGAAGTCCGGTGCCGGTCAGTACTTCACCCCTCGTGTGCTGATCGATGTGATGACGGAGCTCATCAAACCCCAGCTGGGCGACAAGTGCTTTGACCCGGCCTGCGGTACTTTTGGCTTTATGATTGCAGCCAACCGCTATGTCAATGCGCATAACGATATGTATGCACTCTCTGACCGTCAGGCAGATTTCCAGCAGAACAAAGCGTTCAACGGCGTGGAGTTGGTGCACGAAACCCACCGTTTGGCATTGATGAACGCCTATCTGCACAATATGAATGCCAATATCACATTGGGGGATTCTCTCGCACAAAGCGCCAAGGGATTGAAAGATTTTGATGTCATTCTGACCAATCCGCCCTTTGGCACGAAAAAGGGCGGTGAGCGCGCCACCAGAGATGATATTTCTTTCCAGACCTCCAACAAGCAGCTGAACTTCTTGCAGGTGATCTATCGCAGTCTGAAGGCGGACGGCAAGGCCCGCTGCGCCGTGGTGCTGCCGGATAATGTGTTGTTTGCCGCCGGTGACGGTGCCAGCGTGCGCCGGGAACTGATGAATTTCTGCAATCTGCATACCATTCTGCGCCTGCCTACCGGCATTTTCTATGCACAGGGCGTCAAGACCAATGTACTGTTCTTTACCCGCGGGACAACCGAGCAGGATAACACCACCGAGGTTGCGTTCTACGATATGCGCACCAATATGGACAGCTTTGGTAAGACCCGGCAGCTGCGCAAGAGTGATTTCGACGAGTTTGTGGCAGGGTATGAAGACCCGTCCAAGCGCACGGGCGAGCGCTGGAGCAGATTCACTCGTGAGGAGATCGCCAAGAATCCGGATGATAGTCTTGACCTTGGCTTGATCCGCGACGACTCCATCGTGGATTATGACGATCTTCCTGACCCTGTAGAAAGCGGCGAGGAAGCGATTGCAAATTTGGAGGAAGCGGTCGATCTGCTGAAAAGTGTTGTGCGTGAGCTTCGTGCTCTGACGGAGGAAAAATGATGGCAAGAGCAAAAAAAGAAGCCGCCCTCACACCCGAAGAGCGTTTACAGGCGGCCTTGGTGCCGGATTGGGAGTGGCCGTACAAGCTGCCGAAGAATTGGTGTTGGACAACTGTTGGGACGATATGCGACGGTTTTCAATACGGTTATACCGAGAAGGCTACCTTCGAAAAAATTGGTCCACACTTTATTAGAATTACCGATATTGGAGATGGCATTATTAATGATTCCGGTGCCCCGTATTGCAAAATAGATTCAGATTCGTTTATAAAATATAAGATTAATAAGGATGACATTCTTATAGCAAGGATGGGTAGCGTCGGTGAAAACGGTTTAGCAACACATAACATTGACGGTGTCTTCGCATCATATCTCATAAGAATAGTTCCAAGGAGTAACGCTAAATATGTTTGTAATTTCCTTCAGACTAATTTGTACTGGGGACAAATATCGGAAAAGGCACAGGGCACTACAAGACTAAATGTTAATGCTAATGTGTTGAAAAATTTAATCATTCCACTCCCCCCTCTTGCCGAGCAGCAGCGCATTGTTGACCGCATTGAAAGTCTGTTTGCCAAGCTGGATGAGGCCAAGGAAAAGGCACAGGCCGTGGTGGATAGCTTTGAAGCCCGCAAAGCCGCTATTCTCCACAAGGCCTTCACCGGTGAACTGACTGCGAAATGGCGGGAAGAACGCGGTGTGGGAATGGAGAGCTGGGAGAAAAGACGTATCAACGAGTTAGCAAGACCGCGAGCAGGATATGCGTTTGATAGTAAGGAATTTTCAAATACAGGTTATCAAGTTGTAAGGATGGGAAATCTCTATGGAGAGACATTGGATCTTTTTCGAAAACCCGTCTTTATTTCGGAAGATGATGTTGATGATTCAATCTTAAACCGAGCGTTGATAAAAGATGGGGATATATTAATAACCCTAACAGGGACAAAGTACAAGCGAGACTACGGGTATGCGGTATGTGTTTCTTCCCCTAACAAATTACTTGTGAATCAGCGGATATTATGTCTTACCCCTTTTGCTTGTGTTGAACGAAATTACCTGCTGTATTATTTGAAATCTAATTTGTTTAGAGATGTGTTTTTTAGTTGCGAAACAGGCGGTGTAAACCAAGGGAATGTAAGTTCGAAGTTTGTTGAGAACATTGAAATCCCAATTCCAACTTTTGATGAACAGCTTGAAATTACTACTGTTTTAGATCGAACACTTGCGCACGAACAACAGGCCAAGGAAGCCGCCGAAGCGGTCCTTGACCAGATCGAACTGATGAAAAAATCCATTCTCGCCCGTGCCTTTCGCGGTGAACTGGGTACGAATGACCCAAGCGAGGAGAGCGCGGTGGAATTGCTGAAGCAACTCATTTGATATAATTGGTGATAACGAGAACAGAAATGAGGGATGATAGTGCTGGATCAGACAAATGCAAATATTGAAAGACATATCAAAACCCACACAGAGCGTTCCGATGATGACCGTGCGGCAGTATCTGTTTTGGAGACATTTCTTCGTTCAAATGGAAGAATCAACACTTCTTTTGCATCAGGTGATAAGTGGCCCAATCACGATAACACTTTTGAGTTTGTTCCAAACCCGGAAATTTCGAGACGCCCCGTGCAAACTTTCTATGTCCAAATAAAGGGAACACGCAATTATACGGAGTACGAGGGTGTTATTAAGTACACGCTAAAAGATCTCGCTTTTCCTGCTTTTATATGTGGCAGAGTATCCCTTGATCCGGGAATTCTGTTTGTGATTCTCAATCCCGCTGAACGCGGAGATGAGAGAGTTTTTTGGAAGTATATGTCGCCCAGTTTTCTTAACCGTATTGATTTTGCAAAAGACAGTATAACCGTCAGTTTTTCACCGGAAGAGGAAATCTTGAACAATGAAGAAAGCGTTTTAGCTTTTTGCGAGAGGTTAGAAGAAATTGTCGAGCGGCATTCCTTTGTAAACCAATTGGAAAGGCATAGTTATTCTTTTGAAGAAGCTAAGCGAATCGTTGAGACCTGTGATACGGAAATCACGGAAAGCATCGACAATTTAAGCATTCTAAATAAGAGCCGCGACAACATTTCACGGAGAATTCTGACGAGATTGAATGATCTATGCATTTCAGCTTTACTGTTGAATGCGATGAAAGACGGCTATCAAAGTCCCAACGCCGGCTTTGCGTGGGAATACTCACTCTTAAGGGCAAATACAAAGTACTTAGGGAATTTTTACCGAGGATTGCAATATATCGGACGCCGGATCCCCGAGGAAGGCCAAGCAGAACGACTAATGCTGAAGTACTACAGCTTTATGTGGCAGATACGCCAATCGCTCTACGAAAACTACGGCATCACCGTGCTTCAGAACTTGGAGAAATTTCAGGAATATACCGGAACTGATGAACTGGATAAACAATACTATGAGTTGGTGGCGAACGCTTTCTCAAACCCAAAAACTGAGCAGAAACATAACAGTAATACGAGGTTTTATATTCAAAAAAGGACTCCGTTTTATGTCGGTAAAGAGCGTTATTTTGAGGTAACACTGCAGCAAGCGGACATCTATGCGTCAAAGTATAACCGAATTACAGCATATACCAAACTTGACATTTCTACAGGCTATTCTGTACAAATCGACTATGTCCCATCATACATTAATCTCTGGGGTGTCAATACAGAAATTAAAATTATCACAGCTTGGCGTGTTTCGGTAGATCCCAAATGCTTGAACAAGCTTGGAAAGATACTTAATATGCGCCTTCAGCTTTCTTCAAAATATGGAGAATATGATGCCCTGATGAGATTCCTAACAGAAACAGGTATGGATTTTCTGGAAATGATTGATCTTCGGGAGATACATTTCTCGCATCTTTTGGAGTCGGTTTACAATAAAACAAACACCTCTTATTTCAAAGATGTTTTACAGCAGTTGCGGGATAACTATTCTACAGGTTCAACACGCTTCGGACGATATACAGTTCGATATCTGTTACTGAATCTGCGCGAAGATCTTTTGGAACGCGTTATGCCGTCTCAGTTTAATCCGCAATGGAAATGCAGGGATTTATACCTATCTAAAAAATGCTTTCCGTTTGAGCGTAACCCACTTGCTTCTGATTTAGCAGACAGTAAAACAAGTCAACTAAGTCAAGCCAAGTACTTAGCCAGAGTAGTTGAAAAAGAAAAGACTGAGATCGCTGTTCCATACTGGTCTATTGTAAAGTCTATGCAAGATACCGGCGAAATTTACTGCAATCTTGGTGGAGACTTAACCGAACAGGCAATCCAGAAATATAATGATTGCTTAGACGATTGGGAAAGACAGAAAGGGTATGAAATCATTTCGGATGGAAATGTTGCTTGTATTGCAGCATATGAAGCTTCGACGCTCTTTATTTTGAATAAACTACTGGAACTATCGCAGCTCCCAAATAAAGGCCAAAAACAAGTTAATGAAAGATACTTGAGAGATTGCAATATTGCTTTTTCTGATCCTAAAAAAGAAGAAACTCTTAAATATGCTTTTGTAAACTCCCGCGTACTTCTTATTTACGGAGCTGCCGGTACCGGAAAAACGACCCTAATCGATATGATCTCGACAATGCTGTCTGGGCGTCGGAAATTGTTTCTTACCAAAACACATACGGCCTTGCAGAATCTGCAGAGGCGAATTAATAATCCGGGGGCTGACGCCAGTTTTGTAAGCATCAATAGTTTTACGAAGAGGGTAAACCTTCCTGATTATGATGTTATCTTTGTAGACGAATGCAGCACCATTGATAACCGTGCAATGAAGGTATTCCTCGAGAAAATGCGCCCGGATACATTCTTAGTACTTGCGGGAGACACCTATCAGATAGAATCTATTGATTTCGGTAATTGGTTTACTTATGCCAAGGATATTATTAAGACTAAAGGTTCGAATGTTGAACTCGTAAGCACTTGGAGAACAAAGGATCCCGGTTTAATTGAGCTTTGGAACGAGACTCGAAATAAGGGTGCGCTAATAACGGAAAAACTTGTTATCGACGGCCCATTTTCTGAAAATATTGGCGAAGGAGTGCTCAATTCCGAGATAATGGATGAGGTGATTTTATGCTTGAACTATGACGGAAAATTTGGCTTGAATAATATGAATAGCTATTTCCAAAATGCTAACACAGAAACGGCTGTTGTCTGGAGAGACTGGAAATATAAAGTTGGCGATCATATATTGTTCAATGACACGGACAGATTTTCTCTGCTCTATAATAATTTAAAAGGGCAAATTGTCCAAATAGAACTGTTTGACAGTAGAATCAGATTTACAGTAGATGTAGAGATCCCGTTAACAGAGCAAGATTGCCAAAACGATGGCATAGAATTCATCGATATAATTGATGATGTGACCCGAATACGATTTGATGTACTTGATTTTGAAGAGGAAATGGCAGATGAAGATCGCAAAAAAGCCATCGTACCGTTTCAGCTTGCCTATGCGGTTTCAATTCATAAAGCGCAGGGCTTAGAGTATAGGTCAGTTAAGGTTGTTATTCCGAGTAGCAACGCTGAAAAAATAACACACGGTATTTTCTATACAGCAATTACGCGTGCAAAAGAAAAGCTAAAAATCTACTGGAGTTCTGAAACAATGCAAGAAGTCGTCGCTGGATTTTCAGTAGACACTTCAAGACAAAAAAGTTTGGCAATTATTAAGGAGAAGCTGAAGCAGGACAAGAATACTTAGGAATAGGGCACCGACCGTTTGGCCGGTGCTCTATTTATATATGAGCCATCTATAAGTCAATAGTGATTACCAGCCGTCCTCCCATCATCGGGAGGGCGGTTTTTTTGCGTCTTGATAGAAAAATTGAGAAATTTCTCGAAACACCCTGCCAAACGGCACCCCTTATTCAGAGTAAGTAGAAGGGTCCTTTTGAAAAATTGAGGGGACTTTTCAAATTACTTTGCCAAAATCTCGAAAAAGTTCCCAATTGGTTAGTAGGAAGGCCCTGAAAAATTTCCTTCAAAATCCTATTTGTTATTTGCCAGAAAAGTTCCCAGTTGATTAGTGGGAGGGGCGCTTAAAAATTTTCTTCAAAATTCTTTTTATTTTTGCCGGAAAAATTCCCAATTAAGTAGTAGAGGGGTTCGCAGAAAAATTCTCAAAAGTTTTTTCGTTCAAATCCGAAAAAATTTCCCAGTTGGTTAGTGGAGAGGATTTCAAAGAAATTTTTCAAAATTCCTTCGTACAAATCAAAAAAATTTTCCCAGTTGATTAGTGAGGGGGTTAAAAAACAGCCCTTCTCGCTGCCTACCTATTGAGGGGACTCTGTCTCCCTGTGCACCTTGAAAATTGAATCGCCGCCTCCAAAGGATATGCTTCCGGCAAGTGCCGCCACGACTTCCCGATAATTCAGGGCTCCCGCAAAATCGAAGATTTTGTGGGAA